>CETE01021840.1_pt1 | contig 22708 bp, 14 predicted proteins | sample 531241 | NCBI WGS metagenome assembly CETE01 (sample SAMEA2622336, study PRJEB7988) | marine metagenome | biome: marine biome (ENVO:00000447); feature: deep chlorophyll maximum layer (ENVO:xxxxxxxx); material: "saline water (ENVO:00002010), including plankton (ENVO:xxxxxxxx)" | depth 30 m
TTTTTTTCTTGGCTCTTTTGCTCTTCAACTCGCGCGCTATTGCGCAAAAATCCAATTCGACAGGTCTTTTCACAACTGCTTATCATCTCAGCAACGAGGTTTTTACTCTGCATTACACCCCCTCAGCAAAACAATAAATCATGGCTAGCACGTCACCTCATCCTCCATCCGAACTCGGAAGCTCCGACAAAGAAGTCATCGAAGAACTCAAGGCGGCCTACGCGGCAATGAAGCAGCAGCTTGATCTTGTTATCGTCGGACAAGACGAAGTCATTGAGCAGTTACTGGTCTCCATCTTCTGTCGCTCCCATGCCCTGCTGGTCGGAGTTCCCGGACTCGCCAAAACATTGCTCGTCTCGACTCTTTCCGAAGTACTCGACCTGAGTTTTAAAAGGATTCAGTTCACCCCGGATCTCATGCCAGCGGATATAACCGGAACCGAAATCCTCCAAGAAGATCATGGCACTGGAAAGCGCGTCTTTAAATTTGTCAAAGGCCCTGTCTTTGCCAACATGATTCTTGCAGACGAAATCAACCGGACGCCGCCAAAAACGCAGGCCGCTCTTCTCGAAGCGATGCAGGAGCACCATGTCACGATTGGTGAGGAAACCTACCCTCTGCCCGGACCTTTCTTTGTCCTCGCAACCCAGAACCCCATTGAACAGGAGGGAACTTACCCACTCCCAGAAGCACAACTCGACCGCTTCATGTTCAACATCCGTGTGAACTACCCAACAGCCGAGGAAGAGAAGGCAATTATTAAGAGAGTCACGGGCACCTACAAAGCGAATATCGAGAAGCAACTTACCGGCGAAACGGTTCTCAAACTCCAAGATGTCGTTCGCCGCGTTCCCGCTGCTGATCACGTGGTCTCCTACGCCGCCCAGATCGCTCGTGCCTCAAGACCGAAGGAAGAGGGAGCCCCGGACTTCGTCAAAGAAATGGTCGCGTGGGGCGCCGGTCCTAGGGCGGGGATCTACCTTGTTCTTGCTGCAAAGGCACGAGCCATTATTCAGGGGCGCTATCACACGACCACGGCTGACGTCCGAGCAGTGGCGCATCCTGTATTGCGCCACCGAGTGCTTACCACTTTCAACGCAGAAGCCGCCGGAGTCACTAGCGACGAAATCGTGACGATGCTGGTCGATCAGTTTCAGCCCAGCGCCGACCTCGATGTCTGATTTTATGCCGGAAAGCGCCACACCTGCCTTCACCGACCTGCTGCCACCCGAGATCATTAACATGATCTCGAGGCTCGAATTCCTCGCGCGCAGTGCGAAGGAAGGCACTATCAACGGTCGCCACTCAAGTCCTCACAAAGGTTTCTCAGTCGAGTTCGCTGAACATCGCCAATATGTCGCAGGCGACGATCTACGCAACCTCGACTGGCGGGTCTACGGGAAGAGCGATCGCTACTATATCAAGCAATTCATCGAAGAAACCAACATGCGAGTAACCATTCTTCTTGATGCTTCAGGTTCGATGGCATACTCGGGGGAGGCGTCTTCCTCACTCGGCGGACACGAGCGTCTTTCCAAGTATGAATATGGCCGATATCTGGCCGCCGCCCTTACCTACTTGCTAATTCGGCAGCAGGACGCCGTGGGTCTAGTCACTTTTGCTAAAAGCATCAAGCGATACCTCCGCCCGACGGCGAAGCCTAGCCAGGTCCGTGCCATCCTTGAGGAATTATCTAACACACAACCAAGTGAAGACACCCGCTGCGCTGATACGTTTCACGAAATCGCCGAACGAATTCCCCCGCGCGGTCTTGTCATCATCATCAGTGATCTCTTTGATGACGCCGAAGCGATCAAGAACGCCCTCCATCACTTCCGCTACAAGAATCACGAACTTGTCCTCTTCCACCTCATGGCAGAGGAGGAACTCACTTTCCCTTTTGAGAAGTTTGACGATTTTCGCTGTCTCGAAGTAGACGGGCGCAAGCTCAACATTGATCCCTCAACAATCCGCGCTTCTTATCTCGACCGCGTCCGCGAACACCTCAAGGCGATGGAACTCGCCTGTGGCCAGATGCAGGCAGACTACGTCCCGATCAATACGAAGACCGGGGTAGCCGAGGCCCTGTTTACCTATTTCTCGCAAAGAAAGTCCTGACCTTTGTTATTCCTCAATACAGCACTGGTAATCGGTTCCCTCGCGATTGCGATACCAATAATCATTCACCTGCTCAATCGACGCTCGAAGAAGATCGTTGACTGGGGAGCGATGAACTTTCTCTTCGAATCTCTTGCGATCAGAAATCGCCGGATCCAGCTAGAAGAGGCCCTACTCATGGCAACACGTTGCCTCCTCGTCGGTTTACTGGCTCTTGCCTTGGCCCGCCCTTTCATTCCACCGGGCACAACGATTCCTTGGATCGCTATCCTGCCCCTAATGCTTCTCGGCGTGGTTGGACTCGGAGTGGCTGTTGTCCTTCACGGAGAGAAAAAGTGGCAGCGTTGGATTGGCGGAATCTCCATTCTCCTATTGCTCTCCTGCATCGGGTTAATCGCCTTCGAAAAGTACCTAAACCTCTCGCGTTTCACGCCTGGCGCGCGGCAGGACGTCGCGCTGATTATAGACGGCTCGACTTCCATGTCTATTATGACCGATGGAGAGACCAACTTCGAAAGAGCTGTTGAAGAAGCCCGAACCCTTATCACCCGCGCCCCGCGCGGACATGCCTTCAGCCTGATTCTTGGAGGGCCTTCTCCGACCGCTATCGTTCTCGACCCGACGACGGATCGCGCGGCGCTAGATTTAGCCCTCGATGATCTCGCACCAATCGACGGCTCCATGGCCACATTCCAGGCATTTACCCTCGCATCGCTCAGTCTTGCTCGTGGCGATAACCCAGCAAAACAAGTCGTCATATTGACCGATGAACAAGATATTGGCTGGGAAATCGGCAAGGCCGGCGAATGGAGCTTCCTCCAGGACACATTCAAAAGTCTCTCAACCGAACCCCAAATCCTGATACGCAAGCTCCCTCTCCCTGATTATATCCGAAATCTAGCCGTGACCGATATGGCTCTTTCCCGAGATATCGTGGGAGTGGATCGCCCCGTCGAAATTTCTGTGACGATTCGCAATACCGGCAATGAAGCCGTCACTCCCGCTTCACTTATTCTTTCAGTCGGCGGCAACCAATCCTATCGCGACCAATCCATTGCCCAGTTGCAGCCAGGCGAACGCCAGACCGTCACTTTCTCCCACCAGTTCTCGACTTCCGGCGCCCACTCCGTATCAGCACAACTCGAAATCGACGACGATATCGCGACGGATAATTTTGGCTATTACGCCACTAACGTCACGGACAGACTCAAAGTTATGATTGTGGACGGGCGTCCTTCCGGCCGCGCCCTCGAAAGAGCGTCAACTTTCGCCGCCGTTGCTCTCGCCCCTTCTTCGCTGACGCTCGATCCCAGCCTAAAATCCAACAACGAAGCTGTTGCTGACGAAGCATCCGACAACTTTGACATGTTTTACGACCCCACCCTCGATTTGATTGATTTTCTCATCGAACCCACTGTTGTTGATGCACCAGACATCAGGACTTTGTCCGAGTTCGAAACCTACGATGCAGTCATCCTTGTAGACGTCCCACGACTTCCTCAACAAACGGCAAAAGCGCTTTCTTCCTACGTCGAGAGCGGTGGTGGCCTTTTGGTCGCTGCGGGAAATAAAAGTCAGGCTGACTTCTACAATCAGTGGAAGCTCGGCGACGGTCTACCCGTCCTCCCCGCCCTACTCGCCAACCAACCTTCCTTCGCCAGTGACGGCGACTATTACCAGCCATCTTCAGGCAGCTTAACCCACCCGGCGCTACGCAAAGTAGCTGAACCAGGCAAGAGTGACTTTCTTGATACCTTTATCACGAGTTATCGTGGACAGGAGATCCCTGATTCGCTGAGCCGAATCAGTTCCGTCGGCGCACGCTTGAATAATGGAGCGATCCTATTGTCGGACCGGAAACTTGGAGATGGAAAGGTCGTTCTAACCAGCATCCCGCTTGATCTCAGTTCTGGCAACCTTGTCACCCGTCAGGCGTTTCTTCCCTACCTTCACGAACTGGTTTACTACCTTGCTAATCCGGCAGCTTATGAGCTCAATCTTGAACCAGGTTGGGAAATCAACATCAACCTTGCCGGTCAGCGTGGTCAGGCCATCGGCCAAGGACTGACTGCTAAATATTATCAAGACCACTTTGACCAAGAACCCTTCCTAGTTCGCACTGATAATTCCATCAATTTCGACTGGAAGAGCAGCACCCCCGCTGTCGGTATCCCGGTCGATAAGTTCCGTGTCGAGTGGGAAGGCAGTATCCAATTCCCTGAGACCAATCGCTACACTTTTATAAGCGAGCTTGACGGAAAACTCAGCGTCACGATTAACAATAATCCAATCGGCGATTTTAAGTCTCCGGGAAGTCGTAAGCAAAGTGGCTTCAAGTTTGAGGCAGACAAATGGTATGAATTCCGCGCGAATTACCATGAAGAAAGCGGCAATGCCAAGGTGTCTCTTATGTGGGAATCCGACTCCATGGCGAGACAGATTATCCCTTCGCGAGCGCTCCGCACTTTTTCGCAGCAAGAGAACGAAGCCGGCAGGCAATCCTCCCTCACCACCTATCAGGTTAACGGCCCCGGCGGGCGTCCCCGCACCGCGCAACTCGCCTCAGTAGGGTCAGGATCTGTGCTCAAGCTTCAAGGTGAAATCTCATCCGGCCTTTACCATCTCATTATCCCAGAAGAACAGCGCCCTTACTTCACTCAATTCCTTTCACAAGAAGGTAAAGAAATTCCTTTTACCGTGCGGCGTAATGAAAACGAGAGTCGGCTCGAAAAGCTATCCGAAGCCGATTACACCTTCATCGGCAAATTTGTCACCCTAGCACAACCACAGACACTGGAAGAACTGGTTGGCTTCCTAAACGGAAATCAATTCGGGCAAGAACTGTGGCGCTACCTCGCCATGGGTGCTCTTATTTTCCTGCTCATCGAAGTCACTCTTTCTCGATGGATCTCCCAGAGCCGCCGCATGGGCGAGGACATAGCGATCCAATTTGAATCAAAGGACGCTCCGTCTGGTAAGTTTCATGAACAACTCCTAAAAATGGGCAAGAAAAGCTAGCAAACCTACATTTTGAACCCAGAAGATTACAGTCGAGACGATTTAGTAAATTCACTTGGAGTGGCAGCGCTCTGCGGCATTCTTGTAGTGAGTGTCATCCTCTGGTTTGTGATTCATTCATCACTGAGACGCTTTCCTCACTTTTTCTGGAGAATCGCGGGTGCCGCGCTTGCCGGTCTCGCCACCTGGGCAGCGCTTCAAATTCTCGGCCAAACCATCGACCTGGCAACCTCGTGGCCGCTGCTTAGCCTTGCAATCGCAGGAGGCGTCGCCACTGAATGGATCGTAGGCCTCTACCATTTCGAGCAAAGCCTCGTTTCCCCGGCTCGAGGCCGCCTCCTTCTCGGGCTGCGCTTTTCGGCTCTCATTGTTCTTCTCCTCGTTCTCGCCCAACCCGTACGTTCGTTTCTCGAGTCGCGTGAAATCGACCGCGAGGTCGCAATTATGGTCGATGAATCTGATTCCATGCTCCTGTCTGACCGGCGACTCAACGCCTCCGAACGTATGGATCGCGCTGCGCTGACTGGGCTTCCGGAGCTCAGGGCTCGCCCGCCACTCAGAGAAATAGGAAACCTCGTCGAGTCGATCGAATCTCAGCTCGCGCGGGAAGTCCGCGCTTTCGAAGCCGCACCAAGTCCAGAAGCGGCTGTTGAAAGTCGAATCGGGCAACTCACTGGGCTGCTTGAAACTCTTGGGGCGAAAAACATCAAACTTACCAACCTACTCGAATCTACTCGGAGTGATTCGTTTCCTGCTGATGTCACTACCCTGCTCACCAATTACCACACGCTTTGTCGCGACGGCATAAGTAGAACCTTTGCCACCGCGAACCAGGCCCTCGAATCCGGTGATGCCTCCAAACTACTTGAGCAGATCGAAGTGGCCCGAAAACAACTTGATTCTATTCGCAGAACGCTCCCCGCAACGACTCTGAAAGCGGACGAGCACCACTACCGCTCGCTCTCAGAAGAAGCACGTTCGCGAATTAATCAAACTGCCAACACCACCCGTCTCGAACTGACGAGGCGTATCCTTGAGTCTACTGTCAGAGCTGACGAAGACGAGTCTCAACGCGGTCAGATCGATGACCCAACGCTCTTGGACCTGCTCAGCAAGGACTATAACTTGCGATTTTATCGTTATGCTCAAGATGTATCCCCCTTCAGCGATCTTTCGGATGAATCTGCCTTCACCGGTCAACTCAACACGGATCCGACTCGAACGCAGACAGATCTAACTCGAGCCCTAGAACACGTTCTCGATACCACCACCCCAGAATCACTCGCCGGCATCCTTTTGCTTTCGGATGGACGCCACAACAGCCAGACACTCCCCGAAGACACCCTGCGACAGCTATCGATACAGAACACACCTCTTTGCGCGGTTCCCGTTGGCAGCCGCCTCGGACCAATCGACCTTTCAATTCTTGACCTCAAGGCCCCTGAATCAATCTACCTTGATGATCGCGTCGTCATTGGAGCCGAAATCAAAGCCGACGGACTACTCGGTCAATCCATTGAGGCGGAACTGCTTTGCAACGGGACCGTCGTAGACACGCGGACCCTCGATATCTCTGACGTCAATTTCCGGTCGGAGATTCGCTTCGCTCATCGCCCCGTAGAAAAAGGGATCCTCGATTACCAGATATTCCTAAAGCCAACCGAGAATGAGCTTTTCGATAACAACAACTCATGGAACTTCAAAGTAGCGGTGACTGACGACCGCACTAACGTTCTTCTCGTTGATGGCTACCCGCGCTGGGAATTTCGATACCTACGTAACCTTTTCTATGGCCGCGATAAATCAGTACACCTTCAGTATGTATTACTGAACCCTGATGAAATTTACAGCGCGCCTGAGAGCGAACCGGTCTATGCGAGTGCTTCCCGACCGTTCGGACAAGCAAAAGCAACGAAGCTGCCACGCGCACCAGAAGACTGGCGGCTCTTTGATGTCATCATTCTCGGGGACATCAAACCCGACGCCCTTAGTTCCCGAGACTGGCAATCGATCAATGAAGCGGTGACACGAAGGGGCACGATGCTGGTCTGCGTTGCTGGAGCACGCTACATGCCTCATGCTCACGACAACGAAACCCTTCAGACACTTCTGCCGGTGAACTACACAGCTGACAGCGAAGGTCGCTTCGAATCACCAGAGCCGTTTTTTAGGATCGAACTTACTGCCGCTGGACAAGCTCACTCGGTCACATCACAGTCCAGCAGTCGCGCCCTCAACCTGGAGCGATGGGCCTCTTTTCAACCCATGCAGTGGCGTTTCGTTTCGGACGGAGTTAAAGAAACCGCGGAGGTCCTTGCTTCTGCCCGAGCGACTGGGACCATCGGAACGATTGATGATATCACACCGGACGGTTCACCCGGATCCGTCGAAGCAGCAATCGAAAGGCTAGCCAATCGTAAAACCATCGAACAGAGCAACGCCGTCATCTCGACCATTCGTGCTGGTCTCGGCAAAGTCTTGTTCCTTAGCGCTGATGAAACTTGGCGATTCCGCTACGGCGTCGGCGATACATACCATCACCGCTTCTGGGGGCAGGTCATGCGGTGGGGAGCAGGTCCAAATTTGCGTTCAGGCAACGATTTTGTGAGGCTCGGCTCAGACAGACTCAGCTATACCCCTGAAGATCCAATTACCGTTACCGCCAAGTTGCTCGACGCGGAACGCCGGCCGATGACGGATGCCAAAATCGAAGTCGAAGTCTGGAAAGATGGCGAGCGTCTCAATCAGCAACGCATGAGCTACCAAAGTGATTCTTCGGGCCTCTACGAATCGAATCTTAGCCTCACTCGCGAAGGAAGCTACGAACTCCGCCTCGCTGGTGATGACGTCGAGCAATCACTTGTGAGAACCCCGGACAGCCCCGAAAATATATCAACGGAATTGCTCGTCGTTTCCACCCGCAACCCGGTCGAACTGGCAGAACTAACCGCTGACCGTGACTTTCTAAATCATGCGACCCAGCTGACGGGAGGTCGTCTTGCCGAGCTCCATGACCTTGACTCTCTGCTCTCAGCCTTCGGCGCTCCAAAAGAAGTTTTGACCGAGCGGCGAAACGTCACCCTTTGGGACACTTGGCCGATGTTGCTAGCTTTTTTAGGCATTTTAACCCTAGAATGGACCCTGCGCCGACGCAGTGGTCTCGTATAAAAAGAAAACGACACTCATGAGCACGCTAGAAGCAGCCTTCAGTCAGTTGCCTGCTCCGATCCAGGACAGACTCGGATCGATGATCCGTAGAGTTCGACGCCTTCTCTTTATTCGTGGCTTCTGCGCAACTCTGGCTGTAGCGCTGAGCAGCCTGCTCGGGATTATGCTAATTGATGCCAGCGTCACTCTCTTCTCAATGACCTCACGCTGGGCGCTCAGCTTGAGTGGTCTTAGCATAACTTTGGTCGCTGCTTGGTGGTTCCTCCTCCGGCCTCTCTCACGGCGATTCACGCTGACCCAGATGGCAAGAATTATCGAAATCCGTCATCCGGAGCTACAGGAACGAATCTCAACCGCAGTGGAACTTCTTTCCTCTAATGATCCGGAATCGATCAAAGGGTCCGAAGAACTTATCGGAGCCGTGGTTGACTCTGCCATTGTCGATGTCGAAGCAGTTGATCCGAAAATGGAATTTAAGTCGACTCGCACCGCGAAGCTTGCGAGCATTACCCTCGCTCTCGCATTCGTTATCGGTCTCGCTCTCGTGATCTGGCCTTCACAGTCATGGATCCTTCTTCAACGCGCCGTCGCTCCCTTCCTTGATATCGGCAACGCCTATGCGGACTCACTTGAGGTCGATCCGGGCGATCTGCGCGTCGCTAAGGGGGAGGCTGTCACGATAACGTTAACCACGACGCATAAGAAGCTTAAGCGTGCCGAAATTCGCCGCCTTCTTGAAGATGGAACAGAATCAGTGGAACGCCTCTCTCTCATTTCAGAGTCTAAAAACGGTGCAAAACAATTTTCGATTAAGTTTAACCAGGTTGAAGACGATTTCTCCTATCGTATCCGGGCTGGATCCGCCCTAACACAATACTACAAAGTAACCACGGTCGCTCCCCCGGCAATCGACCAATTTAAGGTCGAATATGATTTCCCGGACTACACCAACCTAAAGTCAAAGTCTGTTACTACCGATACTGGTGAAATCCGAGCGGTTGCCCACACCCGAGTCACTCTCACTGCGACGCCTAACAAAAAAATCGATCAGTCTCGTCTCTTAATTAACGAGAGAACCGATCTCGGATCACCCGAGGCTGTCGACGGAAAGTTGCAATGGCAGTTCGACCTTACAGGCGGCATGAATGGAAACTGGCAGATCGATCTCACCGACACCGACGGGTTTACCAACCAGCAACTCACCTACCCCCTAGAAGTGCTTCCAGATAAGTCGCCATCAGTCATCGTCACATTCCCGATAGAAAAAGAACTGCGACTTCGCCCGACGGAACTTCTTCCTGTGGCGAGCGAAATTGTTGAAGATTTTGGATTTAAGGATGCCTCTTTCCTCGTCACCCCGGTCGGTGGCGATCAGCCAGAAGAGATCGCGATCCATCTTCCCAAAGTCACCGAAGTAGCCGGCACCTATATTTCCGATGCACTTCTTGATCTCAGTCATATCAAATCAAACGGAAACCAGCAGCGAATCGGAGTTCAGGTCCTCGTCCGCGACAACCGCCCAAAAAGCTATGACGGACCGGGACTTGGCCTGAGCGCTCCATTTTTTATCACACTGGATGCCAATGCCAAGCCTTTGGCCCAGCAGGTGGTCGAAGCCAAAAAGAAAGCCATCGAAAACCAGCTCCAGAAAGCCAAGCTGGAACTTGAACGGGCGCGCATCAAAATGCAACAGACCGAGGTGGAACTCAATCGCACCGAAGATATCTCTCAAGGGGCCATGCGTACTCTCGATGATTTTTCTGAGCACACGGAAAAGGCAAGGGAAGAACTCGATAAGGTCGCCGCCGCGCTTGACAGGTCTTTCTTGCAGGAACTGTCAGACAAGGCGGAGAAGATCGCCAATGAACATATCTCGAAGGCACGAGAAGAATCAGATCTTATCCCGATCACTGATAGCAAAGAGGAGAGGATTAAGAAGTCACAAGATGCGAAAAAAGAAATCCAAGAAGCTATTAGTGACATCGCCGAAATAGCCAAGGCGATGCGAGGGGCGAACAAAGAGTTTGAAATGATTTCCCAACTCAATGATCTCGCTAACAAGCAACAGGATCTTGCAAATCGCGCCGCAGAAATGTCGGCGGAACAAGCACAACGCGAGGCAGCCATTAGCAAAGCCACCAAGGAATTTACCCAACAACAACTCGCCGAGCTGGCTAAGCAGCAGATGGATCAGTTCCGCAATCAGCAGGAACAAGTCCAAGAACAACTCGGAAAAATGCTTCAGCAGAATCCAGAGGCTTTAGAAGCAGTGCTGGGAGTTCAACAGAAACGCGCGGAGCAACTCGCTGAGGCCACCACGTTACTCGCGCAGGAGCAGCAGGAACTCAAGACAATCAACGAGGAAGCCACGCGGAATCAGAAAAACAAGCAAGACGCTCTTCGCGAGCAATTAATTGAACACCTCCAGAAGGAGCAGACGAAGCTCGCATCACAGATGCAGGAACAATCGGATGTCGCTAGGGACACCGGAAAGTCGCAGCAGGCCAGTGCATCAGATTCAGACTCGTCATCATTTCAGCAGGAGAAAAGTGACTCGTCCGGGAAACTTGCCGAAGCTTATACCGAGGCCAAGGAAACAGCGAAAAATCTTGGACAGGACGATCTGAAATCCGCCGCCAAGTCAGCGAATCAAGCTAGTGAAACTCTCACTGCCGCAGCCGAAGCGGTGAAGCCCTCGGCTCCTGATTCCAATACATCCGATGTCAACGAATCCGGCGATGGCAGTCATACGGAAGCATCTGATTCGCAAACAATACCCGCTCTCAGTGACCTAGCTCAACGCCAAGAAGCCCTCGCCGAACAGATTGAGATGCTACGGGATGGCGACTTACAACAAGCCCTGAGTTCCATCGAGGCTCAGATACAGGCTGATGCCCAAGCACTCAATTCAGAGACTCAGGCATTAGGAGCGACCCTCGCCAAAGTCGACCAATTCGCAGCCAAAAATGCCGTGTCCCGCGCTGAGCAAGCCCTTAATCTTGGAGAAAACAAAGCGGGTGAAGCAGCTCAGCACCTAAGCAATGCAGAAGAGATGCAGGACCTAGAGAAAGCTAATGGCCAGGTTGAAAACGGTGAACTTTCCCTACCAGCACGACAAGCCATGCAACGTGCCACGATCGAGCAACGGACGGCGGCCCAAGCACTCACCCGCGCATCTGAAGCCCTCGCAGCGTCCGCTAACTCATTGCAACAAAGCGAGAAGGGAATGGAGCCATCGGACCAAGGCAATCAAATAGCTGACGGAGGAGAGATGGCGGAAGGATTCAATGAAGTCACCGAGTCGGCTCAATCACAGGATGCACAGCAGGCTGCTCAGCAATCTCAGCGAGCGGCCGAGTCGCTCCAGCAACTGGCCCGCAACGCCATGAAAAAGCTCGGTTCCGAGGGGCAGAGTCCTAGCATGGCTCCCTCCGATCAGCCCAATCCCAATCCAGAGATAGCTGGCGAACCAGATGGCTCCCTTAATTTGAACGAGTCTGGGCTCAAAACCACAGACGCCGATGGACGAGGCATCCCACCCGAACTTGAAGCCATGGGAATCAGCGCCGAAGACTGGTCTCGATTTAAGGGAGCATTATCGGGAGGAAACGCCGCTGGTATTGAGACTGAATTACCATCTGAGTATCGCGAGCTTGTCGGGCGATATTTTCAAGTGATCGCCAAGGAGGCCGGAAAAGAATGAGACCTTTCATCGCTATTCTTACTACTTGCTCGCTGTTCACTGCGCATCAAGCCAGATCGCAGAGCGACTCGCTCTCCAACGCCGTTTTCTTGAAGCACCATAAAAGCGTTGAGGCAGCGGTTGATCGTGCCCTTCGCTACCTTGCTTCCAACCAGTCGTCGGAAGGAACGTTCAATGATTCTTATGGCAGATCTGTTGGCGTGGTTTCCCTAGTCGGCATGTCCTTTCTATCTGCAGGTCACACACCTGGGAACGGGGAATTTACCGAAAATCTCCAGCGATGTCTCGACTACGTGATCGACAGCCAGCGGCCAACCGGCCTTCTGGACAAAGGAGATTCGGGGCATGGCCTCATGTATGCTCATACCATTGCCACACTTTTCCTCTCGGAATGCAGCGGCATGGTCGACCCCGAGACCCAAGCACGACTTAGCCCCGTTCTAGCACGTGCCACCCAACTCATCTTACAGGCGCAAGCAGTGCCTAAGTCGGAGAAACATCAAGGCGGCTGGCGCTACAAGCCCGATTCACGAGATGCCGATCTTTCATGCAGCGGTTGGGCACTCATGGCCCTTCGTTCTGCTAAGCTCAACGGAGCTCCAATTCCTGACCAATCAATCAAGGACGCCGTGAACTATGTCCTTTCCAACCACGACAAGGAAGAGGGCCGGTTCGGCTACACCGATCCTTGGGGCCATTCAGAAACGCTTACCGGCTGCGGATTACTTTGCCTAGAACTCTGCGGCTATCACGGCACAGAATCCACCTACCGAGCCGGAGATTTTATTCTCAAGCACCGCCAACAAATCGTGAGCAACGCCCACGAATATTACGCCAACTACTATAACGCCCAAGCCATGTTCCAACTGGGCGGACGCTTCTGGGCACAGTATGCCGACTGGATGTATGGAGAATACGTCCCCAAACAACAATCCAACGGTTCGTGGTCGAACGGTCGTAATGGCGGAACCTATGGCACCTCCATGATGGTACTTTCCTTCACCGTCCCCTATCGCCAGCTACCTATTTATCAGCGCGATGAAACCGTTGACGAAGCGCCGTGAGAGCGGACTCTTTCCAGAATGGACTTCCGTTGGTTAGGCAGGGTTTCTTATGAGGACGGGCTTGCGCTGCAAAATAAGCTGGTCGATCAACGTCTCGTGGGAGAGGCGCCCGATACCGTCCTGCTCTTGGAGCATGAACCGGTCTACACAATCGGCCGAACGAAGGATCGCTCTTCCCTAATCAATCCGGAAAGCCTGCCCTACCCCGTTTTCGAGACCAACCGAGGCGGACAAGCCACTTTTCACGGCCCCGGTCAGTTGGTTGGATACCTCATTCTCGACCTAAATGCTTACGGCAAGGATCTCCATACTTATCTTCGTGAGATCGAATCAATCCTGATTGATTTCGCTGCAGAATTTGGTATCCGTTCTGAGCGTAGAGAAGGACTCACCGGAGTCTGGATAAGTGACCGAAAGCTGGCCTCGATTGGCGTTGGAGTTCGAAAATGGATCTCTATGCATGGGTTCGGTCTCAATGTCTCGCGCGATCTACATGGCTATGAAGCTATCGTTCCGTGTGGCATATCGAATGTGACTATGACTTCGCTTGAAACAGAATCGGCCTCAAAAGTGACCGTGGAAGAAGCGGCACGTCGCATTGAACCTTTTATCCGAGCCGGACTCGACACTCTTCGCATCTCCTGACAGAATATTCAGGATCATCTTTCTTTGTTTCCATTCCACCCATGTATCTGGTTGCCGTCAATCTGGAAAATCCCCGCGAAATGGCTGTAGCGCTGGCTAAAGAAGGTCGTAGGATTCGCATCGGACGAAAACCTGAAAGCCTACCAGAAGAGCCGGTAGATCTTCTCCGGATCACTTGGAATGACCGCCTCGTCAGCAGAAATCATTGCGAAGCGGAGCGAAGCGGAAATAAAGTCGAACTCGCCCGACTTCCTGCTCTTACCGGTCGCAGCACACCGAACGCGCTCTACACTAACGTGGCGCCCCGTAACCGAGACTTGGTTCCAGAACCAGTCTCACTGGACTTTGGGGGCTCAGTTATCATCGGTACGAAAGGCAATACTGCCATATACTGGCTAAAGTCTCTTAGTGACCTCGACGCAGAAATGGAGAACTATCGTTTGTCTCTAGAATCTGAAAAAGAGGCTTTCGAACAAGAACCGATCACTGAGCAAGACTACGATGAAGTTTCACAACTTGATGAATACAGTCTCCGGCTACAACTCAAGCTGCTTCAGCGAGAACTTCCCGAGCAGGTACTTTCCGGATGGTCTGACGAAACCGACCTTTTTACGCGAGCCTCAGTTTTTCTTGAAAACGCGCTTCCAGGACAAAAGGGCGTCAGCGCTACTTTTGTGGCACTCGATTCGCAAGAAAGTGATCTAAAAATCGAAGTACTCAATCCTGATCCTTTGGCTCGCGCAGATTTCCGACCCAGTCGTACTCTGTTAAACCAGCTTAAAGTCAAAAACCCAAAGTCGACCGATATTCAAATCTGGTCCTCTAAAGAGCATTCGAAAGTTTTCAGCGCTGAAAGTCTTGGCGACCAGATCGACTGGGTTTGTATTCTACCGGTCGCCAGTCTCGACGAGTCCGCTGAGATCTATCGAGATGAGCGCCGTCGGCCCGTTTACCTTTACGTTGAAACCCGCCAAGCATCGGAGACCACAGCTGCCGCCTTTGTCCCGTTCCTGAGGCTGATCAGCTCCCTCGTGGCCAGCCTATTATCAGCGCGAGCTGATCAAAAGTTACAGGATCAAATGGCGACCTACTTTTCACCAGGTCTCCGAAAGCTAATGCAGCGCCTTGATCAGACTGTCCTGGAACCTGCTATGGTTGACGTCACCGTCATGTTTGCCGATCGACGAGGTCACAGTCGTATGCTTGAGCTGGCACGGAGTGACTATGAAATCCTTGATCGCCTCAACGAAAATCAGGGCGTCGTGGGACTTATCACCGAAGAAGTCTTCAACAGCCGAGGCGTGGTGACTGACTTTGCTGGAGACGGAGCTCTTGGTCTCTGGGGTTGGCCTAATATTGATGAAGAGGAAACCCAGCATGCCCTTGAAGCGGTCGAAGCTGCCGAAGCTATCATGAAACGGCTCGCCGATCGTGTTGAATATGAGGAGGAACTAGGACGGGACATGTCCGCTGTCCGGATTGGTATCAGCACTGGTCGCATCGCAGTCGGAAAAACCGGTCCAACCCAGCAATGGCACATCAGCGTATTCGGCAGCGTCGCAAATCTCGGGGCTCGGTTGGAACGCATTGCGAAAGAGTTCCGAATCCCAATCCTCCTATCTGATGAAACCTACCTACGAATAAAAGGCATTGGTGACCGACGTTTCCGACGTCTATGTCAGATTCGACCTGCAGGCTTTGAAGAGAGCTACTCAATTCACGAACTGATTCTCCCAAAATCACAGGGCGGTTCAGGAATCACGGACCACGACGTCGAAACTTACGAAAAAGCACTAAAGCTTTTTCACCGAAGAAAGTGGGACGACGCGCTGGACTTGCTAAAGACTCTTCCAGATGATGACCCACCCACTGCTTGGTTAGTCGACAAAACCAACAGTTTCCGCCAAGATCCGCCTACCTCAGACTGGGGTGGAGAAATTCAAAGCTTTTCCAAGTAACAGACCACCGTGGCCGAAGACGAAAACATAAAGATTAAGGACTACCTTGTCCATACGCCCCCCCTCGGACAAGGGGCCTATGGTAAGGTCTTTCGTGCGACCTACAGGGGAATCTCGGACCGAGCGCTCAAAATCTTCCGCCCCGGTGCAGTCGACCTTTCTACGATGGCTCGCGAGCTAGAGAAACTCTCTCAGGTTGCAGAGCATCAGGGTATTGTCACCCTCCACGACTTCGACCTGCTTCATGAACCGCCCTATTACGCAATGGGCCTTCACGCTGATCAGGATCTCGAGGGCAACTGGGAAACGCGGACGCTGGAAAGAATCGTGGGTCACGTCGACCACCGTGAAGGCTGGAGAATCACGCGGGATATTGCTGACGCTCTCGCCTACCTGCACCAGCATCAGATTATCCACTGCGACATCAAGCCGTCAAATATCCTCCTGACAGATGAGACCCCACATCATACCAAAATCTGCGACTTTGGGCAAAGCCGCGGCCTCGCCGCGGAGGGATTTGAACCAGTCGGCACCCCGCTTTATGCAAGCCCAGAACAACTGCGTGCTCCCCGCAACTCAGCCGAAGGAAAAGGGTTTAGATGGGACGTCTACAGCTTTGGCGTCTTGGTCTTCAAGCTTCTAACCGGTGAACTCCCGCGTCTTCAGGCACTTTCCCAAGCCGAACGAGCGAGCTTTGACCCTGACGCCACTCTCGTGGAAGCCAGCCTTGAAGCAACAATGGCAGAAACGGGGAATGCAATCGACGGAGAGCAGCTTGCCACGCTAACCGAAGCCGTCGAAGACATCACTTGGCCAGCTGACTTTTATGTCCCCAGTGATCGCAAAGAACTGATCGAACAATGCCTCAAACTCAACCCGAACGAGCGTCCCGCCGACATGCGTGAAGTTTGGAGCCGCATTCAACACCTTGACCAGCAGGCAGTTGTCAAGAAAGCCCGTCGCCTGAACACTATTTTCGCTACTCTATTGGTCGTTGCGATCTGGGCTTCGGGATTCGCTTTAATCCAAGCACAAAGAGCCAATGACGCTACAGAGGAAGCGAGGGAAGCGAAGGAAAAAGCCGAAAAAAACGCCGGTGCCTCGATGGCTCTCGCTTCGATCTTTATTGAAGAGCTCAACAACGGTGAACTCACCGGCGATGAAGCTGATCGTCTGTATTCGATCGTAGCCGATAATGCTTCAACCTTCATAGAAAACCGGGTCGAGAATAACCAGGACTCAGAAATGCTGCACTTTTCTGCCCAAACCGCTTACACTCGTGCGATCGACGCACGCAAACGCGAAGACCTCGATTTAGCCCTGCGGGAGTTCACAGCCGCCTATGAAATTTACTCCGAGCTCTCAGGAGACGCCAACGCCAACGAGTCACTCCGCGCTGATTTCCCTTCTCTTACCGCACGGGCGCTTATGGGGATGGGGCGAATAAACGAAGTATCGGGTAGATACCCTGAGGCGATTCTGGCCTTTAATGAAGCTAAGGAATGGCGGCTCAAAGCAAAAGAGGGCAAGTATAACGCCCGCTCCAAGAATGGCGCGTTCCTTTCGGAAACTTATCGTTCTCTCAGTCGCGCTTACACCCTCAATAAAGAGGAGCAACAAGCTATCGAGGTTCTCGACGAACTGCATACTATTCTTGAAGAGAGGATTTCTGATCCAGGCGAGGACGATATCAATGGCCTCATTGTCGAGGCTATCGAGACCCTGAATCTAAAAGGCGAAACCGAACTTGGGTTCGACGACTTCGACGCTGCCTCCGCTACCTTCCAGCGTCTTATGGAGTTAGCGGAATCACTTGAGGACGCTCCGCCGACCTTAGCGGAGAAAGGAAGGGAGTCCTATATTTCAGCTGTCAATGCCCTAGGTCGCATCGAACTTGAGCAAGATCAGCCTGAAGCTGCATTGGTGTTGTTTCGTGAAGAAATTAAGTTGAGGGAGGAGCGGTCCAGCCTCCGTCCCTACGCTCCCGAGATCAAAGTTGCCTTGGCCAAAGCCTATCACCTCGCTGCCAAGACCCTTGAGCTCGAAAATGAATCGTCTCGCTCACTTGCCATTTTTTACCTGGAGCAAGCCACCTCTTTGATCAATCGCCTACCGTCCGAGATTCGCTATCGCGCCGATGTTCAGACCAGTGTAATTGAATACACTGAATTTCTCGGTCTTATTCGCGAAATGGAAGAGTAGCACTCAGCCACTCCTCAGCCTCGCATGCCAAACCTAGCCTGACCAAATTCGATTCAATTTCTTCAAAGTCCGGCTCGACAATTCCCTCCTCCAAAATCTGCTTCTCATCAGCAGGATGGTCAGGAAAAACTTGGCAGGCCAACCACCAGCACCCCCATGCCCGCCATGACCGAAGTTCCTTTCTCGGCTCAACCATCCTTGTCGAGAGATGCTGAAAGTGACGGCGTGGATTCCCGATGAATTGATTTTCCGATCGCGACTCCATGACCCACCGTACCCCCTTATAGGGAAGCGGCCAATCGTCTAACGCAGACGCATCGTCCTCAAGGTCTGCCGCGAAGGCACGATTCATCATGAGGAGAGACTGGGCTGGAAGCCCCTGTTGCCAGAGCGCCTGAGCGCACTCCAGCGCGCGCAGATAAAACTGAGGGCCACGGTCACTGCCAAACTCTTTCAAAGCAGAAGCCCGCAGCGGCTCCTTAACACGGGGGAGATAAGGGCAATATGGTAGGGTGAGAGCTTCTGAGTCCCTCATCATTTCACCAGTTGAAACTTACCAAAGGACGAGGGCACATGAAAGTCGGGCCTCTCTGTCTGCGGATCTATCCAGGACATCCAGTCTTTCAGCACGCCATTCTCCGTCATTGAAAACTCCGCCCTGTAAACGCCGATGATTAATTTTCCACGCCTGATCAAATTATGATCAGCCAAAACCTGAAGCGAAACCCTACCTTCCACAGAATATTCACCGTCCCCGTGGAGCGCTGAGATTTTTAGCGAAGGAAAGTTCCAGCGATCATTAATTTCCCGGTAATAGCGAGCTCTAAAATCGAAAACCCAACCTCGGGGATCCATTTCGATTCCGTAGTAGTATCCTTTCAGCTCATGATCAGTTGCAAAGAATAACTCGACTCGATCCGAACCTAGAACTGAATCATCACGGTCCTCACCTTCAAAAAGCACAATGTCCTCATCCACAACTTGGAATTGAAATCCAAGCCAATCATCATTCCACACTGCCCTAAAAGACGTGATTGGAGACTCACGATTTGACCAAGGCATACTGAAGTCAGTAAGCGCCTCACCTTTGCTGCAGTCGAGGGTTGCTGAGTGGTGCACCTGATACATTTTCATCTATCCCAATTTCACCACTTCTCTTACTTGATTCAAATCCGTTATCACGGCATCAGCAAGGGAGACTGCCGATTCAAACGGCACATCTCCGATGCGAAGACTGCGTTTATCCCCCGCAAAAAGTCCCGTCAAAAATCCGACTTCATGAGCCGGGAGTATGTCCTTCTGCAAGTCATTACCCACATAGAAAACGCCTCTCGGGTCGATACCTCGAACTTCACAAGATTCTGCCAGCCGCTCGTAAAGGACCCTCGAAGGCTTTCCTTCCTTCACCTGAAACGACCATTCTAAAAAATTATCGTCAAACCCCAGAGTTTTAAATGAAGTTCCAGCTAAACTTTCAAAAATCGGCTGCGTATAGAACTGAGCATTTGAAACAATACCCATCGGGATCTTAGCCTCACGAAGCCACTGCATCACTTCGAGCACGTGTGGCATCAACCATACCGGATTCACACCACACTCATAGGTGGTCGCGACTGACTCGAGGTCGGCTGGCGAGACACCATTTATCCCAGCTCGATCGATTATATCTCGCCAGACCTCCCGAATCTCAACTTCTGGATAGTTGATTCCTTCACCGCGACGCTTTGCCCGATGAACTTTGATAGCCTCTTCATAGTAAGACGCAATCAACCCGCAGTCGATTGCCTCCGCCCTTTCCCCGAGAATAGGCATAGCGCGTTCCATGGAATCAATAGAAACCGAGTCATCGGCGAGACTGATATCCCCGGCCGCCGATATCAGCAGCGTTCCATAAATATCAAAAGCCACCACCTCTATCCCCTCCAACTTGGGAAGCTTCGGAGACACCCCCGTAGCAATTGGAGCCAGGGGAGCCAGCATAGAAGAGGGGTCTGCAGCCATTGTCATAGGACTAATTACGCAACAGATTTAGGCGAGCAGGATTGAGGAACTGCTTCAACACCTTATTCGTCGCCAGGTGTTTTACCTTGCTTGTCGCTGAACTCAGGACTTTCTCATAAAGAGATTCCAGTCGTTCACCATAATGGTCCAGTGAATAGACTGTCTCAACGACCTGCCGCGCTGCCCTAATTTCCGACTCGGAAGATAACGACAAGGTCGGCACTCTCATGTGATCGAGAAGGGAAGGATCCTTCTTTATTTTGCGAAGCACCATCATCTGCAGCTCTTCGTTCAAAACACCGAAATCAATTCGACCATTACCGACCCACGCTTTCCAGGTTTGCATCACCGCGTTCCTCGGCATATGGCAGTCATACGCTAAGTAGCTGCGGCGCAACATCGATTCGACCTCCGAATAGAGGATCTTCTCTTCCAACCACTCCATAGGGAATCCAATACGGGGGTAAAGATTGGCAATCTTTAAGCCATTATTCGAAAAATCCCTCGTAATATCCGGCAAATCCCTGCCAAAGACACATCGGTTCGCAAGCCATGGCTCCAGAAAGGCGAGCCCAAAGCCTTCAGCAATACTCGTTGTAACAATAAAGTCAGACCAGCCAACCAAATCAGCGAACTCATATTGACCAGTATCGGCTATACCCAGCGTAACCGGGACTTCTAACTCCTGCACCGCCGATCGCCAAAAATCGTGAACTTTCTTCCACTCCGGATTCTCCGGACTAAGCGTGGTCGCGAAGTCGATCCGATCTCCAAAGATCAGAGCAAGTAGCAGCAGCTCCCCCAAATTTTTGCGACGAATTCCGCGGGTCGGGTAGAGCGCAAAAAGACGATCTTGAGAAAAGGGCCGTTTCTTCGGGATCGTTGTCACATTCAACGGAGTTATTGCGTTCGGAATGACGTGTAAATTCGTATCGGGAACGCCGGCAGCCCGCAGATAATCACGATCACGACAGTTAATCGTTGCATAGTGAATCTGCTTGGCCATCGGATAGAGGGTCGTTTCAAAACCTTCCTCTGAATCAAAAAAGGAACGCTGTGCCGAATAGTTTCCTGGCCTACCATCTTCGGCAAAGTCATGAAGTTGCAAAACGATGCGTGCCTTCTCTTTTGCCAACTCGCGTATCACCGTCGGAATGAGAACATTCTTTGCCAACGTCGGATTGTGGAAATGCCACACATCCGGCTGTCCACCAAAGTGCTTCTCCGCTTCTCCTTTGAACGCTTCAGCGAGATTATCCGCAATCACCGCATTACCTGTTTTGCGATAATTGAGGGCAGGAATGACTCGAACTGATTCACTGCTCGCCTCTGGACGTGGTTCTTCTCCCGAAAGAATCAATAGTTCGCACTCTCGCTCCTTCAGCGCCTCCCTCGCTGATTCGATCACTCGAGTCACTCCCCCCCGACGAAGGTGGTAGTGAGCAATGGCTATTTTAAGTGGTTTTTCAGTCCCGGCCATGTCGCTTGCGGTATTCAGGGAGATCGACCATCGGGGGACGCTCCTCCTCAATGATTTCGCGGTTGAGCATCTCATAGCAACGCCCTTCCGCCTGCAGTTGCCGAAACATCCCGTTCACTTCCGGTAATTCCGAAACAATGTCATAATGACGCAACCGATTCAGAAAAGCCTGGAGAATACCAAAAGACATTTTTCCAAGGTCGATGGTAGACTGATTACGATGAACTCTCCGATCGAGGTCGGTCTGGGCGAACGCGTCCAATCCATGAGCTCGGAAAACGTCGATCAAATGTGACGTTTCGACTCCGTAGCCAATTGGAAAAGGAAGCGTCTCAAGCAACCCACGCCTGACAGCATATTCACCTGAAAGCGGCTGCATCAACGCGGTTAACTGCGGAAAGAAGATCGAAAATAAAGGGCGAACCAAGATCTCGGTGACGCGTCCTCCCCCAGAAGGGCGTAGCCCCTCTGATAAAGCAAGAGGACGATCGTAGAAAGCCTTTACGTATTGAACCTCAGGGCGATAGAGCAAGGGGGCGACCAAACCAGTGACAAACTTGGGGTGGATATTTTTGATGTCCGCATCCACGTAGCAAATGATATCTCCTTTCAGTTGATGAATCGCCTTCCAAAGATTCTCACCTTTACCCGCTTTAAATCCATGCTCAGGAAGAATCTCAGCCGAGAGATAGGTATCAGCGCCGTAGGAAGCAGCGATTTCAATCGTGTCATCTGTCGAACCAGAATCGATGACCGCAATTTCATCGACGAATGGGTATCGGTCCATTAGCTCGCTTTTGAAGACGATGATCTCTTTTCCAATTGTTTTTTCCTCGTTCAGAGTGGGAATACAGAGACTAATAGAGATACCGGCTTTCTCTTTTGCGCGGATGAGTTCCTGCATGTCCCAGAACTCGCTGTGATGAAAGGTGTTCGTCTTTAGCCAGCGGGCTACTGCTTTATCCACCTCGCGCATCGGGTTACCCTTCAAATTCAAAACCTGATTCATCCATAAACTCCAACACAGAGACAATCTGTGCCAATCCGTCAAAGATTGGCTCAAGATGAATCATCTCATCTGGCGAATGTCGGCTTTCTCCTTTCGTGATCCCAAGAGTAAGCGATGGAATTTTTCGGTCTAACAAGGCAGCCAATTCCGAGATACTGGGTTCTACATTAGGACGTATACCAAGGCAGCTAAGCGTATGGTGTGCCGCTTCTACAAATGGGTGGTTAGCTCCGAGATCTCCCGGCTGACGATAAGCAATCATTTCCACAGTGACCTCTCCAACGTAGCCGAGTTTCTTCCGGCCTATCAGCGATTTAACTTCCGTTTCAACCCGTTCTACTA
>CETE01029591.1_pt1 | contig 22531 bp, 21 predicted proteins | sample 531241 | NCBI WGS metagenome assembly CETE01 (sample SAMEA2622336, study PRJEB7988) | marine metagenome | biome: marine biome (ENVO:00000447); feature: deep chlorophyll maximum layer (ENVO:xxxxxxxx); material: "saline water (ENVO:00002010), including plankton (ENVO:xxxxxxxx)" | depth 30 m
AAAGTAAAAACAAAAGAAAAACCTGCTGATACAGTTATTTTGGAGACTGATCTTTCCGCGGCACTAAAAATGAAAGTCCTAATTGACCATGAAGTAGGAAAGGAAAATGGTTTAATTTCAATATCTTACAAATCATTGGAAGATTTAGACCGCATATCTGAAATGATATTGAATAATTCTTTATAGAAGAATTTAATCTAAAAGTTCTGCCAAAACAGAATTTAAAACTCTCCTTCCTGAGTATGTGGTCGATATATTTTCTTTTTTTTGTTTGATGAGTTTCAGGCTTTTTAAAAAAGTTAATTTATCTTTTGAAAACGAATATCCTGATAAATTTTCAAATCTTTTACAACAAACGCCTTCATTTAATCGTAAACCCATCATAACCATCTCAGCAGCTTGCTGTTCTTTAGATAACTCCGTTAAGCAAGATTCTCCAGATCCCTGCTTTTCTACATTTTTAAGCCACTTTTCAGGCGATAAAAATGTTTCGCTCGCGTATTTTTTTCCATCTATAGTAAGGCGACCGTGGGCACCAGGTCCTATACCGACGTAGTCGCCATATCTCCAGTAAACCAGGTTATGTATGCTTTCAAAACCTTTTTGAGCGTAGTTGGAAACTTCATAAGCTGTAAGGCCGCGGTCTTTACATAAATTAGAAGTGACATCGTATAAATCAGCAGATATGTCCTCATTGGGTAAGCCTTTAAGAAGCCCACGATTATATCTATCCCCAAATGCTGTTCCTTGCTCAATGGTTAATTGATATAAGGACATATGACTGGCTTCTAAATCTAACGCTTGACTTAATTCTTTTTCCCAATGTACCAATTTTTGGTTTTGTCTGGCATATATCAGATCAAAACTAACAGCTGTGAAGTTTTTCTTTGCAATCTCAAAAGCTGCTAGTGCTTCTTGAACCGTATGGGTTCGGCCTAAAGCTTTCAGATCTTTCGCATTAAGAGATTGAATCCCCATAGATGCTCTATTCACACCAGCATACTTATAAGCTTTAAAATTTTTTGCATCCACAGAACCGGGGTTTGCCTCTAATGTAACCTCAAAATTATCTCTAATTTTCCAACGTTTTTGAATTTCGTTTAAAATCTCGTCAATAACCCATGGCTCGATAAGACTTGGCGTACCACCACCAAAAAAAACAGAATCTAAAAATCGGTTGGATGTACTTTTCGAAACTCGTTTTAATTCACTTAGATAACCTCTAAGCCATTGTTTTTGATCAATATTTATTCTGACATGGCTATTGAAGTCACAGTAAGGACATTTTGTAGCACAGAAGGGCCAATGGATATAAATCCCAAAGCCTCCATGTTTCCAGTCTTCAATCAAAACATGCCCTAGCAAGTTTTTTGAAAGCTATTGACCTGTGGCTGATTTTATTTTTATTCTCAAAGCTCATTTCTCCGCAAGTTATATCAAATTCATCAGGTTGAAAAATTGGGTCATATCCATGGCCATCCAAACCTCTTGGGGGCCAAACAACCTGGCCAGCTAGAGTACCTTCAAAGATTTCGTCGTGCCCGTCTGGCCATGCCAATACCAAAGTACAGCGAAATTGTGCCAACCTGGGATAGGGTGCAGATATTTTTGTTAACGCGTCGTGGGTTTTTTTCATCGCTAGATAAAAATCGCGTCCATTTGGTGTTTCGGCCCAATCTGCAGTATATACACCAGGAGCGCCATTTAAGGCATCAATAGTAATTCCACTATCGTCTGCAAGAGCTGGTAAACTGGTAATTCTTGATGCAGAGTGCGCTTTTATTCGCGCGTTTCCAATAAAATTATCTTCTGTTTCTATTGGCTCTGGTAGGTCAAGTGATTTACTGGATAAAATTTCCACTGTATTATTGGAAAATAGTGCGCGAACTTCATCTAGCTTACCCTCATTATGAGTAGCAACCACCAGTTTTTTTCCTTGAAACTTTCGCATCAACTTTGGGCGGATTTCAGAATATCAAAGAGTTCACAGGCACCTTTTTCCGCTAGATTTATTAGGGTATCTAGTTCATTTCTCGTATACGTTGTGCCCTCTGCACTTATTTGGGTTTCTATCATATTCCCACTTTCAAGTATAATAAAGTTTCCGTCTACTCCTGCCTGGCTATCTTCCGAGTAATCGAGATCCAAGATTGGTTGTCCAGCATAAATACCACAACTAATAGCAGCAACTGGTGAAATTAAAGGGTCTGTAGATATGGTACCAGAATCTAAAAGTTTATTTATTGCTAATCGAAGTGCTAGCCAACCACCAGTAATCGATGCACAGCGCGTTCCACCGTCGGCTTGTATTACGTCGCAATCAATTGTTATCTGCCGTTCACCCAAAGCGAGCCTATCAACGCCGGCTCTCAAAGATCTTCCAATAAGCCTTTGGATCTCAACAGTTCTGCCTCCTTGTTTCCCAGAAGCTGCCTCTCTCCGCATTCTTGAACTGGTTGATCTTGGTAACATTCCATATTCAGCAGTAACCCAGCCTAGACCAGATCCCTTGATAAATGGCGGTACTCTGTCTTCCACTGTTGCAGTACATATCACATGGGTATCGCCTATTTTAATTATGCAACTTCCTTCAGCATGCATAGTAATGTTGGTTTCTATTGAAACTTTTCTCATTTCGTCAAGTTTTCGACCAGATGGGCGCATTGTAAATCCTTTCAGCTTTGACTTGGCAATACATCTCGATCATGTGAATTTGCAACCCTGTTAAAAGTTTTTCATTAGGCTTATTTGAAGATATAGGCTAAAACACGTTCCGATGATCGAAAAAAAAGAAATTCTTGAGGAAATGAATAACCGCTCTCGTGAAGTTTTTCGAAGAGTTGTAGAGGGTTACCTGACGGACGGTGAGCCAGTTGGGTCTAGAACTTTATCGCGTGAATTTAGTGAAGACATTTCAGCTGCAACAATTAGAAATGTTATGCAAGACCTAGAGTTTCTAGGATTATTAGGTAGCCCACATACAAGTGCTGGCAGAGTACCCACACAATTAGGATTACGAATGTTTGTCGATGGTATTTTAGAGGTATCAGAGATAGATAAAGATGACAGAAAACAAATTGACAAGATCGTTTCAGATGAAACTAATCAAGTTGAAGATATTTTAGACGATATATCCACAACATTATCAGGCGTTACACATGGCGCTTCACTGGTTTTGACACCTAAACGCGAAGCGCCAATTAAACATGTAGAGTTTCTACCTTTATCAACTAACCAGGCCTTAGTTGTTTTAGTTTTTGCAGATGGTCATGTTGAAAACCGTCTATTTAAGCCGCCACCAGGTCAAACACCAAGCTCCATGAAGGAAGCGGCAAACTTTTTAAATGCATTAATGGAAGGTAATACACTAAGTGAAGCAAAAAAATTAATTAAAAATGAAATAGAATACAGACGGCAAGAGCTTGATACTTTAGCTCAAGAGTTGGTACAGAGCGGGTTAGCGCTTTGGGAAGATTCTGAAGAACGTCATGAGCGATTAATTGTTAAAGGAAGGGCAAATCTTTTAAATGAATCGTCACAACAGGAAGACTTAGATAAAATAAAAAATCTATTTGACGATTTAGAACGAAAACGCGATATAGCAGACTTCTTGGAGCTTACGGAAAAAGGCGAAGGGGTAAGGATTTTTATAGGGTCGGAAAATAAACTTTTTTCTTTGACGGGTTCATCTTTGGTTGTTTCTCCTTATATGAATTCGGATCGTAAGATTATCGGTGCTGTAGGAGTAATTGGGCCTACACGGTTAAATTATGGGCGTATAGTTCCTGTAGTGGATTATACCGCGCAACTGGTTGGAAAAATGATCTCTGATCGAAATAAGAGGTGACAAATGGCGGAGCAAAAAAAAGAAGAATTCTTGGATGAAATAGACGAATCCGATTTGGACCAAGATGAATTAATCGATATTGATGCAGAAGCAGCCGAACTGGAAAAACTAGATGAAGTTACTGCAGAGCGAGACGACTATCGTGATAAATTTATGAGGGCGCTGGCTGATGCAGAAAATGCTCGAAAAAGAGCAGATAAAGATCGAAAAGAAGCTGAGAACTATGGTGGATCCAAATTGGCCAGAGATCTCTTACCAATTTATGATAATATGAAAAGAGCTGTTGACTCTATAACTGCTGATCAAAAAGAAATGGTTGGTTCTGTCATCGAGGGCGTTGAGCTAACGATGCGAGAACTATTAAATGTTTTCTCAAAGCACGGGATCAAACCAATATCTCCAGAGGTTGGTGATAAATTCGATCCATTACTACACGAGGCAATGTTTGAGGCCCCTGTTCCAGGCACAAAAGCAGGTGATATTATAGAAGTTTCCTCTGAAGGCTTTATGTTACATGATCGCTTATTGCGCCCTGCACATGTGGGAGTGTCATCAAGCAACTGACTTTCTAAGTTTTTAGATTTTCTTTTAGCTTGTAAAGAAATTCCAAAGCTTCCCTAGGTGAAGTGCCGTCTAAATTTATGTTTTTTATTTCTTCGTGAAGCGGGTCTGCCTTTTTTTTCGAAGGCTCATAAAAATTTTGATCGTTAGAAAATAAAGGAAGATCGTTTATTAGCCCCCCTAAGTTTGATTGCCCTTGATAGTGCCCCTTTTCGAGCTTTTCTAATATCAGTTTTGATCTTTTTATTACACTCTCTGGCAAGCCAGCGAGCTTGGCGACTTGAACGCCGTAGGAACGATCTGCTGCTCCCTCTTTAACTTCATGTAAAAACACAACCTCACCGTCCCACTCTTTAACTGCGACAGTGGCGTTTTCTAATCGATCCATTTCAACTGATAGATGTGTTAATTCATGATAATGTGTAGCAAATAGTGCTCTAGATTTGTTTACGTTATGTAAATGCTCTAAAGTAGCCCAAGCGATTGATAGCCCATCATATGTTGCGGTCCCTCTACCAATTTCATCCAGTATTACAAAGGAGTTCTCATCAGCCTGGTTTAAGATAGATGCGGTTTCAACCATTTCGACCATAAAAGTAGACCGACCCCTAGCTAAATCATCTGATGCGCCCACTCTGCTAAAAAGCTGCGATATAATACCTAATTTGGCTGAGTCAGCAGGAACGAAAGAACCAATTTGAGCCAGTAAAACAATGATAGCATTTTGTCGAAGAAAAGTTGATTTCCCAGACATATTTGGCCCTGTAAGCAGGCAGATTTTTCCATCGTTTAGGGTACATTCATTCGAAATAAATGCCTTCCCCTCTTTTTTGAGAGCGTGCTCAACTACTGGATGGCGCCCACCAGAAATCTCAAAGTTCTGTGACTCATCAACAGCGGGCTTAACCCATGACTCTTTTTTAGCTAGTCCAGACAGGGCAATAGTAAGATCTATTTCTGACAAATAATCAGCTAAATCAGTGATAGATTGGCCATACTGCAATATGTTACCACATAGATTCTTGAAGGTTTGCTTTTCTATCTCTAAAGAATGGCTGGCTGCGTTCAAAACCTTGGTTTCAATCTCAGAAAGCTCAACAGTTGAAAAACGGACCTGATTTGCGGTTGTTTGTCTATGGATAAAAGTATCAGACAGGGGCGGCGATAACATACGGTCGGCATGAGTTGCTGGCGTTTCAACAAAATATCCGAGCACATTGTTATGTTTTATTTTTAGAGACTGAATGCCAGAGATTTTCACAAGATCCATTTGCATTTCGGCAATAATTTTTTTCCCGTCGTTTCTAAGTCTTCTGGCTTCATCTAGTTGAGGATCAAAACCTTCTCTAATAAATCCGCCGTCTCTTGCCATTATAGGCGGCTCATCTACTAGGGCTTTTGTAAGCAAGTCTAAGAACTTATCTTGTTCGGGAAAGACAGCCGTCTTCTCTTTAATGAGTTTTGGCAAAGTGAAGTTTGAAAGAATCTTTGTTATAATAGAAGATTGAAGTAACCCATTTCTAATAGCTGCTAGGTCTCGAGGGCCAGCTCTTTCTAATGCTATTCTGGATAAAGCCCTATCTAAATCAGGAACTTTTCGAAGTTCTGACCGAAGGCTAGATGATAAGCTTGAATCAGCGATCATAAAATCTAGTCCGTTTAATCTTTTTTCTATTTCATCTAGATTTGTTGACGGGGCAGAAACTCTTTTTTCTAACAATCTTGCTCCACCTGATGTTAAAGTATGGTCGATTACAGAAAGAAGTGAGCCAGATTTATTCCCAGAGGACAGACCCTTTGTAAGTTCTAAGTTTTTTCTCGTTGCTGTATCTATTGTCATAAAGGAGGAGTTTAGTTCCCGCCGTGGTCTTGATAACAGTGGGAGCTTACCCTTTTGTGTTATTTGTAAATATTCTATGATGGCTCCCATAGATGATAGTTCGGCTCTATTGAAAGTTCCCAAGCCATCTAGGGTCTCAACGTTAAAAACTTTTTTTAAACGCTCTCGTGCAGAGCTACTATCAAAAGCAGAATTTCCAAGCTCTGTAACACTAATACCAAACTCTTCTGCTAAATCCCGGTGTGCCTTCGCTAAATCCTCGGATAGTAGAATTTCACTTGGAGAAAGTCTGGTTAATTCTGAACCTAATTTTTCTGGCGGTATGCTTGAAATATAAAAGGAACCTGTTGAAATATCGATCCATGAAACTGAGGCCTCTTTGTGTACCAAAGAATAGGCAGCGAGGTAGTTACTTTTCTTAGCGTCTAACAAATTATCTTCTGTTAAGGTTCCAGGAGTGACTAGTCTAACAACTTCTCTTTTAACTACAGCTTTATAACCTCTTTTTTTTGCCTCTTCTGGGCTTTCCATTTGCTCACAAATCGCAACGCGAAAACCCTTGTTAATTAAAGTATAAATATAGTTTTCTGCAGAATGATGAGGCACACCACACATTGGTATATCTTCTCCACTATGCTTTCCTCGTTTGGTTAGAGCGATATCTAACGCATTTGCCGCAACTTTAGCATCTTCAAAAAACAATTCATAGAAATCGCCCATTCTATAAAACAATAAAGCCTCAGAATAGTCAGATTTAATTTCCATGTATTGCGACATCATTGGTGTCACGATGTTTCTCCCAAGCTTGAAAACAGTCTAACACTTGTTTTGCTGGGTAAAAGCTCAAAAACTTATGTAATGAACGTTTATTAATTCAAGAAAGCGTCTTTGCCCCATACTTCTTTAAGGCGCTCATTTCTCCTACACGCTGAGCGGTACCTTTTGTAAGCATTCTTCTGTTTAATTGGACCAAATCTAGTAAATACTAGGTTCTCACCTTTGTAATAGTCTTGATGATAATCCTCAGCAGTAAAAAATGTGCCCGCCTCTAAAATAGGGGTAACAATCTTTTCACCTAAAATGGCTTCGGCCTCAAGCAGGGCATTTTTTGCAGTTAAAACTTGATTTGGTTTGGCAAAAATAGCTGACTTGTAGCTATGACCCCGATCACAAAACTGTCCCCCATTATCAGTAGGGTCTATGGAGCGAAAAAATTTATCTAAGATATTTTTTGTTGAGATTATTTTGGGATCGAAGTGAATAATGACAGCTTCATAGTGCCCCGTGCCACCTTTTACGACCTGCTTATAGGTTGGATTTTCAATAAATCCACCAGTGTAACCAGAAATTACTTCACTGACCCCGTTAACTTTTTCAAAATCAGCCTCAACGCACCAAAAACATCCACCAGCCACAATTATAGTGTCTTTTGATTGTGCCTTCAAAATTGGGTTGCCTAAAATAGGACCTAATTGTGTTGTTAATGTTAAAAATAAAATAAAGACTAGTTTTAATATTTTATGCATAGAGTTTTCCTTTGATTATTAAATATAGGCATAGGGTAAAAAAAACCTTTGCCAACCTAGAAATTCTGAAAGGCCTACAAGAAATACTTCTTGGCATGCATTAACTTACCTAATAGCAATATTGAAAAGGGGTAAAAATGACATTAACCGTTTCTACACACCAATCAGAAGAAGATATCAGAAATGAAGATATTTTAATTTATTTAAATGGGAAAATCGTACCAAAAAATGAAGCGGTAATAAGTGTTTATGATAGTGGCTTTATGTTGGGAGACGGTGTATGGGAGGGATTGCGTCTATACAACAACACATGGGCCTTTTGTGATGAACATATAGACAGGCTTTTTGAGGCAGCATTAGCGATCGATTTAGATATTGGCTTGAATAAATCAGATGTTATTAACGCGCTGGTTAAGACGCAAAAGTCTAATGGCATGGAAAACAATGCTCATGCTAGACTTATGATAACGCGGGGACCTAAAAAAAGACCCTTTCAACATCCAGCTCTGTCACAAGACGGCGTCACAATTGTTATTATTATGGAGCACTCTATTCCCAAAATACCGAGGCCCATATCATTAGCGACAGTGCCTCATTTGCGAGGTTTGCCCATGACACAAGACCCAAAGTTAAACAGCCACTCTAAACTTAACTGTATATTAGCTTGCATTGCAGCAGAGAAGGCTGGAGCTGATGAGGCGCTAATGCTTGATATTAATGGCTTCGTAAACACGACAAATGCCTGTAATTTTTTTATAGTTAAAAAAGGAGAGGTTTGGACTAGTACAGGTGACTACTGCATGAACGGGATTACTAGGCAAAAGGTAATAGATATTTGCCGGGCAGACGGTATACCAGTATACGAAAAAAACTTTTCTTTAGTTGATACATATAGTGCGGAAGAGGCATTTCTTACAGGTACCTTTGGCGCACAAACTCCAGTTGGATCTATCGATGGAAGGAGTATAGGTAGAGGTGAACTAGGCCCAATCACAGAACATATTAGAAAGCTCTACCAGCTGTTAATTGAAAAAGAGTGTGCATGATAAATTTAGCAGTGTGGTCTGGACCGCGAAATATTTCAACAGCCTTAATGTATTCATTTGGTAATCGAGACGATTTTGAAATAATCGATGAACCGTTTTATGGAAATTATCTGATTGAAACGGGTTTAGATCATCCAAAGCGAGAAGAAATTATATCATCTCAACCAAAAAACGTTTCAAGTGTAATAGATAATTTGACACAGGACAGATTAGCTGTTGGAAAAAATTTATATCAAAAACATATGACCAAACACATGGTTGATTCAGTCCCAAGGGATTGGTTTGGTGAGGTAAACCATGTGTTTTTGCTTAGACATCCAGCAAGAGTAATTTCAAGTTTTGTTAAAAAATATAATAAAATTAGCGAGGAAGAAGTTGGCCTCAAGAAGCAAGTAGAGTTATTTTTGGAAATAAAAAAACGCGGCTTAGAACCTGTGGTCGTAAATTCTGAAGACATTAGAAAGAAACCTGAGGATACACTAACAAAATTATGTGAGAGGATTAATTTGGACTTTAAAAAGTCTATGCTGTCGTGGCCTAGAGGGGGGCATAAAAACGATGGTGTTTGGGCTTCACACTGGTATGAGTCAGCACACAAATCTACTGGATTTTCTGGTCCTGAAGATGACCTGCCAAAGTTGAAAGGAAGAAACGCAAATATAGCGAAGGCTTCTATGCCCCTTTATCACTCTTTGTTAAAGTTTGCTATCTAACAAAAATGAAATCTGTCTTTTCAATATCTGATTTGCCTGTAATTAAAGTGGCTGAAAAAGATCATTATTATCCAGTTCGAAGAATATTCTGTGTTGGCAGAAATTATGTTGACCATGTTCTGGAACTTGGGAATGAAGTAGAAAGAAAACAGCCGTTTTATTTTACTAAATCAGCATTCTCATTGTTGAGTTCAGAAAAAGATTTTACTTATCCTCCAATGACAAAAGATTTACATCACGAAATAGAATTGGTTGTCGCAATTGCAAAGCCACTTCAAAAAACAACGAAAGAAGAATTAGCAGATTATATATTTGGTTATGCGTGTGGGTTAGACATGACCAAGCGCGATCTACAAAGCTTAGCAAAAAAACAAGGCAAACCGTGGGATATGTCAAAAGACTTTGAAGGGTCTGCCATAATAGGGGAAATCACAGCGGCTAAAGAAGTTCCCGAAATACAAAATGCAAATCTTAAGTTGTTTTTGAATAATAAACTTCAGCAGCATGGGCGTATCCCAGATATGATCTATTCCGTAGATGAAATACTTTTGGATTTATCTAAATATACTCAATTAATTCCTGGAGATTTAATAATGACTGGCACACCAGCGGGTGTTAGTTCAGTGAAAAAAGGCGATTTGCTTGTTGCAAAAATAGATGGCTTAACAGACTTAAAAGTAAAAATAACGTAACAACAGTCTAAGCTGAGAGGCCAAGCAAACCTCTAGCTTCCTGCGGGGTTGCAATTGGCCTATCATACTTTTCACACAAATTTACGGCTCTCTTAACAAGTGCTGCATTGGATGGAGCTAGAGTGTCTCGGTCAAGTCGAACGTTGTCCTCCATGCCGACCCTTGTGTGGCCGCCAGCTTTGATAGACCACTCGTTGACTAGGATTTGGTTTGCACCTATTCCAGCCCCACACCATTCTGATTTCGGCGCGCGACTCCGCATTAAATCAACATAAAAATCGAATATAGTTTTATCGGCTGGCATAGCATTTTTTACACCCATCACGAATTGAACATATAGGTTCCCAAATAGCAGTCCTTTGGAGTGCATATGGATAGCATTAATTATGTGTGAAAGATCGAAAGCCTCTATTTCTGGCAGGACCTTGTATATACGCATTTGCTCGGCTAACCAAAGTACAAGTTCAGGTGAGTTTTCATAAACTCGTGTTGGGAAATTATTAGAACCAACTGATAAAGATGCCATATCTGGTTTTAATGGCAGCATCCCACCTCTTTCTTTTCCAGAACCTGATCTTCCACCCGTTGAAAACTGTATAATCATACCTGGACAGTGCTTTGAAATACCGTCTTTTAACAATGAGAATTTTTCTGGGTCGGATGTTGGTGTTTCATCTTCATTTCTAACATGCGCATGACAAATCGTTGCACCTGCTTCGAAAGACTCATGTGTACTTTCTATCTGTTCAGATATTGATATTGGTACTTTGGGATTGTCCTTCTTTGTAGGAACAGATCCTGTAATTGCAACACAAATAATACACGGTTTGGCCATAAAGCTATTTCTTCTTTTTTATTAAAGATTTGTTTTTATCTTTGTAGTACTAAACCATTTTAGATTAATCCGAGCAACCTCCGGTGTGGACGATGAACAAAAAGCGCCTTTCAATTTTGACTGTAATTCTAGCGGCAATTTTGTGGGGCTCTACTGGAACTGTTCAAGCGCTTATTCCTGAAACTAAAGAACCTTTAGTTGTCGGTGCTGTGCGCCTTTTTTTAGCAGCAATCTATTTATTTATAATATCAATTCTCTTTGATAAAAATTTCTTGTCTGCTATCGTCAGAGCTCCTATTCTAATTACTTTTTCAGGCCTATTTATGATGTCATATAATATGACATTTTTTTCAGCTGTTTTAATCTCTGGCGTGGGAGTTGGAACAGCAATTACGATAGGCAGTGCTCCAATTTGGGCACTTTTATTTGAGTTTTTCATATTAAAATCAAAACACGGTTTGAATAAACTAATTGGTGTAACGTTTGCTGTAATTGGTATCGGTATCTTAATGCAGTTTAGTGATTATAATAATTGGTCAAATTTAGGTGTTTTTTTAGCCTTACTCTCTGGTTTGTCTTATGCGCTATATTCTTTGTTTACGGCTAAAATAGTTAAAAAGTTTTCACATCATAATACTTCGGCTTGGACGTTTTTAATTGCAGCAATTTTATCTGCTCCAATTTTTATTTTTTACCCATTATCTTGGGCGTTGTCCAACGATGTAATTTTCTATCTTGTTTTTTTAGGAATTTTTGCTACTGGCATTGCCTATTCTTTATTTACTTTTGGACTTAAATATCTTAGCCCGTCAACAGCAGTAACTCTATCAGTAATAGAACCAATTACCGCTGTAATTTTGTCAGTTATATTTCTGGGTGAAGTGTTTTCTATAACTCAATATTTAGCTATTTTGGTTATAATTTTAGGTCTATTTCTTTCATCTAAAAGCGAAGCTGTTTAACCAATCTTACCTTTGTTCTCGCCTATTTGCCCGCGGTGCAAAAGATAATGGTCAAGAAGAACACAAGCCATCATAGCCTCGCCCACCGGAACGGCTCTAATGCCAACACAAGGATCATGCCGACCTTTAGTAATTATTTCAGTTTCTTCTCCTTTTTGCGTTATTGTTTTTTTAGGTGATAAGATTGAAGAAGTCGGTTTAACTGCAAATCTAACGACAATGTCTTGTCCGGTAGATATGCCGCCAAGTATACCACCAGAATGGTTTGTCGAATATCGTGGCCTATTTTTTTCATCCATGAAAATCTCATCTGCATTTTGAGATCCTAAGAGTGATGCGGCACTCATTCCTTCGCCAATTTCCACACCTTTGACGGCGTTTATAGACATCATAGCAGCTGCTAAGTCGGTATCTATTTTTCCATATATTGGAGCTCCTAAACCAGCTGGGACATTTTTAGCTATGATTTCAATTATTGCCCCGACCGAGTCCTTAGATTTTCTGATTTTGTCTAAATAGTCTTCCCATTTTTTAGCAGCGTTTGAATCGGGACACCAAAACGGATTATCATTAATTTGATCTAAATTAATTTGCTCCCTATCAATTTTCTGGTCACCCATTTGGGTCATATAACCGTAAATCTCTAAACTGGGCGCAAATTGTCTAAGCACAAGTCGTGCGACCCCGCCAGCAGCAACTCTAGCAGCAGTTTCCCTAGCGGAAGATCTACCACCGCCACGGTAATCCCTAATGCCATATTTCTGCCAATATGTTATGTCTGCGTGACCAGGCCGAAAAGTTTGAGCTATATCACCGTAATCTTTTGATCGCTGGTCGGTATTTTTTATAAGTAATTGGATAGGTGTTCCAGTGGAAATTCCCTCGAACACACCTGATAATATTTCAACACTATCGGGTTCATTTCGCTGGGTTGTGTATTTGCTCTGACCGGGTTTTCTTTTATCCAGCCACGTTTGCAATTTATTCGTATTGATTTCTATTCCTGGAGGACAACCATCTATAGTTGCGCCAAGACTTGGACCATGACTTTCACCCCAGGTCGTAACCTTATACATATGTCCAAAAGAATTAAGGCTCATTTGCGATAGCTTTCTAATATATCTTTTCTGATACTGCCTCTTCTTAAGCGGGGCAAGTGTTACACAAAAGTAAATCTAATTCTCATTTTATAAAATAAAAAAATCCTTTAACTTTCTTGACCGTATTAAAATTTATGATAATCCATAAAACACCTCGGGGAGCCGTCGACCGGCTGAGATGCGAAAGCGAACCCGTTGAACCTGAACCGGATAACGCCGGCGGAGGGAAGGATCAGCTTATTGAAGTTTGAACTTGCTCTCCCTGAAAAAACGAGGAGATTTAATTGAGATATTTTATATTTTTGACGGGTGTATTTATGGCAACATTAGTCTCTGCTAATAAGCCTGTACTTACAATTTATGCACCTGATTATTTTGTATCAGAGTGGGGTCCCGGCCCCTCTATAGAAGAAGCATTTGAGAAAAACTGTGCGTGTGATCTTAAGTTCTCGGCTGGGGATTTAATACCAAGATTAATTTTAGAAGGATCGAGTACGGAAGCAGATATAGTTATAGGTTTGAACACAGACGTAACTAAAAAGGCTCGTGAAACAGATTTATTTGCACCCCATCGACAAGACAACCAAGCTTTGTTTTTACCTATCAAATGGACCGATAACACTTTTTTACCTTTTAACTGGTCTTATGTTTCCTTTGTATACGATGAGACAAAAATTTCTCAACCACCAAGCAGCTTTGATGAACTAGCAGACATGGAGAACGTTAAAATAGTAATACAAGACCCACGTAGTTCAATATCTGGTTTGGCCCTAGTGCTGTGGGTTAAAGAAGTTTATGGTGACAAAGCAGAAGCATACTGGTCAAAGCTGTCACCAAATATTCTGACAGTGACAAAGGGTTGGTCCGAGGCCTATGGTCTTTTCACTTCTGGTGAAGCTGACATGGTATTATCTTTTAATACTTCGCCTGCTTACCATATCGCTGTAGAAGAAGATAAAACGAAAAAAGCGGCCATTTTTGAAGAAGGCCACTATGCTTATTTTGAGTTGGTTGGAAAATTGCGAAACACAGATCAACCTGAATTAGCGAATAAATTTATGCAATTCGTATTGTCGGCTGAGTTTCAATCTCTCATTCCTTTTACCAATTGGTCTTACCCAGCGGCACAAGATAGATCAGAGTGGCCAGAAGTATTTTCAAAACTTCCTTATCCAGAAAAGGCATATTTTTTGAATGAAGATAGGGCCGATGACATGCGCACAAAAGCTATAGAAGAATGGCGCGCAGCACTGTCACAGTAATCAGTTCGCTATTTTTAGTGGGCCTATTGTTGGGCCCACTTATTTCTCTTATAAATTTTAGTGGTCTGTCGCTGAGCTTATCAGTTTCGGATGTTGCTGCTATAAAATTTACATTTGTTCAAGCAGCATACTCAGCAACCTTGTCAACACTTTTAGCTATACCAGTAGCTAAAGCGCTTCAAAGACAAAGTTTTTGGGGAAAAAGATTTGTCGTCTTAATTCTAGGAGCACCTTTTATTTTACCAGTAATTGTTGCTGTTTTAGGATTAATTTTAGTGTTTGGTAATAATGGTATTTTTAACAGCATTCTAAACCTTATTGGGCTTAATTCTCTCAAAATTTATGGGTTTTGGGGTGTAATCTTGGCACATGTATTTTTCAACCTTCCTTTAGCAATTAGGATTTTACTTCAGGCTTTTAATGACGTTTCTGGAGAGCAATACAGGTTAATTTCTTCCTTAAAATTGTCATTTATTCAAAAGTTCTACGTTTTAGAGTGGCCTATTTTAAAAAAGGTTTGCCCTGGTGTCTGGGCCGTTATTTTTGCAATTTGTCTATCCAGCTTTGCTGTAGCTTTAACTTTGGGCGGGGGCCCAAAGGCCACAACTGTGGAGTTGGCCATCTATCAGGCATTTTTTTTCGATTTGGATTTTTCAAAAGCTGCACAGCTAGCATTAGTCCAAGTTCTTTTGGTTTTTTCCGTTGTTGTAGCAAGTCAATTTATTAATAGACCAAAAACTGTTTTGGGTCTTGATATAAAAACATCAAATTATAACATCACTGGCGTCGAAAAAGTTATAGATACGATGGTTATAATTTTAACACTACTTTTTATTGTTATCCCAATTTTACTAATTTTTTTCCATGGGTTCTTCGATGTCTTTTCCCTACCATTGTCTGTATTTAAAGCGGCAAGTTTATCAATAAAAATAGCTATACTCTCGTCTTTTCTGTCTGTTTTTTTAGGTTTATGTTTAACGACGAATTTGGGAGAAATAGCTGGCTCCCTCGGAATAGCTATCTCTCCAATAGTAATGGGGGCAGGTACATTTTTGATGTTAAAAAACTTTGCAAATCCCTACTCACTCGCCGTACCGGTCACTGTTGTTGTAAATGCTCTCGTGTCGCTTCCCTTTGTAATTCGGATTTTGAAGCCACCAGCTTTAGAGATAAGAAAAGAATTTGAAAATTTATCTCGTTCTATTGGGTTGACTGGTATTTCTTGGATTTGGTGGGTTTATCTGCGGAGACTAAAAAGACCAATAGGTTTTTCATTGGGTGTGGCTGCTGCACTTTCGATGGGTGATTTAGGAGTAATAGTATTATTTGGTTCAGGTGAAATAGCTACTTTACCTTTGAAAATCTACCAGCTCATGGGATCCTACAGATTGGACGAAGCTTTAGCTTCTGCCTTGCTATTATCGTTACTAGCATTTGGGAGCTTTGCATTTTTTGATAAGCTGGGTCGGATGTTATGATTAAGTTTGAAAATGCCATTGTGAGGGTAGGTGATTTTCAATTAGCAGTGAACATGACAGTTCCAAAAGGTTTTATATCAGTCATTGGGCAGTCAGGTGCGGGAAAGTCAACGCTTCTTGCATCGCTTAGCGGACATCGAGATTTAATATCTGGGAAAATTTTTGTTGATGAAACTCGGATTGATTTATTACCCCCAAATCAGCGCCCATGTTCAATTATATTTCAGGAATTTAATTTGTTCCCTCACTTGTCCCTGGTTCAAAATTTGAATTTAGTTTGTGGCAACAAATTTTTTGTTTCTGCCTCATCAAGGAAAAAAATAAAAAAGATACTGGAAAAAGTTGGAATATCAGAGTTAATTGATCGATTACCTTCTGAAATTTCTGGCGGACAGCAAAGTAGAGCAGCACTAGCACGAGTGCTTTTACAAGAAAACCCTATCTTACTACTGGATGAACCGTTTTCGGCACTTGGCCCAAATCAAAAATCAGAATTAATAGATTTAGTATACGGTTTATCACAAGAGCAGGATATAACAGTATTGCTTATCACTCATGATCCAAAAGATGCAAAGCAAGTTGGGGGTCATTGCATTGTAGTTAAAGACAAAAAAGCTCTCGGCCCGTTTGAAACATCTGAGGCATTGAAAGAAGATGGGCCATTAAAAGGTTACTTATGATATTTAAAGAACATATCTGCTCAGATCTGTACTTTTACTCAGCTCCCCAACATGTTTTTCAACAAAAGCTATATCAACTTTTACTTTTGAGCCTGATTTATCGGGGGCAGAAAATGAAAGCTCTTCAAAGACTCTCTCTAGAACGGTATAAAGTCTTCGAGCACCAATATTTTCTATTGAATGATTAACTTCAGCCGCAATTTTTGCCAAAGCTTGGATACCATCGTCAGTGAAAGAAACTTCAACACCCTCTGTGCCCATGAGCGCTGAATATTGTCGCGTTAAAGCATTATCTGTCTCAGTTAAAATTCGGACAAAGTCCTCTTCGGTCAGAGCCCTTAATTCTACGCGAATAGGAAGACGTCCTTGAAGTTCTGGTAATAGATCAGAGGGTTTTGCCACATGAAATGCGCCAGACGCTATGAATAGAATATGGTCAGTTTTTATTGGACCATGTTTTGTGCTAACAGTGGTTCCCTCAATTAGAGGTAGCAGATCGCGCTGCACACCCTCACGACTTACATCTGCGCCTCTTGCGTCACTACGAGCGCATACTTTATCTATTTCATCTAAGAATACTATACCGTTTTCTTGGACAGCTTCTATGGCGGTGCGAGTAACAACCTCATCATCTAAAATTTTGTCAGCTTCTTCGCTTAATAAAATATCGTGGCTTTCTGCAACAGTCATTTTACGTCGAGTTTTACGTCCACCCATGGCCTTACCAAATATATCTCCAATATTCATCATCCCCATCTGAGATCCTGGCTGTCCTGGAATATCAAACATCGACATTGGATTAGAAGTATCGTTGACGTCTAGTTCGATTTCGGTCTCATCTAGCTCACCGCTAATGAGCTTTTTTCTAAACATTTCACGTGTTGCATCTCTAGCATCAGTTCCAGCTATAGCATCTAACACACGATCTTCAGCAGCTTTTTGAGCCTTAGCTTTGACGTCTTCCCTCATATATTCTCTGGTGTCATTAATGGCAGCGTCCACTAAGTCACGAATAATTTGTTCTACATCTCTGCCTACATATCCGACTTCAGTAAATTTTGTTGCTTCGACCTTAATAAATGGTGCTCGTGCCAATTTTGCCAAACGTCTACTTATTTCCGTTTTTCCAACCCCGGTTGGTCCAATCATAAGAATGTTTTTGGGATAAACCTCATCTCGCAAATTGTCAGTTAGTTGTTTTCGTCTCCAGCGGGATCTTAAGGCAACAGCCACAGCGCGCTTTGCATCATTCTGACCTATTATAAAACGATCTAATTCAGAAACGATTTCACGTGGTGTCAGGTCTGTCATTTATTCCCCTAGTTTAGCAGTTAGTTGCAATTTAAAATGTTTGATGGTTTCACAGTTAACTATCTTTTAAGAGTTTCGATAGTTAAATTTCCATTTGTATATACGCAGATATCCGCCGCTATCGACATCGCTTCACGAGCAATAGACTCTGCTGATTTTTTACTATTCATCATTCCTCTTGCAGCTGCCAAGGCATAGTTTCCACCTGATCCAATTGCAGCTACATTATGCTCAGGCTCGAGAACGTCGCCTGCGCCAGTTATTACCAACAGACTATTACCATCGGTGACAATAAGCATTGCCTCTAATTTCTGTAAATATTTGTCAGTCCTCCAATCTTTTGCAAGCTCAACAGATGCTCTTGCAAGCTGTCCTGGCATTGCTTCCAGTTTAGCCTCTAAACGTTCTAAAAGAGTGAAGGCGTCTGCAGTCGATCCAGCAAATCCACAAATTACGTCAAAACCACCAGGCGATAGTTTCCGAACTTTTTTAGCACTACCTTTAATAACGGTTTGACCCAGGCTGACCTGTCCATCCCCAGCAATAACTACTTCATCTTCTTTTTTTACGCCGATTATTGTCGTTCCATGCCATTTAGGGAAATTACTTGATGACATAACCTGTCCTCAAAATCAAAATTAGTTTGCTAAATGCTATCGTCTATCCAACTTTGAAGCGCTGCTTTTGGGGCGGCGCCCGCTCTATTAGATACGACTTCACCATCCTTAAAAATAAACAAGGCGGGTATTCCCCTTACACCCATAGATGCGGCCGCATTTGGGTTGTTATCTACATCAACCTTTGCAATTTTTACTTTGCCTTCGTATTCGGCCGATAATTCTTCTAATGCAGGCCCGATTTGTTTACATGGTCCGCACCATTCAGCCCAAAAATCTACAACAACTGGTATCGTCGAATTGCGGACCTCTGACTCAAATGTATCATCTGTGACTGCTACTGTACCCATTTATTTACTCCTAATATAAGTTAGGTTTAAAGTAGGAAGTGCAACGCAGAACGTCAAGATCAGGAAACGTCTAGACTGTTAAAATCTAACAAATCGTTTTTTAGAGAATCCAGTTTTCTGATTGCAGTCCATAGTATGTAACAGCTTACCTCCTTATCTGGGAATATCTCCTCAATAGCTAATTTGTATGCTGCCATTTGCTTTAAAATACCTTTTGGAATGTGATCTACCGTTTCTGGAATGCTTGAATTAGTTTTGAAATCTATAATTCGGACACTGTTAATTCCAATTATAAGTCGATCGATGATGCCATAGATTTTCTGATTTTGTGAATTTGGTAAATGAGCTGAGAAAGGCACTTCGCTTAGGGTGTTTTTGCCAAAAAGATATGAAAATTTTGGATCAGTCAAAATCAATTGAGCTTCTTGAATAGCATTTTCAACATTTGGCGGTCCTTCAAATAGCCCATTGGCTTTTAACATCTTTAAAGAATTCTCATGCAAATCTTGAGAGGGATATTTTGGGAGTAACTCAAGTAATTTATGTACACGCGATCCATGAAGCGCTGCTTCCTCTTCATTTAACCCATTTCCTATTGATAATGTTTTCGAACCCCCCAAGTCTGATGGGATAAGGTACTTTGGTTGCATCTTATTTTCAAAACTTTCGTCTTTGAGCCAACCTGGTAATCTAATTTTTGTTTTTAGTGATCGATACTCTTTTTCCCTTATTTCAGTTGACCAGTTTCCTTCTTCGAGCCTTAGTCCTTCCCCAGTAGGAAAATTTTGTTTTTTTGCTTTAGAGGCTTCCAAACTATTTTTTATTTGCTCGTACCAACATATTTCGTCTAGCTCACCGGCAGCCATTGCAATGAACCAGGTTTCAGCTCTTGTGATCGCAACGTAGAGAAGCCTGTTTCTTTCGGCTTCTAACACTTGTATTTTTTTCGACTTAATTTCCTCTTCATAATAAGGAGCTTCACCTCTTTTATTATTCCATACAGCGATTTTTCCCCCTGCTAGAATCTTATCGCGAACCTCAATTTTCCTCTTTTGAGTTTCTGGTAGTATAACAATTGGGGATTCAAGGCCTTTTGCGCCATGTATGGTCATTACACGTATTTGATTTTTTTGGTTTGCTAATTGTCTTTTTATCTCAAAACCAGAAGTTGAAACCCACGCTAAAAAGCCCGTCAGGCTAGGCGTTTCTTGTTTTTCATAATCAAGTGATAAGGACAGCAAACCATCTATAGCGTCTTCTGCTTCAGTCCCTAAGCGGGATATAAGGTTGGCCCTACCGTCATATTTGTTAAGTATCTTTTCAAGAAGTTCATAAGGTCTTAGATAATCAATGCTGGCGAGTAAATTATTCAAAATCGAATATTCGTGCGTAAAAATGTCCGACCTTTTTTTTAGCTCTTCCCATAAACATTTATTTTTTCGATCATGAGCTAAGTCAAAAAGCTTTCTTTCACTCCAGTAAAACAGGGGTGATTTTAACACAGTTGCCAAGGATAAATCATCTTGTGGAGAAGATAAAAATGAAAGCAAAGCTATAAGATCTTTAACAGCAATCTCCTCCATGAGTTTCAATCTGTCAGCCCCCGAAATAGGTAGGCCTCTTTTTTTACATGCTTTTATTATTTCATGAAACAAAACTGATCGGCGTTGGACCAATATTAAGAAATCTCCAGGTCTAATTGTACGCATAGCATAACTATTACCAGCTCTCTCAGGAATTAAGCTTTTAGAAAATATTAAGTTGTGAATTTGATCTGCTATTAAGCGTGCTAATCTTACCCTCTCATCTTCTTTCCCAGGCATATCTACAGGGTTTTGCCATTCTGTATCTTGTGGTTGTTCAGATTTTTCTACAGCAGGCCAAAGGTCAACTCGGCCCGGTAGTTTAGAATAAAATGATATATGCTTTTCTGAGTTTGTTTGCCCTGTTTCTGGCTTTTCTAAAATGGTATCAACAAATTTAAGAATTGTGGGTGACGATCTGAAAGAATATTGTAAAGATAATTCTTTAAGAGGTTTAGCTGCTTCTTCAAATCGTTTTTTAAAATCTTTTTGAATTCGGTTTAGCTCAAAAGTATCTGCGCCCTGAAAAGAATAAATTGATTGTTTTTTGTCACCAACAACAAATAAAGTCCTATTTGTTTTATCTTTAGATCCTTCGCCAGCATAAAATTCTTGTGATATTTTTTTTATAATTTGCCATTGTGAAGGGCTTGTATCTTGTGCCTCATCAATAAGGATATGATCGATACCTCCATCTAATCGATATAATATCCATGACGCTATTGTAGGATCTATCAAGAGGTTTTGAGTTTTTAAAATGAGGTCATCGAAATCCAACCAACCGCGGAGTAATTTTTCTTTCTCATATTGATCAAGAAAAGCTTTTGAGAAATCGTAAATCGCACAGATCTTCTCTGCTGCCTGAAATGAAATTCTTGTTTGCCGGAAACCTTCTATTTTTTCTGCCAATTTGTTTATCTGTTCTGTTTGCGAATTTAATAATTTGTTCAGAACTGGTTTAGAGGCAAAATTATCGATTTTTGCACTATATCCTTGCTTTTTTGTAGTGTTGCCTTTGTACAATAAAACATCTTCTAAAATGCTTATAAATTTTGAATTTATTGACTCGATAGCTGAAAGTTTTTTGGCAGCAGTTTTATCCCGGACGCCGCCATTTTTCATTTTCTCGCTTAAGGATTTTATAAGCTTTAGGTCTATACTGTCGAAGTGTTTATTTAAGCATTGTTCGAAAGACTCGTCACCTCTTAATCCAAACTCTAAACGGATTTCAGAGTGATCCTTAAATTTTGATAAGACAGTACGATTCTTTAAAATATCTTCTAGTAGTTCTGTGAAATTAAAATCACTAAGAAATTTCGAAATATTAGCCAAAGTAACCGAGTCCTTCTGATCAGTTGATATTTGGTCTAAAATTTCTTTACAAAGAGCTTGAGCTGTCCACTCATCTATTTCGGTAAAATTAGGAGAAACACCCGCCTCAAGCGGAAAGCGTCTGAGCAGCGATGAGCAAAAGGAGTGAATAGTTTGTACCTTCAAGCTTCCAGGCACTTCAATCGCTCTAGCGAATAAGGTTCTAGCTTGCTTAAATTTTTCTTTGTTTAATCCCTGCTCTAATCCAAGCTCAGTTAGGCTTTTGCTAAGCGTCCTGTCGTCTAGCATTGCCCACTTACCCAACCGCTCGAATAAGCGGTTTTGCATTTCTGATGCGGCTGCTTTTGTATACGTTAAGCATAAAATATTTTCTGGTGACACGCCATCAAGCAGTAATCTGGCAACCCTATCTGTTAGAACACGTGTTTTACCTGAACCAGCATTAGCAGAAAGCCAGGTAGATTCATCCGGATTAGATGCAAGTACCTGAGCATGAGTTGCCTTATCACGGTTTTTCATTGGGCCTTATCCTCGATAGACCATTCGCCAAAACGGGATATGCCATCATAATCAGAGTTGTCTTCAATTCGAAACATGGCCCGTCTTGCTGTATAGCCCTGGTCTGGGTTAAGGTATCTTGCAATAAGCAACTGGAATTTTCTGCGGTGTGCGTCCAAAGATTCTTGATCAAACGGAGCAAAAACTGCCTTTTTATTGCTGAGATCAAGAAAGGAAGCCTCTAAAACACGCATAGGCGCAAGATCTAAAAAACCACCACCTTCAATAATTAAAGCAA
>CETE01019279.1_pt1 | contig 22054 bp, 19 predicted proteins | sample 531241 | NCBI WGS metagenome assembly CETE01 (sample SAMEA2622336, study PRJEB7988) | marine metagenome | biome: marine biome (ENVO:00000447); feature: deep chlorophyll maximum layer (ENVO:xxxxxxxx); material: "saline water (ENVO:00002010), including plankton (ENVO:xxxxxxxx)" | depth 30 m
AAGTATAATTTTTCAAAAATAGTTTAAAAAAAATAAGCTTAATTAAAGCATTATCAAAATAAATATAAATTTTTTAGAAACCGAATTTTCTTGGAAGCCAAAGTGTAATTTCTGGTATAAGGGTAATTAGAATTAAAGAAAGTATCATTGCTAAAAATAAGGGTAAAAGTGGTTTCACAACCTTTTCTACACTTGTCTTAGCTACACTAATTCCGACAAATAATACTGATCCTACTGGCGGAGTACATAATCCTATACACAAATTAACAACCATAATTATTCCAAATTGAACAGTGTCGATACCTATTGACTTTACAATTGGCAAAAAAATAGGAGTAAAAATTAATGTTGCTGGGGTCATATCCATAAAAATTCCAACAAAAAGTAAAATAAGATTTATAAGTAATAAGATAATTATTTTGTTATCACTTATTCCCAACAAAAAATGACTGATATTTTGAGGAAGATTTTCATATGAAATTACCCATGACATTGACATAGAAGAAGCAATTAAAAGTAATACAACTGCACTAGTCTTTGACGAATTAAGGAGTATTCTTGGTAGTTCTATCATCTTAATTTCATTATAAACAATACCTAATATTAAAGTATAAAGAACTGCTATGGCCGAGGCCTCTGTAGCAGTAAAAAAACCTAAAACTATCCCGCCTATGACTATAAAGAGTAATAAAATACTAGGAAGTGCATTGATAAAACTTGAAATGATATTTCTAAAATTACTTCTTTTTAAAACAGGATATCCTTTTCTTTTTGCCCAAATTGCAGCTACAATCATAAGAAAAAATCCAATAATGATACCAGGAAGATAACCTGCTAAGAATAAAGCAGCTATAGAAATACCTCCACTTGCAAGAGAATAAATTATTAATATGTTACTGGGTGGAATAACTAAACCCATAGTAGCTGAGGTAATATTTACAGCCGCACTAAATTCTTTTTCATATCCTTCCTTTTCCATTTCAGGACCAAGTGTACTTCCCATGGCTGAAGCTGAGGCCATAGCTGATCCTGTAATTGCTCCCATCATCATTGCAGACACAATATTAATCAAAGCTAGTCCTCCAGGTATATTTACTACCAAAGTTTTCGCAAAACTAATCAATCGTTTTGCGATACCGCCATGTGTCATAAGTTGACCTGAAAGTATAAAAAATGGTATAGCTAATAGTGAAAAACTATCCAAACCAGTTGCCATCCTTTGGGCTATTGTAGTAAAGGAAGAAATATTGGGAAGGTTTACAATTAATGAAAATAATGATGATAGGGCAATACTCCAGGCTATTGGTGTCCCAATGCCAATTAGTAGAATAAAACTAAATATAAGAATGCATATTGCAAATACGTCCATTTTATTTTTTAATGTTAGATATTTGATAAAATATAATTATTAAACCACTAAGAGGAATAACAGAATACACAAACCCCAGTGGAATTTGTAACGAGGGCGACAGTTGTTCTAATTTTATAGTAACGAAAACTAAGTGGCCTCCTCCAATTATCATTACGAAAAAAGCAAAGAATAGTATTATAAAATCAATCAAACGATTTAATAAAACCCTTTTTTTATGATTTAGTTTTTTTAAAAAATAATCTATTGATACATGTTCTTTTTTTCCAGAGACATATGCTGATCCAATTAACCCAAGCCAAATCATAAGATAACGTGCTAATTCATCTGAAAATGAACTAGGACTAGCACTAAAGTAACGAGTTATAATTTGCCATAAAACATTTATAACCATGGCACTTAGGATAGAAACTAGAAGTAATTCTATAATCTTGTCTAATTGACTTCTAATTTGCTTCATTAATAATACGATCAATCAAATTAGACATTCTTTTATCTTTTTTAAAATTTAGATACATAGCTTTAGTAGCTTCTTGAAATATTTTTTTGTTAGGATAGACAACTTTAACTCCAGCTTTTATAACAGCTTCAAGCGATTTTTTTTCAGACTTTTTCCACAATTTTCGTTGAAATGGTATAGATTGATCTATTGATTTTTGAAGCCATTCTTTTTCTTTATCACTTAACCTATTCCAAAAATGAGTACTTACTATTAATACATCTGGAATTGATGTGTGCTCGTTAATGCTGTAGTATTTACAAACTTCATAGTGTTTTGAAAGATAAAAACTTGGGGGATTGTTCTCTGCTCCGTCAACAACACCTTGTTGAAGTGCGGTATAGAGCTCGCCCCATGAGATTGGAGTTGGAGAAGCACCTAATTGTTCTACCATTTGAAATGCTGAAATGCTCTCTTGTACACGAATTTTTAAACCCTTTAAATCTGTCGGTTTTTCTATAGGTTTGTTTTTTGTATAAAAACTTCTACTACCAGAATCATAAAATCCAATTCCCTTCAGCCAATATTTCTCGCTTTCTTCAAGCAATTCTTTTCCTATTTGACCATCTAGGACTTTAAAAAAGTGAGTTTTGTCCTTAAAAAGAAAAGGAAGACCAAAGATTTTAAGCTTAGGAGCAAAATTTTCTAAAACAGCTCCAGAAACTTTCGTCATATCCAAACTTCCAATTTGAAGTAATTCTAAACACTCTCTTTCACTTCCAAGTTGTTGGTTAGGATAAATTTTTATTTTCATTTTTCCCTCAGAAAGAATATTAAGGATCGTATCTGCTTTAAGCATTGCTTTGTGAACGGAGTGAGAAGTATCTAAGCCATGTGCTAATCTAATTATTCTCACAGGATTTTCTTCTGCACAGCTTAAGATTAAAAATAGTATTATAAAAAAGAAAATATTTAAAAAATTTAACTTCTTAAATTTATTCATCATCAAAAACTAAATATTTTTTAGCATTGTGGTAACTTATATCAGAAACAATTTTTCCGATCCAAGAAATGTCATTTGGTAGTTTACCTCTTTCAATATCATTCCCAAAAATGTTACATAGAAGTCTCCTGAAATATTCATGTCTTGGAAAGGAAAGAAAGCTTCTTGAGTCTGTTAGCATTCCAATAAAACAGCTTATAATTCCAATATTTGATAGTGTATTAATTTGGTTTGTTATTCCATCTATTTGATCTAAAAACCACCAGCCAGAACCCCATTGTACTTTTCCAGCAATACTTCCATCATTAAAATTTCCGATCATTGAAGCCATCATTGCATTATCAGCAGGATTTAAATTATATAAAATAGTTTTTGATAGCTGATCATTTTTATCCAGTTCATTTAAAAAATCAGATAATGATGTTGCTATAGGATATTGCCCTATTGAATCCCATCCAGAATCTGCTCCTAAAAGATTATACATTCTACCATTATTATTTCTCATTGCCCCAAGATGAAATTGTTGAATCCAACCAAATTTAAAATAAGTCCTCCCTAAAAAAAGTAGTAATGCTGTTTGAAACTTTTCGTTTTCATTGGGTAATAAACTTTCATTTCTCCTCCTTTTTTTGAAAATATTTTCAATCTCTAATTCTGTAAACTCATGAAAAGGAACATATTGCAAACCATGGTCAGAAATTCTGCAGCCATTAAAATGAAAGTATTCAATTCTTTTTTCAAGGCCTTCACAAAAGTTTTCAAAAGTTTCAATTTTAAAATCAACTTTCTCTTCTAAAACATCTAAATATTTATTAAAATCTGGAGCTTTAATAAGAAGAAATTTATCAGGACGAAAAGTGGGATTCATTAAAATATTATTTCCTGATAGGGAATGAGATTTATGGTATTTTAACGAGTCTAGGGGATCATCTGTTGTACAAACTCTCTCTACATTCATTTTCTTTAAAAGGGATAATGTGCTGAATTCAGGAGTCTTAGTCATTGTATTTGTCTCTTGAAATATTTTTTCAGCATTAGCAATTGATATTGTATCAGAAATTCCAAAGTAACGTTTAAGCTCTAGATGTGTCCAATGATAAAGAGGATTTCTTACCATCAATGGAACAGTTGACATATATTTTATAAATTTTTCTTTATCAGAGGCATTTCCAGTTATATATCTTTCTGAAATCCCTAATGTTCGTAAAGCTCTCCATTTGTAATGGTCACCTTCCAACCAAAGAGAGGTTATTGAATCAAAAATTGTATTCTCAGAAATTAATTTTGGAGAAAGATGATTATGATAATCAATGATGGGTAATTTCTTAACGTAATCATGATAAAGCAAACGAGCATTATCTGATTCTAGTAAAAAATCATTATGAATAAAAGAATTATCAGATGACATAATTTAAAAATTATATTTAAACCTTTGGCTCCCATCCACTGGCATATTCCCTTTTCCAATAATTCATAACCTTAGAATTGTTTATCACTTTACCTGAAATTGGATTAATTTTTAATGTTTCTCCGGCATCTTGAGCCATATTAGCTAAATGGCATAAATGAGTAGAAATACTAGCATCTTTAATTTCAGCAGTAAGTGGCTTATCTGTTCTAATAGCATCAAATAAATTTCCAACATGATTAACATCGAGTCCACCTTGTCCGCGTGTATCTATTGTTTTGCTTGCTGTACCTTCAAGTTCATTTTTAATTAAATCTCCTCCTAGATCATACAATTTATAAAAGTTCCGATCTAATTGTATGGTTCCTTTACTGCCATAAATAGTCACACCGCGACCAGGTTGATTGGGTTGAATTAATCCTCTACTGTGTCCTGTCCAAGTAATAAATTTATTATCTGAATATTTAAATGTTACTTGCTGATTATCAACGAATTCCCAATCGTCTTTATATGCATATTTACCTCCAAAAGAAGTAACGGTTTCTGGATAGTCTACCCCTAATGCCCACCGACATATATCAATTTCATGAGTTCCATTATTATGAACTTCACCAGTACCCCAATCTCTAAACCAATGCCAATTATATGGATGGATATTATCTTTATATTTTCTTCTTGGAGCTGGCCCCTGCCATAACTCCCAATCTAATGTATCTGGAATGGCAACAACTTTCCCAATCCCTATTGATCCTCTGTTATTTGAATAATAAGCTTCACCTTTAAATACATTACCAATAACACCATTTTTAATATCCTTGATAGCTATTGAGCTTGTAATTGAAGAGCGTTGTTGATTTCCCATTTGTACTTTTACTCCATATTTAATTTGTGCTTTAACAAGTAATTCGTTTTCATAAAGATTGTGGCTACAAGGTTTTTCAACATAAACATGTTTGCCTGCTTCCATAGCCATTATAGCCATTGGAGCATGCCAATGTTCAGGAGTAGCAATAAAAACTGCATCAATATTTTTATCCTCAATTAATTTTCTATAATCTTTTTCAACTTTAGGTACATAACCAATATTTTTTTCACTCCATTTATTATGGTCATTTAAAATATTATCATCAACATCACAACTATAGAGAATTTTGGAATTTTTTTGTTGATTAATTGCTATAGCGTGTGCTTTACCTCTGCTTCGGATTCCAGCTATAGCACAAATAATTCTATCATTAGCTCCAAGTATATTTTTTCCAACCATTATCTTTGAGCTAAGTGCAGCTATTCCGACAGTACCTATTGATGTTTTTTTTATAAATTTTCTTCTTGTATAGTCCATGTTAAAATTCTCTAATTTTAATATTTTTAAAGGAAACTTTATTACCATGATCTTGCAATAGAATTAATCCCTCAGGCCAGCGACCAAAATTTTTCCACTTTTCATATTTACTTTTCTCGATAAGCGATTCAAAAACTTGGCTAAAACGATTATATTCAACAACTTTAACATGATTTAACCAATGTTCTACTTCACCCCCATTAACTACTATTCTGGCATTGTTCCAGTTTTCTACACCTTTGAAATTTTTACCTCTCGCGCCGGTGCTTTTGTTTTCTGCCCTGATAAGGTCATAAAGTGACCCAACTGTTCGATTACCATTTTTACCTAAATTAGCATCAGGATGTTTTGCATCATCTAGTATTTGAAATTCTAGACCAATAGCAGATCCCTGACTTTTATTTAAATTAGATTTTACGAAATATTTAATTCCACTATTTGCTCCTGGAGATAAAAGGAAATCTACACTGAGTTCGAAATTTCTAAAAGATTTTATGGTAACAATATCTCCACCATTTCTTGATTCTTTTCCATCTGATTCTTCAACAGTTAAAATTCCATTTTCAATATTCCAGCCTTTCTGAGGAAATTTATTTAATCTTACTCCACGCCAACCATTATTTGTCTTACCGTCAAATAAAAGTCTAAAACCTAATCTTTTTTCTTCTTCCGTTAATACATTATCAAGATAACTTATTTGAGGTGCTTTATTTGAGGCTAGAAATAGATTTTTTTCAAGATTTTTAGTTAAGATTTTGATATTTCTCCATTTTACTTTTTTTCCTTCTTCATCTTTATTTGAAATTCCGTGAACTTGAAAAGCAATAAATCCTTCTTTTGTCATATCATCAATTAAATTTGATGTTTCTACACCATTCACGAAAGCTTTAATTCTATTTCCAATAGCTTCAATACGATATTTGTTCCAAGTACCATTTCTAAACGCCCTTTGGCCTATTTTATTTCTCGTTAAAGGATATAGCCAACCTCTTCTTGCTTCATCATAAATCCCACCAGCCCATTTCCTGGTGCTAGTTTCAATTTCACATTGATATCCATGTACTCTTCCATTTAGATACTCTTCCATGCTTTCGCTTCGAAATTGTACTCCTGAATTTAAACCGTAATCTATAATTACTTCAAATTCTAATATAAAATCTCTATATGTTTTTTTTGTTGCTAAAAAACTATTAGGTGTATTTAATTTGGAGGTACCAATCAGGTTTCCGTCAACAACTTTAAATTCTGCATTGCCATTAAGTCTCACAAAGTTTTTTAGGGTACTGTCTTCTAATAAATTTTCCCATTCATTATCCTGACATGAAAGTTTAGATGGTATTATTGTTATAAATGAAATAAATAAAACTATGATTTTACTTTTTTTTAAATTCAATTTGTTTTGGTTTTGTAATCAAGAATATAACTCAATATAGCAAAAGTTTTTGTTAAATTGCAGAGACCAAAACGTGTAATTTATCTTCTAATGGCATCTCGAAGATCTTTTTTAAAACAATCTATTGTTGCTTCACCAATTCCATTTGTTACAACAAAAACTAATGTCTTCTCAATTTTCAATAAAAACCTCGCTAAAGAAGTTAAAATTGGTGTTATTGGTACAGGATCTAGGGGACAAGGTTTAATACGCCTGATTAATAAAATTGATGGGATGAAATTAGTTGCAATATGTGACACTCTCTCTTTCAGACTTGAACAGGCAAGCAAGATTGCTCCAAATGCAAAAAGATATGATAATCATAAAAATTTACTTACTCATAAAGACTTGGATGCAGTTATTATAAGTACACCCCTTAATACTCATGCCTATATAGCTTTAGATTCAATTGACGCATCTGTTCATATTTATTGCGAAAAAACACTAGTAAAAGGTGAGGATGATATTTTTAAATTAGTCAGAGCTGTTCAAAAAAATGACAAAATAATTTTTCAAACAGGCCACCAATATCATAGTTCAAGACTTTATTCACATATAGTTAAAATGATTCAATCAGGCGAAATTGGAAAGGTTGCAGCCATCCAGGCACAATGGAATAGAAATGGAAATTGGAGAAGACCTGTTCCAGATCCCAAGCTGGAGCGTCAAATAAATTGGCGTATGTATAGAGAATATTCCTACGGTCTTTTAGCTGAACTAAGCTCACATCAAATAGATTTCTGCAATTGGGTTTTAAATAATAATCCAAACAAAGTTGCTGGTTTTGGTAGTATTGATTATTGGAAAGATGGAAGAGAAACTTATGATAATATTCATTTAGTTTATACTTATCCTAAAGGAGTAAAAGCTACTTTTACATGCCTAACTTCAAATGCTAAAGATGATTATCAAATTAAGGTTATGGGAGATAAAGCAACTATAATTATTGATTATCAAAAAGCCTGGAAATATCCAGAGGGAAAGTATGATAAAAAGATGGGTAATGTTGATGGTGTTTCAGGAGCAACTTCTAGCTGGACTGAGGGAAAAGGTAATCTAATAAATTATAGTCATAAAGAACCAACTTTACAGGCATTAGAAGATTTTCGAACAGCTATACTTGAAAACAAACAACCATTATCAGATATTAAAGGTGGAGCAAGTGTAGCTTTTGCTGTAGACATGGGCATTCGTGCTATGGATAGTAAGCAAGTAATTGATTGGGATCCAAAATATAATTTATAAAATGTTTGATTTAAAAAATAAAGTAATAGTTATAACTGGTGCTACCGGAGTACTAGCAAGTTCACTTGCATTAAGCCTTGCTAAAAATAATGCTCGTTTAGTTCTTTTGGGAAGAAATCAAAAACTTTTAGATGAACTAACAAAAAAAATAAATGAATATACTGTTGTTGAAAATTATACAGCAGATGTATTAAAAAAATCAGATTTAGAGAAAGTTTGTAAAAAAGTGGTAAAAAGCTTTGATCGAATAGATGTTTTGGTAAATGCAGTTGGTGGTAATTTACCTGGAGCAGTTATACCTGATAGCAAATCAATTTTTGATTTATCTGAAAATGACTTTGATGAAGTAGTTGATTTAAATTTAAAAGGTACAATTATGCCTTCAGTAGTTTTTGGTAAAGTAATGGCTAAACAAGCAAGTGGAAGTATTATTAATTATTCATCGATGACGGTAGACAGAGTAATTACAAGAGTTGTAGGTTATTCTGCAGCGAAAGCGGCAATGGAGAATTTTACAAGATGGATGGCAGTTGAGATGGCTCTAAAATTTGGAGATGGTATCCGTGTTAATGCAATTGCTCCAGGATTTTTTATTGGAAAACAAAATAAAAAATTACTTTTAAACAAAGACGGGAGTCTAACAGAAAGAGGAGAAAAAATAATTAGAAACACCCCAATGAAACGATTTGGCAATGCCGATGAATTAAGCGGTGCAATTCATTTTTTATCTAGTGAAAGTTCTAGTTTTATTACAGGTATTGTATTACCAGTAGATGGTGGGTTTAGTGCATACAGCGGAGTATAAATTTAAAGATAGTGAAAGAATCATTTAGATGGTACGGAACAAAAGATATAGTATCATTGAATAATATACTTCAGGCTGGAGCTACTCATTTAGTTTCCGCTTTACACAACATTTCTAATGGTGAAGTATGGGATCAAAATCAAATAAATTCACATAAAGAAATAATTCGAAAATCAGGGCTAAAATGGGAGGTAGTTGAATCAGTTCCTATTCATGAAGACATTAAACTTAGAAAAGGTTCCTTTCAATCATATATAAAGAATTACATTAAAACATTAGAGAATCTTGCTTCTAGTGGTATCAAGACGGTATGTTACAATTTTATGCCAGTATTAGATTGGACCCGAACAGATTTAAATTATATGATGAAAGATGGTTCTAAGGCCTTATACTTTAACCTTACTGCACTTGTAGCATTTGATTTATTTATTCTTAATCGAGATGGTTCAGACAAATTATATAATGAGCAACAATTGATTAACGCAAAAAAATATTTTGAAAATCTTTCTTCAGAAGAAGTAAACATTTTGACTAATAATATAATTAAAGGATTACCTGGTTCAGAAGAAGATTATAATTTAGAAAAGTTTAAAAAACAATTAGAAAAATATAATTCTATTTCGAAAGATGAATTGAGAAATAATCTTCTTCTCTTTTTGAAAGAAATAATTCCTGTGGCAGAAAAACACGGATTAAAGATGTGTATACACCCAGATGACCCACCTTTTCCACTTTTTGGAATTCCAAGAGTTGTAAGTACTTTTGAAGATTTAAATTTTATTTTTTCAAGTATTCCCTCAATTTCAAATGGATTAACTTTTTGTACTGGTTCTTTAGGTGTTCGAAAAGATAATGATCTTAAATTTATATTTAATCAATTTGCTGATCGAATACATTTTCTTCATTTGCGAAGTACTCAAAGAGATGAAGAGGGAAATTTTTTTGAGGCTAACCATTTAGAAGGAGATGTAGACATGTATACTATTGTTAAGTCTATTTTAAATGAAGAAAAGAAAAGAAAAAAATCAGGAATATCTGATTACCAAATACCAATGCGCCCTGACCATGGGCATCAAATGTTAGATGATCTTTTAAAAAACACAAACCCAGGTTATTCTGCTATTGGGAGACTTAGAGGTTTGGCTGAGCTAAGAGGCTTGGCATTAGGAATTAGTGAATCATTAAATAAATGAAATATTACTCACTAAAAATCGTCAAATCATATAGATTTTATAACTTTTAAAAAATAAATAATAATGAAAAACAATATTTTTATCATATTCATCTTATTAAATTTTTTCACCTATGGTCAAAAAGAATATTATGAAGTTAGAAAATATGAACTCCCATTCAATTCGCCTGAAGAAGCACTTCATAAATATTTTTCTGAGGGCCTACTTCCAGCTTTAAATAGAAATGGAATTCAAAATATTGGTGTATTTGAAGCCTTAGGTAGTCCAATTCCTAAACAGATTTTTTTATTTATTCCTTACAATGATTTAAAACACCATGCAGAAGTAACTCAAGCCTTAGAAAAAGATAAGAATTACTTAAGTGAACGTAAATTGTATGATGCAATACCAGAAAATAAAAAAGTTTACAATCGTTTCACAGTTTCTTTTTTTATAGCTTTTGATAGTCTTCCTCGGTTAATCAAACCTAAAGAAGACTCACGATTATTTGAATATAGAATTTACGAAGGCTATTCTGAAGATGCTGTGAAAAGAAAGGTGGATATGTTTAATGAAGAAGAACTAAAAATATTTAAAAATACTGGTTTACATTCAGTTTTTTTTGGCGAACAGATTTCTGGACCCTCCATGCCATCACTAGCATATATGCTTGCATTTAAATCAATGGAGGAGAGGAATATTAATTGGGAAAAATTTTCAAAGGATCCTGATTGGAAAAGAATTTCTTCTCTTAAGAAATATTCTAATACAGTTTCAGATATAAAACGAATATTTTTAAAACCACTTAAATATTCCGCGCTATGAAATTTAGAACTAAAAATTTAGTGTATTAGGAAGGTATTTAGATACTAAATCTTCATAGTATGGACGAAGTGCTTTACTGTCGGGTGGGATAGGTGCCTTAGAGTACAAATCATATTTATTAAACTTCTTAACCCATTCAAACATTTTAATATCTAGTTCATTTAAGAGGTGGTTGTAAGCATTTTCTTTATGTTGAGAATAGAAAGAGTGATATCTAATCATGTAAAGTGATTCTTGAGGAAGATAGTCTTTTACAATTTGGTACAGATATTCATCATGTCCCCAACTCATTTTAACATTATCTAAACCACAATTTTCTTTGTAAATACCATATTTAGTATTGTAATTTGGATTGCTTGAGTCTGGGTTAAGTGAAAAATATTCTGAATGAACAATTGATTTTGAAAAAGAACATCCAACAGGGAAAGTATCACCTACAACTGCCCATTGTGGCTCCCCGAAAAGACAAAGAACCTTTCCTACGTCATGTAGGAATCCAGTTAGAACAAACCAATCTGGATGTCCATCTGATCTAATAGCCTCTGAGGTTTGAAGCAAATGTTGTAATTGGTCTAATTCTATATCAGGGTCACTGTCATCGACCAATGTATTTAGAAACTCAACAGCATCCCAAATGGACATTTTACGTTCATTGAATTTTAGAAAGCGATCTTCTTTTTTGGAAACAAACTCAAAAGATTGATATTGATGGTTTAATTTATAAAATTCTCTTACTGTTTTGGCTCGATTTGAATTCTGATAATCACGAAATTCTTTTTTAGTTTTATCAGTTGTTTTTTCTGGGTATCGCTTTAAGATGTCATCGTCCCAATCATCAATATTTTCTAATGGATTAAGTTTATTCATAAAATAAAACTACAATTTTTTTTTAAAAAACCTTTTTTTTCTTTTTCTATTGTAATTTTATACAAAATTGCTAAACTAAAATATTAGAAAAATTAAATTTTTTAATATATCCTTTTTTGTTGTAATAAGTTCTTTTGTAATTAGTTGTATTGACCCTTTACCACCAGAATTTGATTTTCAAAGCGACATAATATTAATCAATGGCATTATATCAACTTCTGTTGGTTCATCAAATGTTACTGTTGAGAAAACACTAATTGAATTTGGTGAATATACTAGCAAATTTATTCCAGGGTGTGAAGTTTTATTAATTAATTCCCAGACAAAAGAAAAAATTATTTTTTTCGAACAAGATAATATTTACTTACCGCCTAGTGATTTTAAGATTATACCAGAATCAATTTGGGAGCTAGAGGTTATTCTTCCTAATGGAAATATATATCGTTCTACACAAGAAAAAGCTCCAGTAGAAGTTCCAATTTTAAAAATTGAAGAAAACTTTAATTTAGAAATGACATACGATGAAGGATTTGGAGGATACATTCCTGGAAATGAAATAACTATTGATTTTCAAGACCCTTTAGAAGAAAATAATTTTTTTCTATATCAATACAGAGGTTATGAGAGAGAAGTATATTGTAAAATATGTGAATATGGTGTTCTGCGTGATCAAGAATGTTTTTCTCAAATTAATAACCCATTATTAACTAAAGATTACTATACTTATTTATGTGATGTACCGTGCTGGAAAATTAGTTATAATGAAGAGATAATAGTTTTTAATGACAAATTCACAAATGGTAAGTTAATCTCAAATTTACTTGTCGGTAAAGTACCATATGTGTCTAAAAAAAATATTCTAGTTGAAGTTTTAAAACTTAATATATCAGAAGATTCATATAATTACTTCAAAACAATAAAAGATTTAGTTGATAACAATGGAAGTTTAAATTCTCCTTTACCTACTGCTTTGATTGGAAATTTTTCTAGTGTTTTAAATCCAGAAGAAATTGTTTTAGGAAGATTTACAGCTGCTTCTGCAGTAACTAAATCAATATTTATTAAAAGAGATGATAGATCCGAAAAAGTTTTTGGAAATTCAAGAGAGTTACAACCTGAAGTATTAGGAGATCCGATTCCAAATCCACTAACATATGAATATTCATGCGATGAGTCTAGAACAAGAACATCAATTTTAAATCCATATCTACTCAACTATTTCAATATTAGTAGTGTTGCAAATAATGATATTGATGAAGATGGAGTTGAAAATAATTTTGATAATTGTATAAACACAGCAAATAAAGATCAAAATGATCTGGATTTTGATGGGATAGGAGATGCTTGTGATAATGATGCAGATGGTGACGGATATATTGTTTTTTATGAAAATTCGTGTGAGACTAGTGATCGAGATAATCAAAGTGTACCAGAGGATTATGATCTTGATCTTATCCCAGATTGTGTAGATTTGGATGATGATAATGATGGTTATATTGATGAATGGGAGATATATGCTGACTCTAACCCTTTAGATGAGAAGAGTCTTCCTCGTGATAGCGACAATGATTATTTACCCGATATTGTTGAAAGGGAGATAACAAGAACTGATTTCAATAATCCTGATTCAGACGGAGATGGTTATATTGACGGAAGAGATAGATTCCCTAGAGACCCGAGCAGAAATTGATAAACTTATGAAGTTGATTTCAAATTATATAAATTTATTATTCTTGGTTATTTCTTTAACAACAAGTGCACAAGAATATGTCTTAAATCTTAAAGTTATAGATGGATCAGATCAAAGGCCTTTGGAAGGTGTTTCTATTTACATAAAACAATGTGGTTGTGGGGGAATAACTAATAATAATGGTATTTTTTCTAAAAAAATAAAAGAGTCAAATTATGATATAAATATCGACTATTTAGGATATGCCTCCGAAGTTATAAGTGTAATATTAAGTAAAAATCAAAATCTTATTGTATCAATGAAAGTTGAAGAACAGGAATTATCAGAAGTTGTTCTTCTTGCACAGAAAAGATTTCAAAACACTGAAAATGCGCAGATGGGAATTATTGAATTAAATAGTAGAGATTTAATTAAAGTTCCTGCAGCTCTAGGTGAATTTGATGTGCTAAAAAGTCTTTCCCTAATGGCAGGGGTTAATAATACGGGAGACGTGAGTAATGGTGTTTCCATTAGAGGCGGTTCACTTGATCAAAACTTATTATTGTATGATTCTGCACCTGTATTTAATCCTACACATTTATTTGGTCTTTTCTCTGTTTTTACACCAGATGTAATTTCTTCAGTAAATATTTATAGGGCAAATATACCTTCGAAGTTTGGTGGTCGGATAGCATCTGTTTTGGGTGTTAATGTGAAAACTCCCTACATTGATAAATTTAAGTTAGATGGTGGTATCGGACTTGTTTCTAGTAGGTTGACCATATCAACCCCTTTAATTAAAGATAAATTAATGTTGACTAGTGGTGGACGATATGGATTAAGTGGCTTACTTTTTCCTTTGATTGTTCCAAGACTTAAAAACACTAGGGCAAACTTTAATGATTCAACTTCAAAATTACTTTATATACTCAATTCTAATAATCAATTTACATTCACAAATTTTTTTAGTAATGATTTCTATCAGCTTGATTTAATTTCATCTGTAGAAAATATAATATCCTCCTCAAATCAATATGACTTTAGAACTTTAAATAATACTTTAAAATGGACACATACCTTTAATAATAATACTAATTTAAGTGGCACTCTTGTACACAGCACCTATAAACCAAAAAATCTTTTTCCAGAAATTGATTCTGAAAACTTAATAAGATTTGAGTCACAAATAAATTATTCAAGTATTCAAATGGAGTATATTAATAAAACCAAAGATAAATTTGATTATTATTTAGGTAGTCAATTAAACAGATATGATATAAATCCAGGAATTCTAGATCCAGGTTTTGGAAATAATATTAATCCTGTGATTTTGAACAGGGAAAAGGGTTTCGAATTATCATTATATGGAAATTTAAATTGGAATATAAATTCTGATATTACCTTATCCACTGGTCTAAGAATAACCAGATTTATGCTTTATGGACCCTATAAGGAGTCTTTATATAATAATTTTGGACAGGCTATTGATCTAAGGTTTTATAATGATAATGAATTGGTAACGAATTATACTAATCCGGAGCCCAGATTGGGTATAAATTACAAGTTAAATGATAAAAGTTCAATAAAAATAAGTTATGCTCGCTTATTTCAATATATCCAGAATATATATAACACTAACACACCACTACCAACATCTAGATGGAAAATATCTGACAGATACATCTCACCTCAAAAAAATGATACATATGGTTTGGGTTATTACAAAAATTTTCCAAATTCTTTCATTGAATTATCATTGGAAAGTTATTACAGGGACACAAAAAATAACCTTACATATAAACCTGGTGCTGATTTTTTTCTCTCTGAGTTTATCGAAAGAGAAATTACACAAGTTCAAGGTAGATCATATGGGGTAGAATTAAGTTTAAAAAAAACACTAGGTCAATTTAATGGAGTTTTAAATTATAGCTGGTCTAGAAGTTTATTAAAATCTAACGAAATCAACCCTCAGTATAAGATAAATAACAATAACTGGTTCAACTCTGATTTTGATAGACCACACACAGTAAATTTATCAATCAATTTTGAAAATGATAAGTATAATTCATTTAGTTTCAATTTTGTTGGACAGTCTGGCAGACCCTATACTATAGCAAATGGTATTTTTGAAAAACAAAACGTGGTAATCCCTATTTACTTGATTAGAAATAATTCAAGACTTCCGACATATCATAGATTAGATTTTGCATGGAAAATATCATACAGTAAAGATCCCAACAAAAATTTTAAAGGAGATTGGATATTTACAATTTATAATTTGTACGGGAGAAAAAATCCATTTAATATATATTATACTCAGAGAAATGGAACCATTGATGGGGATGTATTTCTCTCAAGTCCATTAGGTTCTTATGAGTTATCAGTCTTAAGAAGTCCATTAGTTTCACTAACTTATAACTTTAGATTCCAATAAAATTAATTAATGGAAGGGGATAAAATAGTTTGTTTTGGAGAAATACTTTGGGATTTTTTTCAATCTGAAAAGAAATTAGGAGGAGCCCCTTATAATGTTGCTAATTCTCTAAAAAAATTAGGAGCTGATGTAAATTTAATAAGTAGAGTAGGGGATGATCAGTTGGGTAAAGAAATAATAAAGAAACTACATTTAAATAATATTGATTCTCACTCAATCCAAATAGACAAAAATTATAAAACGGGAAGTGTTAAAGTAAATTTAGACAATGATGGAATCGCACAATACGAGATCACCAAAGAAGTTGCTTGGGATTTTATTGAAATTTTAAACAGAGACATTGAAATGGTAAGTAATTCCAAGGCTTTAATTTTTGGGAGTTTGGCTTCGCGAGCTGCGTCATATATTACATTAAAAAAGTATTTATCTGTTTCAAAATTTTGTGTTTTTGATTTAAATCTTAGAGCCCCTTTCTATACTATTTCTAAAATAAACGAGTTAGTGAAATATTCTGATTTGCTTAAGTTTAATAATGAAGAATTATTTGAAATTGCAAAAGCTTTAAAATCACCATTAAATACATTAGAAGACCATATTTCGTTTTTATCAGAAAAAACAAATACTAAAATTATATGTGTTACGAGAGGGAAGGATGGAGCTATATTATTTCATAAAGGAAAATGGTTTTATAATAATGGTTATAAAATTAAAGTAAAAGATACAGTTGGAGCAGGGGATTCTTTTTTAGCTGTATTAGTCCATGGAATTATTAAAAATCAACCCTTACAGGAAACTCTTGATAAAGCATGTGCTATGGGTGCTTTGGTAGCTGGAAGTATTGGAGCTAATCCAGATATTACTGAAGAAAAACTTAGTATATTTATGAATAATGGCTAATATTTACAGTATTATGAAATCAGTATTTATTAATTCAATGAAAGGGAAATTTACATATCTCACATTGTTGTTATTAATTACAACAAATACTCTTTCTCAAGAATTCAAAGGAACTGATCTTTTAAAAAAAGCTATTTCATATCACGACCCAAATTCAAAATGGGATTCATTTGATGGTAGTTTTATTGTTACTTCTGAGTCACCTAAGAGATCTATTAGAAAAAGTATAATTAGTTTAAATAATAGTGAGTCATTTTTTGGAATTGAAGTACAGCAAGATGAAAATATAATTACCTCAATTCTTGATAATAATGATTGTAGTATTTTGTTTAATGGGAAATTTGATTTTTCAAATGAAATAAAAGATAAGTATCGATTAGATTGTGAAAGAGTAAAATACCTAAGAAATTATTACACCTATCTTTATGGACTGCCAATGAAATTAAATGATCCGGGAACAATTATTGAACCAAAAGTTGAAAAGAGAACAATTAACGGAGAGGAATATTGGGTTTTAAAAGCTACTTACGAAGAGTCTGTAGGAAGAGATACATGGTATTTCTTCTTTGATAAACAAACTTTTGCATTAAAACGTTATCAATTTTTTCATGACGAATCTAAAAATGACGGAGAATATATATTATTAAATGATGAAATCCCTGTAGAAGGAATTAAAATGCCTAAAAATCGAAGCTGGTATTTTAACTCTAATGATAAATTTTTAGCAACGGATCGCTTAAGTGTTGAATAAATAATTTTAAAATGAAAAATATTTTTTTGTTTTTGGCCCTATTTTCAATAAATGTTTTTGCTCAAAACAAAAATACAATAATAGGAAAATGGGACCTAGAAGTTGAAATAAATGGGAAAAAATATCCATCATGGCTTGAAGTAAAACAATCTGGAAATAAGGCATTAGTTGGTTATTTTGTTTTTAAAAGTGGAAGTGCAAGACCAATTTCAGAGGTTTTTTTTCATAATGGAATTATAGATTTTAGTATACCACCCCAATGGGATGGATTAAATTATTTGCATTTTCAAGGCATCCTAAGTAAAGGAAATTTAACAGGAGCTATTTTAACTAGTGAAGGTCAAAGTTCAACATTTACAGGAACACGTGCGCCAAAACTTATAAGGACCTCAAGTATTAAATGGGGTAATTCTAGATCAGTTTTTAATGGTAGAAATTTACAGGGGTGGAAATCTTCTGATTCAAGAAGAATTAATCAATGGAAAGTTGAAAATGGAGTTCTTATAAGTCCTAAACCAGGTGTGAATCTTATTACAAATGAATTATTTACTGATTTTAAGCTACATATAGAGTTTCGTTATCCTGAGGGTAGTAATTCTGGTATTTATTTAAGGGGGAGATATGAAGTACAAGTAGAGGATAATTATGGAAGGGATCCAGAATCTACTTTGTTTGGAGGAATATATGGATTTTTAACACCTAACCAAATGGCAGCTAAAAAACATGGTGAATGGCAGAGTTACGATATTACACTTATTGGAAGAAGAGTCTCTATTGTAGCGAATGGTATTAAAATAATTAATGATCAAATTATTCCAGGAATAACAGGGGGTGCTATAGACAGCAAAGAAGGAAACCCTGGACCAATAATGCTACAAGGAGATCACGGTGTTATAGAATACAGAAATATTTCAATGCAAATTCCTGAGTAACTAAATGATGTTTATTTTTTTTTTGAACTTATAAACCCATAAAAAAATTGTCCAAAAAATCCTTTAGGTAATTTTTCATCCCCACTGAATCCCAAATTTATAGTCCCACTATCTTCTGGTAAATAATTTGTTTTAAACAAATAATCCCATAAACTTAAACTGATACCAAAATTCACTCCGAATTTTCCATTTGGTAGATCTTTAGCATGATGATAAAGGTGCATAACTGGGCTGTTAAGAATATATTTTAGTGGTCCCCAAGAAAGTTTAATATTAGCATGATTTAGATGACCGATACAAATTGTAAAAAAGTGAACTAAGTAGGCATGTTCAGGTTCAAAACCACCTATAAGCATAATTCCAATTGTTTTTAATGGTTTATATAGAATGTTTTCCATCCAATGGTATCTGAAATGAGCTGCAAATCCCATTTCTTTAACACTGTGATGAACTTGATGGAATTTCCATAAAAAAGGGATTTTGTGAAGTAGAATATGAGTTGCCCATTGGAAAAAGTCTAATAAAATGAAAAAAATAAAAATTTCAACCCAAAAAGGTAAAGTATTTGAATTTATAATACTCAAGCTAGTATTTTTTATGCCATAATTATTGAAGAAAACTTCTAGAGAACTATAAACACCGCTTATTACTATTGAAAAAATGAAAAAATTAAAAAACATATAAAACAAATCCAACCAAAAATCTTTCCGAATAATTGACTGGTTTTTTCTCCAAGGGAAAATAATTTCTAAAGCCCATATGATTAATGAAATCAAAATTAGTCCCCAAAAATAGTTTATGTGCCACGGGACTTGAAAAAGAATAGATTTTAGTGTCCAATCCACCGACCCTAAAAATGCTGAATAAAACTCCTCTACATAAATCATCACACAAAAATAGTATATATCTTTAAATATATTATAAAGAATAAAAGACTAAACGTAAGTTATTTTGACTTTTTAATACCAAATGTTTTTTTGTAATATTCGATCATAGGAGGATAAGGACCATATTTATGTTGTTCTGATGAAAAGTTATCTGACCACGGTCCATAGGGGGTTGATATAGGTTTCAATTTTTTATCTGGATAATCCATTTCTTTATTTTTTTTACTTGGTCTAGGAAAACTATTTATATATCCCGCAACATGATAAGCCTCTTCATCTGAAAGTTTTGGATTTTCCCAACTTGCTTGTAGATACGGCATATTATTTTTAATAAATGCCGCAGCCGTTAATACTCGATTCATACCTGCACCATCATTATATGTGTCATTTCCCCATAGAGGTGGATATTGATAGCCTTTCTTCGAATCTTGATATAAAATACCCTCACCATTTTTGCCATGGCAAACAACACATTCCCTTAAATAAATTTCTTCACCTACTTTTTTGTCAACAGCTTTGAAAGGTATCTCAATACTGGGATAGCCACTAATTTTTTTTGAATTTAATTTAGGAATACCATAATCAAGCCATTCTATATAAGCAATCATTTTTTTCATTTGTGAAGCATTCTTTGGAAATGCTTTTCCATTCATGCTTCTTTCCATACAGCCATTTATTCTCTCAAAAAGTGTACCAACCTTATTAGACCTACCGCTAAACTGAGGAAATCTATCGATAATTCCAAACCATGGAGCAGCTCCTGATTTAGTACCACCATTTAGATGACAATTTGTACACGATAAATTATTACCTGAGTATCTGAGCTTAGGATCTTTATTCAATGGACCCATATATATTGAAGAGGAATCTAAAAGTAAAAAGCCCTCTTTAACTTCATTTGGAACATCTGAATTGTTCAAAACTAGATCATAAGGATTCCACTCTAAAATAGGATCCTCTAATTCAGGAGTCCAAATTTTGTCATGGTTAATAACCCAAAAAAAAACAACAATTATTAAAATTGTTGAAAGAGCTATTATGTTTATCAGTTTACTAACTAATTTTTTATACAGTTCCATGCTTAATTTAAGAATTGAATACAATATAGTATATTATCATTTTTCATTTATTTGGCTTTATTAATTAATACTTGAAAAATTTTGAGTCTAACTTTATAACTTTAATAAATTTTAATAAAAATGAATTTTAATTCAATTGAATTTATCAAAATTAATAGGACTTTCTTATGGATTATTTTAGTTTCAAATTATATAATAGCACAAGATTGGGAAACACCAATTATTTAGGGATACGGAGAGGTTAAATTTTTTGAACAAGCTGCTTCACAACTTAATAAACAGCTTGACTATAAATTAATTTTTGATATAAAGAGTAATCAAATCAAAAATGGTATAAATAAAGGTTTATGGACTATAGCTCGAACTTTAAATTTATTTGAACTATCAGGAATACCAAGAAAGAAAATTGAATTAGTAGCTTCAATACATGGTGAAGCAACTTTTATCACTCTAAATAGTAATGCTTATCAAGATAAATTTGGTAGAGATAATCCAAATTCAAATATTATTCAACAACACAATGAAAATGGGGTTAAACTTTACGTTTGTTCTCAAGCGAATTCATCAAGAAACATAAATAATGGTGATTTAAATATAAATGTAATACCAGCTTTATCTGGTATTGCAGTATTATCAAATCACCTTCTTCAAGGTTTTATCTTGATGCCAAATTAGTAATTCATCAAATCTAGCCTGCAAAAATATATGCACAGTTATTATTTTGTGCCCTACCCAAAGCCCAGACTCCAGAGGGGACCAATTTAACTCCTGGAAGTATTCCTTTTACCATTTCTTGGTAAACTTCGTCAGGGTTTAAATTCATTTTTTTTGCTACAGCAGATCCATATACTTTTGTTGCAAGGTCACAAACACAAAATAAAGATCCTCTTTTTTGTAAATCTTTAATTCCTTGTATTGGCGGCAAAGGCATATCTCCTTCTTGTGGCTCATAAACAGTATTTCTCAAAGATGGCTTGCCTGTTTTATTATCATTAAACGAAACTAATTCTCCAAGTTTAAATTTCTTCCAAATTTCAGAATTGAATGCAAAGACTATTCCTGAATGTCTAAGAACTGTCATTGCTGTAATATTTGAATCTTTTACTCCTACTGAATTATTTGATTCTAAGAAAGCCCAATTCCAAACAATTGGAAGTGTATTATGAGGTTGACTTCCATCATAAACGACTCTATGTTCACCTTTAATTTTTTTGAACCAATTTGAAAGTTTTTTTGGGTCAATATTTGTATTCAAATTTACAGGCTGCATGTCATCCATGTCTTTTATAAAGTTTGGAAATGCAGTTGCTCCAACACCCAAGGCAATTGAAGTAAAAAATTTTCTTCTATCAGTATTCATAATAATTAGCTTACAATTATAATTAGTCTAATTTAATTAGAATTAGTTATATACCCAAAAACACAAAATTTATTATTTCAAATATTGCAGAAAAAACCCTCCAAGTGGGAGGGTTTCATTTTTTTTTAAATTTATTAA
>CETE01144332.1_pt1 | contig 21967 bp, 15 predicted proteins | sample 531241 | NCBI WGS metagenome assembly CETE01 (sample SAMEA2622336, study PRJEB7988) | marine metagenome | biome: marine biome (ENVO:00000447); feature: deep chlorophyll maximum layer (ENVO:xxxxxxxx); material: "saline water (ENVO:00002010), including plankton (ENVO:xxxxxxxx)" | depth 30 m
GGTTATTTGCAACATAATGGTATAAGAAGAGAATTTATTCTTTATGTGCCTCAGTCGTATAATCAAAGCAATCCTACCTCTGTAATTTTTAACTTTCATGGTTTTGGGAGTAATGCTTTTGAGCAAATGAATTATGGTGATTTTAGAAATTTAGCTGACGAGAATGGCTTTATTATTGCTCATCCTCAGGGTACAACAACCTATGGAAATGGCCCACATTGGAATAATTGGAATGGTGATGGTGGAACAAGTAATCAAGATGATATTGGATTTATAGATGAATTAATATCGCTCTTGCAGACACTTTATAATATTGATGACCAAAGGATCTATTCAACTGGCATGTCCAATGGAGGATTTTTTAGTTATCACTTAGCATGTAATTTAGGAGCAAGAGTTGCAGCTGTTGCATCTGTGACAGGGACTATGTCCCCTCAGACTTATAGTAGCTGTTCACCAACTCGCCCTATTTCAGTAATGCAAATGCATGGCTTACAAGATTCAGTGGTTCCTTTTTTAGGCTTTCCTAGTCTTGGTTTATCCCAGACAGATTTAATGGAATTTTGGGCAGCTCATAACAATTGTAACTCTCAACCAGATATTAGCTTAGTTGATGATCTCGCTCCAAATGATGGTAGCACTGGTATAAAAACTTCTTATTTAAATTGCGATAAAGGAACTAGTGTTGAATTTTTTCTCTTTGATGGGGCAGGGCATACCTGGCCAGGTACTGGTAATAAGGCAGGAGGTAACTCGGTTAATATGGATATTGATGGAGTATCAGAAATTTATAATTTTTTTAAGAAAAATGTTTTAAACCCTTAGGTCTCTTTAGAAAACTGTATTTCAAGTGCTTTTTTGTCAGCATCATAATGTTTCCCCGCTAGGTAATAACAAATTGGTCCTGTTAGTAAATAAATTACTACAGAAGCGACTAAAACATGGGTATAGGGTTGGCTCACTCCCACATCAATGAGGTAGTCAATGCTTAGTCCGGCTGTATAACTGCCAAGACTGTAACCAACTAAGTTTATACAAAGAAGATTAAAAGCAACTACACTCCCCCTGATATTTGCAGGAACGACTTCTTGAATCGCAGAAAAAACTGGCCCATAGAAACATCCAGTACTGAAGGCACTGCTAACAATACCAATCCAAAATATCACAGAAGTTGGATCTGCATATCTAGTAAATGCTAGAGGCATAAGCACAAAGGTAAGAATTAATAGGAACCAAGTTCTTGGTAAATTGTATTTTTTCAAAGCCCAATCGCTCATAGCTCCACCAAAAACACTACCAGCTACTCCAAAAACTAGAAATACCAATGAATTAATCTGCAGATAGAAATCTGCTTCAAATCCTTTATCTACAACTGCCCATCTAATATCAAACGCTGCTGCACCCAATACGAAGTGATACAGAGTTCCTGCTAAAATTGTTAAGCCTAAAGATTTTGATTTGCCTAACACCTCAAAGAGGAGGGCAAGAACCTCTTTAAATGATCTTTTGTTAGTTTCAGTCTTTTGTGGCAGTTTTGTTCTGGGATGATCTTTTACAAATAACATTAACAAGCCAAGTGCAACACCAATTCCACCAAGCAAGTAAAAAGAGCCTCGCCATCCAATAACTGGACCCAAGAAGCCTGCAATCAAAAGGGCAACCCCAACCCCAACAGGCACACCCATATAATAAAAACCAGCAGCAAAACCCAGTCTTTGTTTGCCAAATCTATCTGCCAAAACTGACATTGTACTTGGCGTAATGCTTGATTCTCCTACTCCTATAAAAAATCTTGGAATTGCTAGTTGGACAAAGTTTTTTGCTAAGCCTGATAAAGCTGTGAAAAAGCTCCAAATTATAACTCCACAACCTATTATTCTTGATCTATTGAAACGATCAGCTAAAGAGCCAACAAAAATTCCCGAGATTGTATATATCAGAGTGAATATAATTCCTGTAAGCAAACCAAACTCTGCGTTTGTTAGATTAAGGGCAGGGATAATATCATCTGAAAAAGCTATCAGAAAATGTCTATCAGCAATATTTAAGATATTGAGTACAGTGACTAAAAGAAGGAAGTAAGTGTTATTTAATTTTAAGATACATTACTCCATAAACGAGTTTAATCTTTCGTAAGCATCTATAAACTCTTCTTTAAATTTTTGTACTGTTTGCCCAGCTGTAAGCTTTTCATTAACAAGACCAATACCTTGACCTACCCAATAGGTGGCAAGTTTTTTTGCCCCTTCATGACCCACATCTGAAGCTTTATCAATCTTTGCTAAAGCGGGTTCGCTGACCATTGTCTGCAGAGGCATTGGTAAGGGATCCGGTGCATCAGGAGATTCCCATGCATCAGTCCAGTCAGATTTTAATTGTCTTGAATGCTTTCCTGTTCTACTCCTTGATCTTACTGTCTGATCTGATGAAGCATGAAGCATTTTTTCTTTTACAACTTCAGAAGTTTCAGCTTCAGAGGTGGTTAAAAAAACAGATGCGCACCAAGCACCTGATGCTCCCATTGCCATGGCACCTGCCATTTGCTCTCCAGTACAAATTCCACCTGCTGCTAAAATTGGAACATCTTTAATTGGCTGAATTGCTCTATGAACTTCAGGAACTAAAACCATAGTCGATACACTTCCACAATGACCACCACCCTCAGTTCCAGATACAACCAATATATCTACTCCTGCCTCTACTTGTTTAACGGCGTGTTCTTTTTTCCCAACTAGTGCTGCAACAGGGACATTATTCTTTTTACAAAGATCTAACATCCACTTAGGAGGTACTCCTAGCGCGTTTGCATAAAGTTTTACTCCGTGATCAAAGCCTATTTGTAACATTTCAGTTGCTCCATCTTCTTTCATATTCGCACCCCAATTTGAATAATCTTGAGTTTGCTCTCTTAATCCATCACTTTCGATTTCGTATTTATCTAAAACATCAGCTCTAAAATCACGATACTCTTGTGGAATCATCTCTGCTAAGTCTTTGGGATCAACACTTCCTTCTTTTCCAACGAAATTATTTGGTACAAGCAGATCAAGACCATAAGGTTTTCCATCTACATTTTGATCTATCCAGTTTAATTCTTGTTCTAATATTTCAGGAGTCATTCCAACGGCTCCTAAGACACCCATGCCACCTGCTTTTGATACCTGAGCAACAACATCCTTACAATGACTAAATGCCAGCAATGGAAACTCTATATCAAGTATTTCACAAATTTTTGACTTCATTTTTTACCCCTTTTAGATAATTCTCGTATTGGCTCAGCCTCCTTAAAGTACATAGTAATTATACCTTAACCTTATTTCCAGTTGGGTGGTCTTTTTTCAAGAAAGGCAGTTATTCCCTCTTGAGCCTCTTCACTTTGAAGACTTTCAGCAATTTGCTTTTCTAAAAAATCCATTGCTTCATCAAAATCCTTAAATTCTTGTTTATAAAAAGCATTTAAACCTTTTTTCATTGCTTTTGGAGGTAATGCGGCTAGCTCATCAACTACTTCCTCGACCTTTTTGCCAATATCCTTTTCAGAATAAAACTCTGTTATTAATCCATGTTCTTTTGCTTCGACAGCATTAATTTGGTTTCCTCTCATAATAAAATCTAAACCAGCTCTTCTGTTCATGACTCTAAATAACCCAGCCATAACCATAAAAGGCCATATACCTCTTTTAATTTCAGGCGCTGAAAACTTTACATGCTCTGAAGCAAATACATGAGTAGCATTTGCTATAAGCAGTAAAGCACCTGCATAAACATTGCCCCTAACCTCAATAACTATTGGTTTACATAATTTTCTTATTGATTTGACTATATCGGCTATACCTCCTTTCATATCAGGAATAAGGTCATTTTTTTCCTCTTTCATAACGCTTAAATCACCACCTGAGCAAAAAACATCACCATTAGCACTAAATTTCACCACTCGGATTTCATGTGTTTTTTCGGCATAACTTAAGGCATACAACAGTTCATTTGTCATAGTAGGATTAATGGCATTTTTTTTATCTGGTCTATTTAAGACAATTTCTAAGATGTTATTAGTTTGAGTGACTAACGTAGTTTTAAATTCTAAGTCATTAATTTGCATATTTTTCAATAAATTCTTTAGGACAGTCAATGAGCTTTGTACCTAAATATTCTCCAAGACTTTTAGCCTGCCCATCTTTCCTATTATTAGATGATACCCCATTTTCAAGTATTCCTTTGACATAAAAATTTAGTGCAAAAATGTTGGGAAGTTCATATCTTTCAATTTCAAAACACTCAAGATCAGGTAATAATTTCTTTAATTGTTCCACGGTTAAAAAATGGTAAAGATAAGAAAAACTAGAAGTATCTTTTGCCCATACACCTAAATTTGCACACCCACCTTTGTCACCCGAACGTGTTCCAAAAATTCTTCCAAAATTTATTTTTTCAATATCCTTTGAAATATATTCATCAATGTTTATTTTTTCTAAGTTAATTGGCTGCTCTTCATGCTTTACGATTTCTATAACTTTAGATTTATTACTTATATGAAGTTTTTCTTCAACATTTTTTGAATCAACTAAGGCAGGCCAATATGAAATAAAGGGCGAAGCTTGTTTAATTTCACTTTGAGCAGTCCATCCAGGGTAGTTGGCAAGAGCTAGTTCTATTACTTTTGCACTAAATATTCTGCCAACTTTTTCTGGTGAAGAGGATTTAACGTCAACCTTTAAAATTGCCATAGCCTCTTCATTAGTTAACGGTTCTTCTTTATCTGTTCTAATTAATTGAATGGAGACATCATCGAATTCATCCTTACCTCCGAGAGAGCGAAACAATTCATCGGTAAATATTTTTGCTTTCTCTTCAATATCTAAACCTGTAACAATGAGCTCCATACTATTTTTATAGCCGCCAGCCAGATTTATACATGCCTTGTGTTTGTTTGTTGGAGGAGATCCTTTGACGTTTGAAATAAATACTTTGTCATCACCTAAATCTTCAATTTTTAATGAGTCAAAGTGAGCTATTACATCTGGGCTAAGATATTTTGGCGATGAAATTTCATAAAGTAATTGAGCTGTAACTGTTCCTGTTGATACTAATCCACCAGTCCCTTTGTGTTTGTATATTTTAAAATTGCCTGATTCTTCAATTTCTGCAATTGGGAATCCAACATTTTGAAATGAGGGAACTTCTTTAAAAAAAGAATAGTTGCCACCTGTAGCTTGAGCTCCACACTCTATAATATGTCCAGCAGCCAGTGAACCAGCCAATTCATCATAGTCATCTCTAGACCAATTAAATTTCCAAGCTGCAGGCCCCATAACTAGTGCTGCGTCTGTAACTCTTGGACAAATTACTATATCTGCACCCTCATCAAGAGCCTTTTTAATGCCCCAACATCCTAAATAATAATTTGCAGAAACTGCTGGAAGACTTTGTTTGAATAGTGAAACCCCAGTATCTAAATTTTTGAGCTCTTCTCCATTTTTTTTCAGCTCATCAAATTTATCCATAAAGTCATCACCATCTATGTATGCAACTTTTAGATTTAGCCCTTCAGAATCAAGAATATTTTTAACTTCTTCAGCCATACTTTTTGGGTTGAGTCCGCCAGCATTAGATACGACTTTAATATTTTTTTCTGAACAAGAAGAGGCAATTTGTTTTAATTGCTTTAAGAAAGTTCCTACATATCCAGCTTTTTCTCCTCTTTGTATTTTTTGACCATATAGAATAGCCATGGTCAGCTCTGCTAGGTAGTCACCTGTAAGAACATCAATTGGACCACCATCAACCATTTCTTTTGCAGCTGACAGCCTATCACCATAGAATCCACTACAGTTAGCAATTTTGATTGTATTTTTACTCATCAATCAATCTTAAGTAGGTTTGCACCACTTTCGACCTGATCTCCTGTTTTTACATACATTTCAGAAATTTTACCATCAGATACTGCTTTTACAGCATGTTCCATCTTCATAGCTTCAAGTATTAAAAGTGTCTCACCAGCTTTTACAGATTTATTTAATTTTGCATTAATCTTAATAATTTTGCCTGGCATAGGTGCTGTTAAGCTTCCCTCAGCAACTACCTCATTTGGATCATTAAAAGTTGGTAAAATTCTTAATATCAAATCCCCTTGACCAGAATTAATTGAAATACTTTCTCCAAATTTGGTGATAGCGGCATTTAGGATTGTTCCATCAATCTCACAGATTATTAAATTCTCACTAACCTCTATCATTTCAATTTTTGAAAGTGAAATTCGTTCAAAGTGCTCTCTGTAAATTTCCAAAAAATTTCCAGTATTTGAATATTTGAAAATATACTCTTCATTATTTAATTGAAAGGAGAGAGTAGACTTTGGCAATATTCCATTTGTCCAGTTTCTTGGTAAAAAATTAAGATTGCTATTATTAGTTTTTTGGTAAAATTGTAACCAAGCAACTGCAGCTTTCATACATCTATCCATATTTCCCTTATCCTTCAGAGGAAATAACTTCTTGTATTCCCGTTCAATAAAATCTGAGGTAGTTTTGCCGCTAAGAAATGATTTATTTTCTAGACATCCAATCAAAAAATCTTTATTTGTTATAACACCTGGTAGATGAATAGATTTAAGCTCTTTTGATAAGATATTTGCTGATTCTTCCCTAGTCTCTGAGAACGAAATTACTTTTGCAAGCATGGGGTCAAAGTCTGGAGTAACTTTATCTCCTTTTTTGATTCCTGAGTCCCATCTAATATTTGCTGAGTTTGAAAAAGATAAGTTAGCAATAGTTCCAGTTTCAGGAAGAAAGTTATTATTGGGATTTTCTGCATAAAGTCTCGCCTCAATAGCATGGCCTTTAAAAACTATATCTGATTGTTGGAATGAAAGTCTTTTTCCACTAGCAACTTTTATTTGTTCTTTAACAAGATCGATACCTGTTACCATTTCTGTAACTGGATGCTCAACTTGGAGACGAGTATTTACCTCTAAAAACCAAAATTCGTTTGTATTTTCATCAAAAATAAATTCAACAGTTCCTGCAGATTTATAGTTTAACTTTTTAGCTAACTCAACAGCTGCACTTGTAATATTTTGTCTTAGGTCTTCAGTAAGCCTTAAAGAGGGACTTTCTTCTATAATTTTTTGATGTCTTCTTTGAATTGAGCACTCTCTCTCACCAAGATGTATTACATTCCCGAAATTATCACCTAATATTTGAACCTCAATATGCCTAGATTTTTCAATGAACTTCTCTAAAAAGACTCTGTTATCTCCAAAACTTGATTTAGCCTCTCTTTTGGCTGCTGCTACAGAGTCATCAAGTTCTTTTGGTGAATTAACTACTCTCATTCCTTTACCACCACCTCCTGCAGAGGCCTTTACTAAAATTGGATAACCTATTTTTTTGGCATCAGAGAGTTTAGAGGTTTTGCTGAGTGTTGGAATATTTTGTTTTACACAAAAATTTTTGGAATTAATTTTGTCTCCCATTAATTCAATTGTTTCTGCGTCCGGCCCAATCCAAACAATTTTTTCATTTTTTACTTTTTTGCAAAACTCTGCATTTTCAGATAAAAATCCATAGCCAGGATGAATTGCATCTACATTAAATTGCTTTGCTTTATTAATAATTTCATCTTGATCCATGTATCCATTATCGAGTCTAAATGCATGGTCAGAATTCTGGACATATACAGAATCTTTGTCACTTTCCACATACATAGCAAAAGCCTCTAAGCCCATTTCTTTAATAGTTTTAATTATTCTGAGCGCAATTTCGCCTCTATTTGCAACAAGGATTTTTTTAAGTTTCATAGTCTAAAAACTCCATATCCATCAGCACCTTTAATTAAATTATTGTCTGAGATTGAAAGTGAAAATCCTAAAACATTTCTAGTATCTCTTGGATCAATAATTCCATCATCAGTAACCATGCTGCTAGCTGAAAGAGCTAAAGATTCCTTTTCAGCTAATGTTTCAATCATTTCAACAAGCTGTTTATCTAGTTTTTCATCAAATTTTTCACCCTTTCTTTTTGCCTTTGCTCTTCTTACTAAAGACATTACACCTGCAAATTGTTTAGGCCCCATAACAGCAATTTTTGCTGATGGCCATGTGAACAAAAATCTATTATTAAATGCTCTGCCTGACATAGCATATGTTCCTGCACCATATGAAGCACCAATAATGAAGCTTATATGAGGAACATTTGAATTAGATACTGCATTTATAAGTTGAGAACCTTTTTTTATAATTGCTTGTCTCTCGAACTCTTTGCCAACAAGAAACCCTGTAACATTATGAAGGAAGACAATAGGAGTATTGGTTTGGTTACAAAGCTGAATAAACGTTGCTGATTTTTCAGCTGTTTCAGGATATATAGGACCATTATTTCCTAAAATACCTATAGGATAACCAAAGACATTTGCCCAACCACAAACCATAGAGCTATCGTAAAGAGACTTATACTCCTCAAATCGTGAATCATCAACAATTCTCATTATTACTTCACGGATATCAACTTGAGTTTTTAAATCATCACTGAATAAACCAAGAAGATCCTCTGAGTCAAAAGCAGGCTCACAAGAAGTCTTTAAAGAGAAGTTAGTTTTCTTATTAATGTTTAGGTGATTAACAACATTTCTACAAATTCTAATTGCATCATTGTCATTCTCTGCTAAGTAGTCAGAAAAACCTGATATCTCAGAATGCATTTTTGCCCCACCTAGTGTTTCATCATCAGAAATTTCTCCAGTTGCCATTTGAACTAGGGGAGGGCCGGCTAGAAAAGCTTTAGATTGGTTTCTTATAAAAATATTGTAATCGGACATTCCCGGCTGATATGCCCCCCCAGCTGTTGATGAGCCAAAAACTACCGAAATTACTGGAATTTTTAATTTTGATAACTCTGTCATTTCATAGAAAGACCTACCTGAGGAAGCAAAATGAGGGTATTGAAGTTGTCTTGTTTCCGTTGCACTACCTTGGGCACCTCTGAGATCCGCACCTGCAGATTCAACAAAGTTAATGAATGGAATTTTATTATCTCGAGAAATTTGAATTGCTCTCATCCATTTTTCTTGAACGTAAACTGTCATCGCACCACCCAAAACTGAGGGATCATTTGCAAATATTACACACTCTTTACCAGCAACAAGACCAATTCCTACAACACAACCACCCCCAACTGTATAGCTAGTTCCGTGTGCAGCAAAAGGGGATATTTCAAGAAAAGGAGTATCTGGATCTAAAAGAAGCTTAACTCTGTCTCTTACTGGGAGTTTTCCTTGCTTTGCTAACCTATCAAGGTGATATTGACCACCTCCAAGCTCCGCTTCTTTTAACAAATTATTAAGCTTCTCTATTTTCTCAAGCATTATTTCCTTATTCTTAATAAAGGAGTCTGAGCTTCTATCAATTGATGATTTTAATTTGGGTGCAATATTTTTATACATTTATGCAAATTATATAATAATTTTTTATTTAATTAAGAAAAAAAAATTTATAAACTTCGCATAATATTAAAAGATATATTCAGTAGATTTATTGAAATTGAACGTCGACAATAGATTTTCTTATTATTAAATCCTTTTTAAATAATTCACTTTCTTTAATTATAATTTCTAATGTTTTGGTATCTATTTCAGAAATATCTTGTGATTCGCCAATATCTTTTGATAGATCGTATAGAAGTGGCTTTTCATGCAACTCTCTGGGTGGAGGCATATTATATGCACCCTGGGTAATAAAATGTATTTTGTGGTCTTTATATCTGAATGCTCTTAATTCAGATCCTACAAAGTAAGGTATAAACTTTCTCTTGCTTGGCTTTCCCTTTCTAATTGTTTCAGATAAGTCAAAACTATCAATTGAGCTGAATTTTGATTTTATATTAGCCAATGAAAGAAAAGTTTTAAAAATATCTGTTTGGCTTCCTATGTCATCTACAGTACCTTTTTTTACATCTGGCCCACTTATTATTGTCATCACCCTCATTCCACCCTCGAAAGTAGTACCTTTTCCAGATCTGAGAGGCTCAGCTTTTCCACCATGTGGCCCGTATAAAAGCCAAGGGCCATTATCACTGGTGAAAACAATGTAAGTATTATTAAGTTTATTTAATTTTTTGAGCTTGCTAATAATTTGTCCAACGCTCCAATCAATCTCCTCAATTACATCTCCATATATCCCTAGTCTGCTTTTATTAACAAAACCTTTGGAACGAAAAAGTGGAACATGAGGCATGCTATGTGATAAAAAAAGAAAGAAAGACTTATTATTTTTAACTGACTGTTCCATAAAATTTAGTGAATATTCAGTATAGTTCTTAGTTATCAAATTCTGATTAGCTGGTCTTTCAAGAACTTCATCTATATAGCCATCTTTACTTTTAATACTACGGAGAAGCGGTACATTCCAATCCTTGATATTTGGATTAAAAATTTGTTCAGTAATTGCAGAGCTTATTTTCTCATATTCTTCATATAAATCTGGACTAGAAATTAATTTATCAAATGTAATTCCATTCACATTCCAATCCATATCATTTGAATATGGAATACCGACGTATTCATCAAAGCCATGCCTTGTAGGAAGAAACTCTTTAGCATCTCCAAGATGCCATTTTCCAAAAATGCCTGTAGAGTAGCCATTTGTTTGAAAAACTTCAGCTAAAGTCAGCTGGTTTTTCGGTATTCCAGTTTTGCTTCCAGGGAAAAAGACAGCGATTTGATCTCCATAAAGACCATTGCGCACTGGCAATATTCCGGTTAAAAGTCCAGCCCTACTAGGGGTACATACTGAGGAGCTTGCGTAAAAATTTGTCCATGTTTGGCCATTAGCAGCCATCAGATCCAAATTTGGAGTACTAATTTTTTCATCTTGAAATTCACCAATATCTGCATAACCCATGTCATCAACATAAATGATTACAAAATTTGGTTGATCTTTTGAGTTAGAAAAAAAAGATATGCTTAATAAAGCAATAAGAAGTGAAATTTTTTTCATGTATTGTTATTCAGGATAACTTAAACCATGCCCATATTTGAATAAAGGATTTTTTGTATCATCAGCAACATCAGAAAATTGTTCTTTAACCTCTTCCATAGAGGAAGGAATTTCAAAAGGTAGCTTGCCTGTTGGGTTATTCTCTCCAAAAATTGTTTCAAGAATTACCTTATCCTCTACACCAAAAGTTCCAATAAGGCCCAAACTTTTTTCATTTGCATTTGTCAAAATAGCAGGTCTATTAAGATCAGAAACAATAATTAATTTTGATTCTTTTGAATATTTTTCAATCTTTGCATTTATTTCATCATTATAATCAAGATCATTATTTGGAAACATTGTGGCCAGCATGTTATCCAGAACTCTATCTATTCCTGATGGCTGCTGCCCATTGAATACAGTATTCAAGAATAATATTACATAATCTGCATTTTCATGGTTATCAACAATATTTCCAAACCTTGAAGCTACATCCTCATCAATTCCATCTACAAAAATGTTTAAATTATTTGTTAGTGGAAGTGTATTATCTTTATTTGAAAGTAACACAATTGACTTTCTTTGAGCATCAAGACCCTGTTCTATATAGTCTTTTTTATTAACAAGTTCTATGACCAAACTTTCGTCAACAAAAGGATTTTCAAATAAGCCTAATTCAAATTTATTCGTTAGGATGCGTCTAACAGATGCATTTATTCTTTCTTCGGTTATTTTTCCTTCATTAACTAATTCAACTACAAATTCTGGCTTATTTTCGCCACCATACTGATCAACCCCAGCATTAATTGACTTTTCATATCTTTCACTGATAGATAGATCACCTACGCCCCAATGTCTTCCTTCAATAATTCCCCAGTCTGTGCATACTACACCTTCAAAATTCATTTGATCTCTAAGCAAGTCGGTGAGGATATATTTGTTGAAGGCCATCGCAACATCTTCATCTGTTTGTCCAACTGGAATTCCGTAGTAGGGCATAACAACTTTCATTCCATTATCTATGGCAGCTTGAAAGGGAATTAAATGATAATCAAAGTTATTCCCAGGATAGACTTGGTTTTCGCCAGATTTTAAATGTGAATCAAATCCATCTTCCTGAGGGCCACCTCCGGGAAAGTGTTTTACCATTGTATGAACACTTTCTTCATTTATTTCATCGCCTTGGAAACCCTTCATATACGCTACTGTCATTTCAGCTGATAAGTCAGCATTAGATCCAAATGTTCCAAAATTTCTTGCCCATCTCGGTTCGGTAGCTAGATCACTCATAGGGTGAAGACCTGTTCTAAACCCCATCGCTTTATATTCAGCTGAAGCAATTTGCCCAAATTTAAAAATTAAGTCTGTATCTCGTGTTGCGGCAAACCCAAGTTGTGATGGCCACTTTGAAATACCATCCAATGAAAATGCAGCTATTCCAGCTCCACGAGGAACTTCATGGAGAGGATCAGTACTGAATGTCACAGGAATACCAAGTCTAGTTTCCTCGGCAACTTTTTGAAGCTGATTTAACCTTATTGCTATATCAATTGGAGCGGCCTCACCATAAAAGTTGAAGTGTGAAATATGCTTTAGGGAAATAAACTCTTCCATAGAAATACCTCCACTCATTGCCTCCATAAATGCTCTAAATCTTGCATCAGGCTTAATCATTACTGGGGGATGAAACATCTGTCCAGCTTTCTCTTCCAATGTCATTTGTGAAAGTAAATCTTCAACTCTAGATTCAACAGGTTGTCTTGAATCCTCATATACATCTAACTTGCCATTTTTATTTAGATCTCTGTAAGGAAAGTTATCTTCTATTTTATTTTCCACTTCACCACTTGAATTTAATAAAACTTTAGCATGGCTTATGGGCTTTAAAAAAATGTTTAAAGCCCACAAGAATGCTGCGACAACAAGTAGGTAGAGGGTATATTTACCTATTTTATTCATCGCGATAACTTAAATTATTCTCCACCTATGGTGTACTTGAGGTTTACACCCCATAGCCTTTGATGATCATGATTTAAATACATTTGATCACCCAGAAGTCCACCTGATGTGTAGTTATTTACATAGAATTCATCCATTACATTCCTTGCAAATACCTCTATTGATAAGTTATTCATCATTTCATAACCTACAGATGCATTAAGTAGTCCAAAGCTTTCAACAATACTATTTGGGTATTGATTCCAGCTACTTTGGAATTCATCTTGATATCTGTAAGAGCCAGTAATGAACATATTATTTGCACCCATTGGAACATCATACCTAAACCCAACTGACATTTTGAAATCTGGAGAAAGTGGAACTTCACCTCCTGCAAGATCTTGCGAACCACCTACACAACCTTGTGCTTCTGTTTGGCCAGCATAGCATTGCGCACCATTCCATGAATCGACAACTGCATCTACGAGAGCTAAACCTGCATTAACAGTGAGGTTTTCAGCAGGGCTTCCAAAGAGATCTACCTCAAGACCACTTGTTGATATTTCTCCAACGTTAGCCAGTCTAAACTGTAGTAAATCTTCAATGAAGCTCTGTTGCTGATAATCATCAAATGTAGAATCAAAGTATGTAACAGCTAAAATCATACTGTCATTAAGCACTTTCGTCTTCATACCTACCTCAAAGTTTGTTGAAGTTTCTGGTTCAACTGAGCCTCTAGCAGCAACGGCTGGAGTCATTTCAAAAATTATGTCCCAACCTGGAGATTTATAACCTGTTGAATATGTAGCAAAATACATGGTATCAACATCAGTATTGTATTTAAGACCTAATCTACCTGAAACATTGCTCTCCTCTCCAGAATCAGAACCTTTAAAAGGAGGAATATTTGGAATTATAATTGGTCCTGTTGGTCTATCATAATCGTAGCTTAGTTCATCATTTGTATATCTTAAACCGGCAATCAAGCTTAAATTCTCAGATAATTCATATGAGGTGTCGCCATACAAAGCCCAGTTTGTTGAGTCTACAGTGGTGTTAAAGAAACCCGTACCATCAAATCCAATAGCAGGCCAAGTCACTCTTCTATTAAAGTTTCTAAACAGATCTTGTGTGAAATAGAAAAATCCTAAGGTGTAATCTAAACCATTCACTGATTCAAGATTTGAAAGTTGGAATTCCTGAGTAAATTGTTGTGTATCGCTGATACCACCATTTCTTTGAATTCCTACTGTCCAAGCTGCATCCCAGTGATTATCTACATCTTGTTCTGTAGCAATGCTTGAGTTTCTTGAAGAGGTAATGGATTTAAAAACATGATTATCTAGATCTCTAGTAACTGTAAGAGAAATACCAGAGTGTTCCATTTCGTTAAATGATGGATTATTCATACATGTTGAAAAATTTTCTTCTTCAGAAGGCACAACTCCACAAGCAGCGTTTGTCGCAACTGGATCTCCGTCAATAAAGCCAGGCGCGGGCATTGATCTAAGTGTTGAAGCAATACCAGTTCTATATTGATTTTCATAGTCAGCAGTCAGTAAAACTTCTGTCCCATCATCGAAATTCCATAGCAATTTGCCTCTGAATCCTTCAGAATCATTTCCATTCATCAACTCTTCTACAGAGCTATCAAGTTTGTGGTATTCATTTGTGATAAATCCATCACGAAACTTATTGAAAACTGTGAATCTTCCAGCCGCATTACCAAAAACAGGCCCATTAAATGCAGCAGTGAAGTTTCTCTCATTATTACTTCCTAATTGAACATATATATCTGTTGAAGCAACATCAGTAGGATCCTTAGTAACAATATTAATTACACCACCCGACGCATTTTTTCCAAAAAGAGTTCCCTGTGGGCCACGAAGAATTTCAATTCTTTCGATATCAACAAGGTTTGTTAAGAAGTTATATGTTCTTCCAAGAACCACCCCATCAAGCACAGCTGAAACAGTAGGCTCAACTCCTGATTGAAATAATGAAGTACCAATTCCTCTAATATAAATTCCGTCACCTCTCATACCCGCTGTTCTGTTGTATGTTACTGAAGGAGACGCTTGAACAATTTCTTGTACATATCCAGCTCTAGCAATTTCTAAAGCTTCACCTGATACAGTTGTCACAGAAACAGGAACATCAACATATCTTTCCTCTTTTTTCTGTGCAGTTACGATTACTTCTTCTACACCTTCATTATCTTGTGCAAAAATAAAAGAATTCAGTAGAAAAGCAACAAAGAATAAATCTCTTACTTTCAACATAATTACCCCCATAATTTGTTTAAGTATTAATAAAATTGTACTTATTTTTTAGAATTTGACAATTTTTGTTTCACTCTCTTTCCATCCATATCTTACAGCTTTAAAATAAATTTTTTTGTTTTTCTTTATTTCAATTGGTTCAGAATAAACTTCCCAATTTTTTCCATCGTAGGAAAAGCCAATTGATGCATCTTTGCTTACATCATTATTCTTTAAATGTAAAAAGCCATCCTCAAGAGAATATAGTGGTTCTGTGGTTTGAGGTTGGGTATTTTCAGGCCAGAAAACTTCTATCAAATCTTCTTCCTCCAAATGCCCATGAAAATTATTTTTCTCTATCCATTGCTCGAGAACGTTTTCTAATAACGAAACTTTTTCTTTGTAATTGGGGTCATAGGCAAGGTTATTAATCTCATAAGGATCCTCATTTAAATCATATAACTGCAATTCAGGAATTAATTCTAGCCATATTTTTTGAATTTCATTAAGTTCATTGTTTTCATACATTTTTCTTAACTCTTTCATGGACATGAGGTTTTCTCTGAATGACAGTTTTTGTGCACCTACTATCCCTAAAGAATAGTTTTTAATAAATTTATAATCTTTATTTCGCACTGCTCGTGTCTTACCTTTAAAGCTATCTAGTCGATCTCTTGCTGCGAAAATATAATCATTTTTTTCACTTCCAAAAATTGACTTACCATCCATATAACTCGGTATCGAAACCCCAGCTAGGTCAAGAACTGTTGGTGCAATATCTAAAAAAGACACAAGGTCATAAATTTTTTTACCTGGTTTTTGCCATGAAGAAAATTTTTTTGGAACAAGGATTATGAATGGAACATTAATCCCAGTATCAAATAATTCTCTTTTATATCTCGGTAAGCCATCACCATGATCAGATGTAAAAATAATTATAGTGTCATCAAGAATATTATCCTTTTTAAGCTGATCAATTATTTCTTTTACTTCAATATCAAGTATATAAATGTTGTTATAGGCTCTTGCAATATCCTTCCTTACTTCAGAAGTGTCAGGTAAAAAAGGAGGTACTACTACATTTTCAGGTTTTACTGGCGCGTCATACAGCAACTGCCTTGTTTGCTGCATTAGCTTAATTGCCTGAGTGTCGACAGAATTCATTTTTCCCCTAAAGATCCCACTTTCATGTGTAATTATTAAATTGATCATTCCAAAAAAAGGCTCAGAATTTTTTCTATTCCTCCAACCAAATTTATCTTTTTCTGAATTCCAAATTGTAAACGGCCCACTACCTGGAAAAATTCCACTAAATTGATAATCAAGTTTGTCATTAGTAAACGTGAAATATCCCTGTTTCCTTAAAATTTCCGGAAATGCCTTAATGTGTGCTTCTGGAACGGCTAGATAAGGAACGCTTCCTCCCGAGCTAGTCCTCATATGCATCGAACCAATAGATATTTGATTTTTACCTGTTAATAAAGCTGATCTACTACAGGCACATACTCCGGCAGTAGTAAAAGCATTCATATAAGAGGTGCCATTTTTTACTAGCTCATCTAAATTCGGAGTAATTGCAGTTTTATCACCAAGAGCGTTAATTCTTAGACTCATATCGTCTGCCATAATTACCAAAATGTTAGGTCTCTCGTCAGGAAAAATCACTTGAGCTAGTAAAACAAATAAAAATCTAGAAATTATTTTCATTATTCCTCATATTTTAAAGATTTGGCCTTTAGGAATGCCTTTCTTTTAAATAAGTTTTCTGTCCATCTTGTTATATTTGGTTTCATTGCTTGTTCAATGCCAAGAGCTTCTGCTAAATTTATTGCGTAACTCACACATATATCAGCGATAGTGAATCGATTTGAGCAAAGAAACTCTCTATCAGCTAAACTACTTTCAAGAAGTTTTAAGCGTGAAACAAACCATCTGCTGTAACCTTCAACTGCACCATCAGCAACACCAGGTTCTTGAAATTTATATCTTAGTACTACAGTTTGAGGAAAGGTAAGTGTCGCATCGGCATGAAAAAGCCAATTTAAATAATTTGGATAGTCGGCTTCATTGGGCTTTACTTGTAAATCTGAGGGGCCAAATTTTTCAACTAGATATTGGCACATTGCAACAGATTCAGTCATTTTTGTATCTCCATCAATCAGATAGGGAACAGTGCCTAGCATATTCACATCAAGATACTCTTTCTTAAAAACCCTTGGAGGGAATGGCATCATTTCAAGTTCATAATCAATATCAAGTTCTTCTGCCGTCCAAATTGGCCTTACTGATCTTGAATTTTCTGTGGCATAAATTTTAATCACTCTTTAATTATACTATTTGAAGTAAAAAAAATTATTTTAAGAAATTTATGATAAGTTTGTAGTAGGAGTGCTTATGAGAATTTTAATACTTTTATTTATTTCATTTTTTTCTTTTTCACAGGAAGAACAATATCGTTCTGAATTTGCCTGGTGCAATTTAAAAGATGAAAAGTCTATTGATGACGCAAAAAATATTGCAAGCAAATATGGTGAGTTTGTTGAAAGTGTAGGTTCGCAGTACGAACAATCATTTTTAGCTCCAATGCATGCAGGAGAATTTCAATACGATTATGTTCTGTGGGGAAGTTGGCCAGATGGGCAGTCCATGTATGAAGAGTGGGGATCCTACTTAAATGACTACGAAAAACCAGCTGAAGTAGCAGACTGTAAAAAGTGGCGAGCCGTATATAATTTTTTAGTTGGCAAAAGTGAAATCTCATCTGAAAAGAAAGATGAGAAAAAACCTGTTCAGTTTGCTGCATGTAAATTTACAGCCTCTGGCAACAATGAGAAACTATTTTCTGCTGCCAAACTTAATGAATCTGAACTTATTGAATATGGTTTTAAAGGATGGAAGCATCATTATTTATTTCCATATCTTGGATGGGAAGATGAATTTGAATTTGATTTTATTCAGGTATTTCACTGGGACTCATTCGAATCCAGAGCTACAATGGCACAGAAATACGTAGATTTTTCTTCAAAATACCCTGAAAACTCAAAGAGATTTGAAAAGATTGCCAAATGTAGTGGGCAAAATAGCTTCTATGAAGAATTTATTTTTTCAAATTGGAATTAACTAATGTGAGAAATGCTTGTTAACTAATAAGCATTTCTTATTTTAACTTCCGAACTACTGAAAGCTCTCTTTTCACCATCTAACTGAACAATCATTCTTCCTGAAGTATCGATGCATAAAAAAACAGCTTTTTTTTCATCTGGCAAGATTAGTATTTCTTGATTCATATGGAAGCATTTTTTCTCCCACCTTTCTCTCCAGTCGCTAAGAAAATTACCCTCATTAATTTTCGATAACCTTTTAAAAACAAATTTAATAAATTTTAATCTTTCCTTTTCATTTATTGTCAGATTTAGATCTCCCCAGTGAGCTTCTAGTCCATCCAGTTTTAGATTTATTCCTACCCCAATTACGACAAAAAATTTGCCATCGCTATTAACTGACTCAACTAAAATTCCACCAATTTTTTTATTCTTGTACACCAAATCATTAGGCCACTTAAGTTGAATATCAATATCAAAGAAATCTTGTATTGCATCGCTGACTACTACTGCTGTTTTAAGAGGTATTTTCTCTGAAAGATCATCTTTTATGAAACCAAATGAAAAATAAATATTACCTTCTTCGCTATGCCACTTATTCTGATTTCTTCCTCTTCCATTTGTTTGTGAATTACTGGAAATGAGAACTGAAGAATATTTTTTTTCTTCTAATTTTTCTAAACAAATTTCGTTAGTTGAAGTTACTGAATGAAAGTGAACTTCTAAAATGCTAATTTGCTCTCCTATCCTTTAAATGATACGGAACATACACCAAATAAGTGAAAAACCAAGCAGCAGGTATTAGTGCAAAGATATGATAGGGAGCATCTGGCATAAAGCTTGTAATATTGTCCCCACTAGGCTTTTCTAAAATGTACCAATAATTAGTTTCTAGAGCAAAATTTAGTACATACATCAATGGCAAGAAAACAAAAGTTGTGTAAGTCATTATTTTGAGAAAGTCCTTAAAGTAGGGTCTTTGATCCATTAAGACCATTGCTACAGATACTCCCAAAATTATAAGCAAATGTCCGTACATGTGATTTAGATACTCAAGAGATGGGAAGCCAAGCGCAGTGTCTGGAGTTAATAAAGACATCCCAGCACCAACTATTCCCCAAAAATATGCAAATAAGAAAAATATCCTAGGACCACCTAAAAGATAGATAGATATACACCAAGTTGAAAAAGCACACATATGGAGTGGAAGCGCATCTACCATTGCGTAATTTCTGACTTCAACTTTAAAAAATGGATCGAAAATCTCATGAGAAATCATAAGAAAAGCAAGTGTATAGCGTAAAATCTTGATTGTCTTTTCACTTGAACCTATAAAGAGTCTTGGTAAAAAAACTATAACAAAAATGCAAAAAATAAATGTGAGGATATGAGATGTGTCTAGTAAATTTAATGCCTGTGCAGTCATTTTGAGTTCCTTATCATATCAGCTGCTTTTTCACCAATCATCATTGAAGGAGCATTTGTATTTCCACCTACAAGCGTCGGCATAATAGAAGCATCAACAACCCTAAGATTTTCAACGCCTTTTACTCTGAGCTCGCTATCCACTACAGCCATTTCATCATTGCCCATCTTACACGTACCTACAGGATGGTATATTGTATCTGATCTTTCTCTTAGTGCATTGACTATCGCTTGATCATTATTTATGTCTATTGGGTTTCTGATATTTTTATAATTACTTAACGGCTCTGTATTCATAATTTCCATCATTCTTTTATATCCATCTACCATTGTGTCAATATCGGATTGGACCGAAAGGTAGTTGGGATCTATTAAAGGATCTTCGAATGGGTCTTTGCTTGCAATTTTCACAGTTCCTCTTGATTCAGGTCTTAAAAGACACATATGGCAGCTAAAGCCATTTCCCCATAGGTCTTGGCGCCCATGATCTTCAACCATAGCTACTACAAAATGTAATTGAATGTCTGGAATTTCCTTATCTTTAGAAGATTTAATAAAAGCACCTCCTTCAGCTAACGGCGAAGTAAACATCCCATTCCTCTGAAAAATTAATTTCATAAATTCAATAGGTGCTCTAAAAGTAAACTTTAATGATTTGAAGAAACTACCTAAAAGCTCCCAATCATCAACTCGATGCGTTGTTATATAGTCAAGATGATCTTGTAGGTTTTCACCAACTCCCTTTAAATCTACAACACACTCTATATGTCTTGATGCTAAAAAATCTTTATCACCAATTCCAGATCTCATCAAAAGGGTAGGGGAACCATAAGCTCCACCGCATAGAATAATCTCCTTATTTGCCTCTAAAGAAAAATATTTGTCCTTACTTATACATTTAACTGATTTTGCTCTTAATTTTTCAAATTCAACTTTTTCAACAATAGTATCTGTGAATATGGTCAAGTTTTCTCTATCTTTTATTGGGTTGAGATAGGCTACAGCGCTACTGCATCTAAGACCATTTTTTTGTGTTACTTGATATATTCCAACACCTTCTTGATCATCACCGTTGAAGTCATCATTTAATTTATGTACTTTTGAGCCTGCCTCAACGAAAAACCTTGTGAATGGATTATCATGTCTTTGAGCGGCAACATTCAACGGTCCGCCTTGGCCATGCAAATCATCTGAAAAAACTTCGTTATTTTCGGATTTCTTAAAATATGGAAGCACATCTTTAAAAGACCATCCTTCATTACCTAATTCAGCCCAATGATCGTAGTCCCATTTGTGCCCTCTAACATAAAGCATGCCATTAACTGAGCTTGAGCCACCTAGAACTTTACCTCTAGGCTGATAGCCTTTTCTCTTTTCCTCATAACTTTGGGGAACTGAGTAAGTCCTTCCAAATGTATCTGAAATTTTTGCAGGACCCTCAGCGAGTGTAACATCACTAAAATTTTTCTGTGGAACTGTATCATACTCATAAATTAGGTTAGCTCCTCTTAAAAATGCATACATTGCGGGTATGTGAATTAAAGGATTTTTGTCTTTCGGGCCAGTTTCAATCAGACAAACATTAGTTGCTTTGTCTTCCGTTAATCTATTCGCTAAGACACAACCTGCTGAACCGCCGCCAACAATTATGTAATCGAATTTTGTCATGCTTTTTTAAATTTGTCCCACAATAAGAAAGGTACGTATGTGATAAAAAAGACAATAAGCGCTAAGGGTGCAATACCCAAAATATGATAAGGAGCTTCAGGCATAAAAACAGCTAGAGAATCTCCAGCGGGCTTATCCATTAAATACCAATAATTTGCTTCTCCTCCAATTAAAATATTTACTGCATAAATAGGTATTAGAAGAAGAATAGTTATAACTGCCATCCTCCAAAAATTTTGCAGATGTGGGCGGTATTTTAAAACAGTTAATGCAAAAAATACTCCCAATAAAATTTGGCCATGACCATAGAAGAAGAAAAAATATTCAACATCAGGCCATCCAAGTGTAAGGTCTGGTGTTGCAAGCGCCATTGTTGCACCTCCTACACCCCAGTAGTAAGGGAGCTCAAAGAACATTTGATTTCTACTTTTGCTTAACAAGAAAATACCAATGAGAAACGCGCTAAAGGCGCACATATGTAAAGGAAGGTAAGTCTCCCATGGTTTTTCAAACACAAAAATGTATAAAAATGGCCTTATAATTTCAAAGCCTAAAAGAGAGATTCCTATAATTTTTGTGACAATATTTTGTAGGGAAGTGCTGATGAA
>CETE01153979.1_pt1 | contig 21936 bp, 16 predicted proteins | sample 531241 | NCBI WGS metagenome assembly CETE01 (sample SAMEA2622336, study PRJEB7988) | marine metagenome | biome: marine biome (ENVO:00000447); feature: deep chlorophyll maximum layer (ENVO:xxxxxxxx); material: "saline water (ENVO:00002010), including plankton (ENVO:xxxxxxxx)" | depth 30 m
ATCAATTCTTGAAACAGATACCGGAGACGATGAGAATTTGTTAATTACATCAAGATATTCTTCTTCCACAGAAGAATCTAATTTATCTCCTGCAACGGCACTCATCATAATTAGCGGATCATCATAAGAATCAAGTTCAAAAAGTGGTAAGATTCCTTTTAGAAGATTTGGTATTTGTACTCCATCATATCTAATAATTTTTTTACAAAAGGTATGGCCTGGGAAATGTGCATCAGCTAGTATAATTTCATCACCGTGTCCCATTTCTGCTAATATTTTCAACAACTCAGGGGATAATATTGGATCAATTCCTTTTAACATTTAAAACCTCCGATTAATTAGTAATTATTTTTTTGTATTTTTATATTTATATCAAATGAAAAACTTCAATTTTATTTTGAAAGATTACAAGCTCTTGCATAAAGACTAATAACCTCTTGAGTTTTATTAAGAATAATCTCATCAACCTTGTTTTCAATAATCCCCTCGTTTACAGCTGTATACTGATTAGGCATGAATTGACTTAACAAAGACAGGGATATCGGATATCTCTCAAGATTAGTAATAAGTTTTTGTAATGCTGTTTGAATTTTTTCATTAGGCCAGTAATATCGAGAGCGATCAGAAAAACTATATTTTCGTTTAAACTTTTGTTGATCTTGATCACCGGGGTAATATTTTCTCCAATATTTTGGATCACTAATCATCACTTCTTCAATTACATTTCTCAAATTTGACGTTTCTAGACCCTTTGGTAAAAGCATTTCATCTTCAATCATGGAAAGAGAAAATAATGCCTCTCTGTATCCAAATGTGAGCCACGGCCCAACTTTTAAGATGCAAAAATGATCTTCGACTAACTGACTTAGACCCTTCTCTGACTGATAATCAGTAGAATGAGCCTCATAAACAAGTTTATCCTGTGCAATTATTGTTTGGCTAAGTTCTTTGGCTGAATTTCGGTTATAATGGAAAACTTGATCATCACCAAATTCAACTCCAGGCTGAACAACTACTCCATAAACTCTTGACCATGCATCGTCTAACCCTTTAGATAAAAAAGCTTTTTTTGTTACTTCAATAGTTTCTAAAGCTGCTGCAGCGGATGTAGGATGTACAACTTCTTCTTCCTCTTGGGCGCCGCCAGGAATTGGAACTTCTGTTCCTATAACATAGACTGGTTTCGATTTATCCTTACAAAACTTAACATGTGTTTTTTCAGCAACCTCCGCCATTAAAGCTGCACGTTCGGCAACAATTGAATTTGAGAGCGGTTGATGTCTATCTCCTTCATCATCAGCACAGAACATTGAGGCATCCAAATGAATTTTTTGATAACCTGCTTTTACATAGTCTTCTATTAAAATTAATGCTTTTTCCATTGCATCTGAAGCATTTTCATTTTGCCAAGTATTTGGACCAAGATGATCTCCGCCAAGAAGTATATCGTTCTTATTGAAATCAACTTCATCGGCTAAGCGATAAACAAAACTCACAAAATCTGACGGAATCATTCCGGTGTAACCGCCATATTGATCAACTTGATTAGAAGTAGATTCAATAAGAATAATTGAATTATCTTTTTTAGCTTGTAACATTGAGGCTTTTAAAACAACTGGTTGAGCAGAACAGATTGAATAAATTCCAAGCCCATTTCCATTTTTATTTTCTTCAAGAATTTTTATAAATTGCGAAACAGCAGACATTTTTACTCTCCATTAAAAATTAATCATAACTTTAGCCCATAATTCTTTGTTATTGTAAATAACATCATAGGCGTCCTGAATTTGTTCGATATTAAACGTATGCGTTTGTAGTGGTTTAACATCTATCAATCCAGTATCTAACATCCATACGGCTGTTGTCCATTCAAGACCAGGAAATGGAGCGGAGTAGCTCATCCATGAGCCCACTAAATTTAATTCATTTCTTGTAACAGTTTCAAATTGAGCAGCTGTAAAATTTATTGGTGCATGCGATGTTCCGACAAGCAAAACCGTTCCTCGACCTTTAGCTACTTGAATTGCTGATATTTTTGCAGAACCTGCACCGGATGATTCAAAAACAACATCTGCACCATCTTCTAATATATTTGCGCAAAAGTCTTCTAATGATTCTTCGATAGGATTACATACATTAGTAGCGCCAATTTTCGTTGCTAGTTCTAATTTTTCATTTGAAATATCTGAAGCAATAATTTTTCGACACCCCATTGCTTTAAAAATTTGAATTGCTAATAAACCAATAGTTCCCGCACCTGTTACAACAACATCTTTTCCTAATAAATTATCTAATCGTAAAATTGGATGTAAACAAACAGTAATTGGTTCAATAAACGCGGCTTTATTAAAATTTAGATCTCCAATATTTACTAAATTTTTGCTAGGTACTCGTACAAATTCTCCAAATGCTCCCTGAACACGAGAGCCGATAAAACTATAGCTTTTATCCAATGAGTAATTTCCTTTTAGACTTTCAGAAGAATTCATATCGGGCATTAAAGGTGCTGCAGTTACTCGATCGCCAACTCTCCAGTTATTAACATTTTTTCCAATTTCAACAATTTCTCCTGAAAATTCATGGCCAAGAACTATCTTATCCCATTTTGGATTATCTTCCTGTATTCGAACAATATCTGAACCACAAATACCGCAAGATTTAACTGAAATTAAAACTTCATCATCTAGCGGAATAGGTTTATCCATATCTATACATTTTACTTTTTTTGGCCCTTGTCGTAAAGCTGCTCTCATTTCATTCTCCATACTTTTTGTCTATGTCTGATAATTTATCATATTCCTTTAAAATTTTTTGATAAAGATTACAAAATACTTCATACATTTCATTATAATAATTTTGATTTTCTACATTTGGATAAAAGGTTTTATTAATAGAAATCATATTTGTAGCTTGCTCAAAATCATCTATTATTCCTATGCTATAAGCAGCTGCAATTGCAATTCCTAATGGTGGTAAATCTAATGTACCAGGTATTTGTATTTTTTTATTTAATACATCCGAAAAAGTTTGAACCCACATAGTTGATTTAGATGAACCGCCAGTTATTCGAATATTTGAAATTTCCAATCCGTCTTTCTCCACGATGCTTAATACCTCACGAGAACCATAGGTTGTTCCTTCGATTGCTGCCCGTATTAAGTCTTGTCTAGTTGTAGTTGGCTTTAATCCAAAAATTACGCCACTTGTATTATTATTCCAAAGAGGACTTCGCTGTCCTACCATGTAAGGAAGGAATATTATTGAACTTTTAAAAGTTTTTGAGATCTCAATTAATTCAGTTATTTCATTAACATCATTATTACCAAAAATCTCTTCGTTTAGCCATTTTACTGCACCACCGCCATAATCTGTACATCCTGCCATAATCCATGTATTAGGTACAATATGAGGATATATATGTAATTTTTTATTAAATTTTGGAGACGTCAAACAAATATTATTAGTTGTCACTGTTCCGCCTGATATAAATACCTCACCATTTTTATACATGCCAACTCCTAATCCAGCAGCTACATTATCCATAGAACCTGCAATAACAGGAATTCCTTCTACAAGTCCGGTCAATTTTGCTGCTTTGGCATTTACATTTCCAACAATATCTGTGCATTCGTATATATCGGGTAACTTGTTTGAATCAATTTTACATTCATCAATTAATACATCAGAATATCTACCACTTTTAGTATCACATAATTGAGATAATCCTACCTGAGATTTATCCATAGAAAATGTACCTGTTAACTTGTAAACTAAATAACTATTTGCATGTAAAAACATATGTGTATTTTTATAGACATCCAATTCATTTTCTTTAATCCACATTATTTTCGGAGCAACATTTCCAGCATCAGAGATATTTCCGGTTATATCCCACATTTTTGATCCTATATTAACTTCAATCCAATCAGCTTGTTTAATAGCTCTTCTATCTTGCCAAATTATTGCATCTCTTAGCGGATTACCGTTCTTATCAACCGAAACAACTGTTGTTGAAAAGGAATCAATTCCGATAACAGCAATGTCAATGGCGTTAATATTATTTTCAGTCAAAATTTTCTGAGTATTATCGATTAATGCTTGCCACCAATTTTCTGGATCTTGTTCAGCCCATCCTAGTTGCGGATGCTTAGTATCATAATCTTTAGATGCATGAGCTATTATATTAAAATTGGTATCAAAAAGTACAGTTTTTGCACTAGATGTTCCGATATCAATACTTAGAATGTATTTACTCATAATTGTCCACTTATTTCGTCTGAATTTCTATTGTCTTATTAAAAAAAAGTTTCTCTACCTTATGAGTACTTTGACTATCAATCCAGTTAATTTTCCAAACTTCACCATTTTCAGCAAGTTGATGTGGATAATTTGGCAAAGTTTTTTCTAAATGCGCCCAAATTAAACGCATTGTGACAGCATGAGTTACAAAGAGAATATTATCCTCCGTCATTGAATTTATTGATTGAAAAAAAGACTTTAATCGCTCAGCAATCATACAATATGACTCTCCGTTTTCTGGAATCCAAAGCCAACGTTTTGAACGATCATGCATATAATCATCTCTATTGTTAATTTCAGAATAAGTCATTCCTGAAAAAATACCTATATTCTGTTCAATTAAGCGAGAATCACTTTCCACATTCAATCCATATGATTCAGCAATTAATTGAGCCGTTTGTTTTGCACGCAATAAAGGGGAGCTAATAATTCTGTCAATAACTGCTATTTTCTTAAGATTAATTCCTATTTCTAAAGCATGCTGTTTGCCGTTTTTAGTAAGAGGGAAATTTAGTTGAGAAGCTAAAATATTTTTAAGATTTGCTTCACTTTCCGTATGACGTATAAAAAAAATATTTTTCATTTATTAAAAATTATATACATCAATATTTTATTGAGAAATAACTCCATCAAGATCCCATAAATCTTCCCAGCTATTAGCACCTTCCCATAAAAAAACCTGTCCTTTAATTAATCTACAATTTTTATCAATCTGACTAATCTTATTCATTTCTTCATCTGTAATTTCACAATAATCGGGAAGGGCACATTTTAAGTTGCTTAATATTTTTGAAGGCGTCACTGAAAAAGGGATTGGAATTTGACCTCTTTGTATAGCCCATTTTAAACAAATTACGGCGGGATGAACATTAAATCTATTTGCAATATCAACAATAACAGGATCTTCGATATCAACTGTATCTTGTTCAGTCTTATCTCTCTCAGGTCGTTTTGGCGAACCAATGGGAGAGAATCCAATTGGTTGAATATTTCGCTCAACTAAATAATCAAAAAGATCTGATTGCTGAAAATGAGGATGTATTTCCATCTCATTTACAGCAGGAATTATTTCACAATCTCTCAGCAATAAATTCATTTTGGGAATAGTCATATTTGATGTTCCAATTGATTTAACCAATCCATCTTTTACTAATTGCTCCATCTGCCTCCATACCTTCATATAATTTTCGTGAATATAAGGTTTTGAATCAGGACTTCTTGAATCTACCGAACATCCTGGAGGGTGATAATTTGGAAAAGGCCAATGAACAAGGTATAAATCTAGATAATCTAGCCCTAAATCAGATATACTTTGTTTACAAGAAGTTATTACATCACCATCTCCATGCATATCATTCCAAACTTTTGACGTAATGAAAAGTTCATCTCTAGAAACTCCACCATCAAGAATAACTCTTAATGCCTCTCCAATTTCTTTCTCATTATTATAAACTGAAGCACAATCAAAAGATCTTTGACCAATTTCAGCTGCATAAATTACTGCTTCTGCTATTTGTTGAGGCGAATATAAATCTGAACCAAATGTTCCTATTCCTATAGACGGCATCTGTTCCCCATTGTTTAAAATTTTACAAGGAATTTCTTTTGGATCAATACCTTCAGAATTATATTCAAATTTTTTTAGATGCATCGTGTACTCTTTCTTTTTTTTAATTTAAGTCTATTCTCATTCTATAGTATTTTTGATTATCTATAGTTTCTATATTATTTGTTACTCTTATAATTTCAGAACTAATTTCTTCAAAGTTACCCTCATCAAATCCATGAATTTGCCAGACATCGCCAACGAGGTTAGTAGATGATTCAATAAAGTATTCTAACCCATGAGATTGAGCGTCACCTCTTTTATAATAAATAAGGTTTAAATATCCATCATTTTTATTAATTTTTGGTAATCTTTGAGGACCATCTAATGAATCTAATGGCTCAGTTCCAATACCGTATTCAAATAAATTATTAAGACCGTCATTATCTAAATCATTTTCTTCATTAGTAATTCCATAATTACTAGCCCATACCTGATAAGGTGAAAGCTGATTAATCATATAAGCATCGTCTCTAACTTTTAAATTATTAATTCTCCAATCAACCATATCATTTTTATTAACGGTAAATCCAATACTTGATATTAATGTTGTATCATCTAATGGAATAGTTTGAGTACTAGAAGTTTTTTCCGTACTGTTTGAAATTACAAGCGCTCCATCTCTCCATAAATCAAAACTACCTGAAGGTAAATTTTTAATATTTCCATTAGCTGGATATGAAATAGACGCACCTGTTTGATTTACAATCCAATCAAAATGATGCCATGTATCAAGTGTTGCTATTTCGCGCATACTCACTTTACGAATTTGATTTTGATGACTTGCTAAACTTCCATTACCTGCACCTAAAAAAAAACTTCCTGATGGTGTAACGGAACTATCAAAATATGAATTAAAACTTACGGTAACTAATGCGCTTTCATCAAATGCGTTAACAGCGCTAATTGTAGTTCTTGCGCCATCTGGATTAATACTTGGATTGTTAAGACGCAGTATTTGATCGTCATCATAATCAATAATTACCTCACCATCATTTAACGTAACAACATGATTCCATTTTTCAGCATTAGGGGGTGACCCGATAGGTGTAGACTCAAAGTCATCGGAGAAAATGATATTGCTATCATCAACCACCGGATTATTATTCGTAGTTGTTTCAAATGAATTTATATAAGTTGATGAAGAGCCGAATGAATTGCTTGAAGATATCTCATAATAGTAAGTTGATTGTTCAGCTAAATTATCAATTTCATAAAATCCTGCTCCAGAAACAGAAAAGACTTGGGTTTCATTTGTAACACCGTTTTCTTTCCACCATTTCAATCTTATGTCTGAAGATATGTCTCCAACTAATGAGTAATTTATTTTTGCCGAATTTAGTGAAACGTCAGACGCAACAATTTCCTGAAAGCTTGACGGTAAACCATTTGATGAAGGAACTTCAAAAGTCCATATATTACCTTTTATTATCCCTGATGTAGTATGCTCATCGACTCTCCAAAAATAAGTTCCAGAAGACAAACCTAAAGGATCATATAAATTATTTTCAAACTCACCTTTATATAAAGTAGATGACTCATTGGCAACTGCTACTTGATTTGAGGATGATCCTAAATAAACTTTACTTGATGTAGCGTTTAATGCTTTTCGCCACATTAACGCCGCGGAAGATTTAATGTCATTAGAGTTGTTTGGTGGAATTGGATGGGATGCTAATTCTTCTTGTCGACCTGGAATCCAATAAGAGGATGCTCCCGCTTCATACGCTCCTATATCAGGAGCCGAGCCGACAAATCCCTGAGTTACTATTCCCTCTATTTTACCATTATCAATTAAAATTGAGTGGGGTTTTGGTCTTAAATCTAAATTATCAGGATCTCTAAGAACAGTTCTTATGTCTGCTGAGGAATATTCATATCCATTCCAATTATGACTAAAATCCATAATCGATGTTAATGAAACATTGTTTTTACGGTGACTGCCGATTCGCTCTGCTGCATTATTTCTTATAACTGTTCCTAAATTTGACGAAACATTATCAGAAAGAATTATTATACCGTTATTTACCGTATCAAACGATGTATTATTTAAACATTGGTGATAATCTCCCTTTTGCATAATTGTTGCATTTAAATTAAATCCAACATTATGATGCATAAGTCCGTTTGATCCTGTTGGGCTCCCAGCCGCTGTAGATGCATCAAATCTAGCTCCGTATTTTTCAGTATCATAAAACCAATTATATGCTGTTTCACTATTTGGCTGAGCTCCGATTGTTAGCTGTACAATTGAACCATCATTTTGAACAAGCCCTGTATTCCAAACAGCATTAGAGGTTGCTAGTACGGCACTATTAACATCTAAAAAAGCAGAGGCGCCGGTTGTATGAGCTGTATTACCATTATAAATAGATCCTGTTCCTCTCATGTAAACGGTCATCATTAAACTTGGTAAATCAGCGGAGCTCCAATCAATATATTCAAATAAACAGTTCTCTATTTTATTATCAGTCCCTGAAGTCATATATATAGCAGGAGTATCTGCATACCTAATTTCATTATTATAAAAGATGTGATTCCCTCCACCTTCAAATTTAGTCATTTCAGGTACAGTAGCATCTATTCCCAACATTCGTTTAGTACAACTAGGATAATCAAATTTTCCATGCTCTACTCGTGCTCTTTCGCAATTAATAAATGAGATCGTGGTTGCAAAAAAATCAATTCCTGAAAGAGTTATATCATCACAATTTGTAAAAGAAAAAGCATAGTCTTGGACTTTTCCTCTCCAAGAAGATGATAAATCTCCCCATGCATATAAAATTAGATTATCTTGATCGAGATACCACTCGTTTTCACTATCTAATAATTCAAGCTTACCCTCTAAAAAATAATATTGATAATTAGCAGCTTTTCGATTACCAACCGCATTAACAGTAAAATCTGATGAGTTAGAGGAATGAGTTAAAACTCTGCGAGCATAACTTTTAAAACTTCCTACATTCATAACAGCAATTGAATTGCTCACACTGAAACCTAGAGAGCCTAAATCAGAGTGAGCCGTTGGCTGATCAGTAAAATCAGTTTTACTTGTATCATAAATAACTTTTGCCCAGTTATTTTCTTGATCCCATACAGATAAATCATCTAATCGTGCATTTGGCCATCTTGCCGGGATTTGCATTTCTTCATTTGCAAATAATTGCCAGAAATAATTATCAACATTACTCTTATAAATATTACCTATATAAGGTTCCCATGATACATTTATTTCTTCTGTTCCATCAAAAATAACTGTCTCATCATTATATGCAAAAAATGACAAATCATTTCTAGAGTTTAGTACAATCTCTTCATGATACCTGCCGCCTCTTATAAAACATGTGTCGCCAGCACTCATTCTGGAAATAGCCTCTGAAACTGACGATAACGGAGAACTAATTGTGCCTGATGCATTATCATTACCATTAGTGGCTACGAAATAATCAGCGGCATTCGTTATACTTATGCCACTTACTAAAATTAAGATATTAAGAAACCTTTTCATATGAAAATTAATATACTAACCAAAAAAAACACAATATACTAAATTTTGAAATTTTTATACGAAAAATTGAAAATTTATACACCTAGTCCATTTCCAATAGAAACGATTATAATTCCTAAAACCATACTTATTAACCCGATGTAAAGATTTTTTCTTGCGGAGCTTGATGCTTGTTTCCATTCTCCAACAATTAAACCGCTTAGAGTTGCTGTTAATACGCTCATGGCATTAAAAATTGCATAACCTACTGTTTTTCCGGCATCTGGACCAAGCTCCGAAGCAGCATAAGAGAAGGTGACAGAAGCAGTAAAATTTAAAATCGACATAATTATTATAAAACCAATATTTTTTCCTAATGATTTTGTTTTGAATAAATTCCATGATTTATTAGAGGTTAACGCTATAGCATAATAAACAATAGCAGCAATGCCGCCGCTAACATATATAACATTCATTACTCCGATAGATGCTTTCCATTCAGCTAACCCTAACTCTTGAGTAGCTAAAATGAATGGTTCTTTTCCTATTGCATTAGAATAACTAAATGCAGTTGCAAGAACTCCTCCAACTACCGCGATCAAAATTCCGCTTAACATTGAACCTTTAGCACTAGATGGATTTTCCTTTTTAAGGTCAGATTGATCTGCTTCACGTATTAACCCAGCTCGACCATTAAAAACTACTCCAATTAAAACAATAGATAATCCAGCAAGAATAGTAAAAAGTATATTGTTATCAGGTAAATTTATTTGAAAATTTCCTGAAGCATCAATAAACCAAGGTATTAGCGATCCAATAAAAATTAACGTACCAATAAAAATAGAAAATCCTAAAGATAAGCCGATATGACTTATCGCCTTACCCCATAAAACTACACCTATTCCCCATAGTAAGCTTGCTATTCCCATCTTAAACAATACGGAGGATGAAATCATCCCAAATATTTCAAGCCCGTTGAGCAATAAAACTGCGGCAATATATGGAACAATAAACATAGTTATAACAAAAAATAAACTCCATGTATTTTCATACGAAAAATTACGAGTAAATTTTTCAGGTAATGCATATAATCCTAACATGATACCGGCCGAAACGGCCCAAATGATTCCTTCTAGCATTTCTCTCTCCTATTTTTTTAAATTAACGACCCATCCATCCACCATCTACTGTCAATATACTTCCATTCATATAATCTGAAGCAGCAGACGATAAAAAAATAGCTGGACCTACAAAATCTTCTGGCTCCCCCCATCTTCCAGCGGGAATTCTTTGCAAAATAGCTTTACTTCGATCGGCATCATCTCGAAGGGCTTGGGTATTATCAGTTGCGATATAGCCGGGAGCAATAGCATTAACCTGAATACCTGTTGAAGCCCACTCATTGGATAAAGCCATTACAAGCTGTCCTATTCCTCCCTTGCTAGCAGCATATCCCGGGACAGTAATTCCTCCTTGAAATGTTAGTAGAGAAGCAATGAATATAATTTTTCCTGAACCTTTCTTTATCATCTCTTTCCCAATTTCTCTTGATAAAATAAATTGAGAATTTAAGTTAACCTCAATAACCTTATCCCAATATTCATCAGGATGCTGATCTGCTGGGGCTCGTAAAATTGTGCCTGCATTATTTATAAGTATATCAGGCATAATATTATTATTCTTAATTTGATTTATAAAACTATAAAGACTAGAACGATCACTAAAATCACATTTAAATCCGTTAAATTCTCTATTTAGATTTTTAATTTCTTTTTCGACATCGCTATTCTCTTCAAGATTAGCACTCACTCCAATAATATCAGCGCCAGCTTTTGCTAATCCTATCGCAATTGCTTTGCCAATCCCTCGTCTACATCCTGTGACTAAAGCTTTTTTTCCATAAATGTTAAATAAATCATTGCTCATAATAAATCTCCTAGTTATTACAACAAATTAAACTTTTCATCGCACCATCCGAACTATCTAACATTTCAAATGAATGTTGAATATCATCTATTGAACTAATATTTGTAATTAATTTTTCACAATCAATTGCATTTGATGTTATCAGATTAATAGCATCCTCATAATCATCCGATGTATACACTCTCGCTCCGATTAGCTCTAATTCTCTCCAAAAAAACTGAAATAGATCAACAGACTGAGGCTTTCCATGAATAGCTACCATCACAATTCTTGCTCTCACTGCAGCGCATTTGGTCATAGCTGCTACTCCGGCAGAAGAGCCAGATACTTCAAAAAGCACGCTTGCACCTTTATTGTCTGTACAATTATTAATTGCCTTTTCAATGTCTTCATTTACTGGATTAATTGCCTTAAATCCAATTTCTCTAGCCAAGGATAAACGAGTCTCATTAACTTCAGATATAATAACATTTGCTCCCTTATGCTTTGCTACCATAGCAATTAACAATCCAATTGGACCGCCTCCGATTACTAAAACATCTTCTCCATGCACTAAACGAGAACGGTTAACATCATGACATGCAACTGCTAGCGGTTCGATTAGCGCAGCGTATTCTAACTTTAGATCACTTGGTATTTTATGAAGTGTTGAAGCCGGTACATTCCACTTTTCTTGAAAAGCTCCGTCACAATCTAATCCTAAAAAATTTAAATTATAACAAATATGATCATTACCGGATGTACATGCGTAACAGTCTCCAATCGGTACTAATGGTCTAACTACCACATGATCACCAATAGAAAAATTTTTAACATTATCTCCGACTTTATCTACAATAGCTGAGCATTCATGCCCAATAACTCTATGGGTAGTGACCCTCTTATCCATCATTCCATGATATACATGAACATCAGTTCCGCAAATCCCACAAAAGGCAACCTTTAATCGGACTTCGTCACTTGAAGGCTCTTTCTCGGAACGTTCTTCAATAATGAATTTCTTATTCCCTTTATACACTGCAGCTCTCATATTTTTACCTTAAATTTATCTAATTTATCCCACAAAAAATTTACCCCAATTCCTGACTCATTAGACGCCACCGCTTTTCCATTTTCCATCTTTAATGGATATGTTGTATATTGATCAATCGGAAAGCTATGCACTTCCAGCCACCCACTTGATGGATGAGCCGAAACCAAGCTTACATGCAACTCATGCATTCCATGAGAGCAAACAGGAATATTATATTTTTCCGATAATTTTGCGACATCTAACCAGCCAGTAATACCACAACAATTTGAAGCATCAGGTTGTATATAACTTAATTTGCTTTTATTGAAAGCATGATTAAATTCATGATATGTATGAAGATTTTCTCCCATAGCTAAATTCATTCCTGTTTCGTCATAAATTCTTGCATATCCCTCATAATCATCAGGGATTATAGGTTCTTCAAACCATAATAAATCAAAAGACTTAAATGCATTAGCAGCCTTAATTGCCATTGGAATATCCATTGAATAATTAGCATCGACCATTAATTTTATGTCATTTCCGGCCATATCTCTTAGCGCTTTTATTCGTTCAATATCATCTTGTAATTTCGGACGACCAACCTTTATTTTTAAAGCATTAAATCCTTCATTTAAGTACAAACTATTTTTTTCAATTAACGTATTTAAATCATATCCCAAGTCAATTCCACCTCGATATGTGTTACATCGATTATCTTCACCCCCAGTTACTTGCCACAAAGGCTTATCTTCTTGTTTACAACGAATATCCCATAAAGCAATATCAATTGCTGAAATTGCAAATGAAGAGATTCCGCCTCGACCAATATAATGAAGAAACCATTGCATGGACTCGTTAATATCACGAATTTTGCTGCAATCTTTATCTATTAAAAAAGATTTTAAATTATACTGAATTAAAGCATAGATAGCTTCTCCTCCACAACCTCCAGTATAAGTATACCCCGTTCCTATAATTCCGCTACTCGTTTTAATTGAAACTGTAATTAATTCAAAATGAGTATGTCTACCATGCTTAGCATCAAATACCTCCTCATCAAGCGGTACCTTAAAAAGACGAGCTTCTATGGATTGGATTAAATTCATTTATAATTAAGGTATACAGTTTTTTTCTCAAGATATTGCTCAAAGCCATACTTTCCGTCTTCACCACCTGTTCCGCTTAATTTATATCCATTATGAAATCCTTGGTGCTGCTCTCCATGACCTCTATTAATATAAATTTCTCCTGATTCAAGCTCATCTATCAATCGTTGAATAAATCTCATATCTTCAGTAAAAATCATAGCAGCCAATCCATAATCAGCGTCATTTGCAAATTTGATTGCCTCTTCATCTGTATCAAACTTCAATACAGGAAGGATTGGCCCAAAAGATTCTTCATGAACAATATGCATATCTTGGGTTACATTCGTAAGAATAGTGGGTTCGAACCAGTATCCTTTTTCAAACTCCTTGCCTTCAGGTTCTTTTCCACCAAAAGCAAGAGTGGCTCCTTCTTCAAGACTTATTCTTACTAGCTCGTGCATATGGGCCAATTCATGAGCATTAATTTTTGGGCCAATATCAGATGATTCTTCCATTGGATTTCCAACTTTCATTTTGCTTACTTTTGGAATAAATATACTCATGAATTCATCATATACTGATGAATGCACATACAATCTTTCGTTACATGTGCATACTTGACCGCAATTATCAAAACGAGAATGGAGAGCCGCTTCAGCAGCCAATTCTAAATTAGCATCTGCCATAACAATAAATGGAGCTTTCCCTCCTAGTTCTAATTGAACATGAGCCATATTTTCAGCAGTAGCTTTTATTATCTCTTGACCAGCAGGGGTACTTCCGGTCATCGTCACCATTTTTGTTATTGTATTCTTGCATAATGCTTCCCCCATGGTTCTTCCGCCTCCGGTCACTATGTTTAACACACCATCAGGAATACCCGCTTTTTTTGCTAACTCAGCAAGCTCTAATGTAGCTAATGGCGTTTCTGTTGTTGGTTTTAAAACAACAGTATTTCCAGCAATTAAAGCTGGTCCTAATTTTCGAGCTGCAAGAGCAAGAGGAAAATTCCATGCTGTTATCGCTACCACAACTCCACGTGGAATCTTATGTATAAAAATGTGCTCATCAACATTATCTGAGGGAACTATACTTCCTTCAATGTGTCTTGCCCAGTCGCAAGCATATTCAATGAATGAACACGTTACATCCACTTCCATTTTGGCTACTTTTAGGAGCTTTCCCTGTTCTTGCACTAAAAGCTCTGCTAATCGATCTTTATTCTCCCTAATACAAGCTACAAACTCTCTTAAACATTCTGCTCTTTTTCTAGCTGGAGTTTTAGCCCATTTTTTAAACGATGACTGAGCTGCCTCTAAAACAAGCTTGGCATCATTAGCATCACCATCTTGTACAATTGCAATACACTCTCCAGTGGAAGGGGATAATACTTCTTTTGTATTTTTATTTATTGCCTCTTTCCACTGTCCATTAATAAAAAGTTTATACTCTTTCATATTACTCCTACATTTCACTTGGGTCTAATCTTCCTGGTCGTAACCATGGTGCTTCATAAGCTGGGTATTTTAAAGGGTCTGAAAATTGCTCAGCATATTCGTTTGAAATTTTTATGGCCTTATTATAGTCCTCAAATGAATAATCCCAAAATTCATTAATAACTTTGTTTACTTCTTTTGTGTGACTAGCAATTATTTGGTTAGCTGCTGCTGACGGTTTATCTGCAAGAGCTTTTGAGCGTAATAATTTGAATCTACCTTTGAGGTTTTTAATAATTTCTTTATACGCTGGGTCATCATAAACGTTGTTTGTTTCAAAGGGATCGTTTTCTAAATCATATAATTCCCATGCAGGAGGCGTTCTTAACTTTGATCTTTCGGAACGAAATCCCTCGTGCCCGGATGTTCCATAAAATAAAATTAATTTATATCGTTTCGTTCTCATCGCAATATGTGAAGGAACATCATGATGAGCCATATGCATCCAGTATTGATAATAAGCTTCCTGCTTCCAATCAACTGGCTCCATTCCACTTTCAAGAATTGATTTAAATGATTTACCTTGCATATAATCCGGTACATTTCCCCCAGCAAAATCGATCATCATGGCTGGAAAATCAATGTTTTCAATTATGGCATCCGAACGAGTTCCATTAGGAATATTTTTCGGATAGCTTATAATTAAAGGCATTCTTAACGAAGGTTCATAAGCCCATCTTTTATCTTGAAAATCATGCTCGCCAAGGAAAAATCCTTGATCCCCTGTGTAAACGATTAGTGTATTTTCAGTTAAATTATTTTTTTCTAAATAATCAAATAATCGACCGAGATTATCATCCACACCTTTTACACATCTAAAATATTTTTTTAAATAAACATTATAAGCTTCTCTTTTTGCTTGTTCATCTGTTAATGACTCTTTTATTTCCCAATCTGCATCATAACTCCTTCTAAAGTTTCTTCTTCCTATGGATGTTCCTATGATATTTTGCAGTTCATTATCATGACCTCTTGTTGCAATAGATCCATTTCCGCGGTTCCACAAAGAAAGCGGTTCAGGCATTGTAATTTCTTCTAAATATGAATCATATCTTGGAGCGTTCTCAAAATAATCATGCGGTGCTTTAAAATGAAGTTTTAAGAAAAATGGTTGAGATGGGTCTCTTTTTTCTTCAAACCATGTGAGGGCAGAATCCATAATGCAATCTGAAGAATGTCCTTTCATTCTAAATTTCTTTTTTATTCCAATTTCAAAAAACTCTGGATCAAAATATTTACCCTGCCCGGGAAGAACTTTATAGTAATCAAATGCAGTGGGTAGATCATGTAAATGCCATTTACCAACAACGGCGGTTTGATATCCAGCCTTTTTCATCTCATGTGCCAAATATTGTTTATTTTCAGGCAAGCGACCATTTAATGTCGTGGCTCCATTAATATGACTATATTGCCCGGTCATTATACTTGCTCTACTTGGTGTACAAATTGCATTTCCACAAAAAGCATTATCGAAAACCATTCCTTTGTTAGCCAATTTATCCAAATTTGGAGTCGGATTTAGGTAAGTAAATCTTGATTCATATGCACCAACAGCCTGCCATGTGTGATCATCTGACATAATAAATATAATATTTGGCTTGGTATCTCCTACTACCTCAGCTCCCAATATTATAATCAAAAAGAGTACTAATTTTTTTATCTTCATCTATCTCTCCATTATCCATCAACTGAAATTTTTGACATGGGAACCGCCTCATCTTTAATATTAATATTATTCCATCCATCTGTAATAATTCTAAACACAATGGCGTCATGATTAGGCGGTACAGTTGGCGTTTTAATCATCAATCCATCTGAAGTAATTTTCCAATCAATAACTTCGTCTGTTCCTAATACATCAATTGATTTAATTACTGTTTTTCCTAAAGACGAATCAGATAAGCTCTTAATAAGAGTGTATTTATTATCGTCCATCCAACCCATTTGAATAGCGTAAATGATGTCATTATTCGTAGTAAAACGAATATTTTCATGGTTATAGTCGCTTTTCATCTCAATAAAATGACCACTTGAAGCCATTCTCTTGGGACCTTCACCAAAACGCTTAAAAGGCCTAGTATTATAAATTGCTTCGCCATTTACCTCAAGCCATGCTCCTAATCCTAACAACGAATTTTTTTGTTCATTTGGAATACTTCCATTCGCCCGAGGAGAAATATTTAATAATAAATTTCCATTTTTACTAACAATGTCAATTAACGTATGAATAAGCTCTTTGGATGATTTAATATCAAGTTCATGAGTAAACGACCAACTTCCTGTTGTTGTCCAAGGACCAGCACTAATTGTATCATCTGTGAGCCAGGTAAATGTTGTAAGTTTATCTAGTCGACCTTTTTCATAATCAACAACACCAACATTTTGAGGTAAGTCGTTCTGCTTATAAGTGATAACAACCTCCTGATTGTTGTCTTTTGATGAATTTAAGTAGGTAGCAGCAAATTGCTGTCGATTTGTTTGAGGAATCCTGTCAAGCCACGTGTCAAACCAAATCAAATCAGGTGAATAATTATAGATTACTTCTTCTAGTTTAACATTCCACATATTCAAAAAATCACTCCAGGAGAAGGTGCCATACATTTTTTGCAACTCTTCATTATCCACTTTTTTGACATTATTTCGCTCAAAGTATTTTTCTCTTCCGTAGTAATACCACTTTCTTTTTTCTTTTTCATCACTTCCATTTGGATAACGACCACTTCGTGCGTGATGAAATGTCGTGATAAATTTCATTCCATGATGTCTTATTGCCTCTTCCATTTCTCCAACAATATCTCTTTTTGGTCCTGTATTATAAGCATTCCATGGATTACAAGAAGAGTTCCACATAGAGTACCCATCATGGTGCTCAGCAACGGGACCGGCAAAACGCGCACCAGCTTTCTTAAAAAGAGTCGCCCATTCATACGCATCAAACTTTTCTGCTTTAAAAAGAGGGATAAGATCATGATATTCAAAATCATTCAGACTTCCATATTTAGTAAGATGAAACTCATGCTCTCTAAAACTTTGGAACCCTAACCCGGCTATGTAGTTCTTTTTTAATTTATTTTCAACCGGTTTTTTTCCGCTTGGATGTCCATACATCGTTCTTGGATAATGCTCGTTTCCAAATGCGGGAACTGAATAAGGTCCCCAATGAAAATAAATTCCAAACTTTGCATTACGAAACCATTCAGGAGCTTCGTTATGATTTGCTAATGAATCCCAATTTGGCTGATATGCCTGTTCCGCTTTACTGTTATAAACGAAAAAAAGACATGCAACTAAATACAAATTTATCTTATTAATCATTATTAAATTCCATAATATCATCTATTGTTGGTCTCTCGTAAAGAGCTTCTCGTGGCACTCCAAATCTATCAGGTTTTAGCATAACATCACGAACTGTACTATAATGCGGAAACAATCTCCATTCTCTTTGTTTGATTTGTTCTTGTAAAAGTTCACAATCAAATCTTAATAAAAAATTCCAATCTGACCTACCATAGTGAGCAAGGCCCCATGAGAACCCCAATCCGTTTTCAGGGTCATCAAATTTATCTGCTACATATGCTCCTCCTGCCGGCGGAATATCTTCTAGTGTACAGATAACTTTAAAATTAATGCCGTCTTCAGTATATTGAACGGTATTACACTCCGGTCCAGCCCAATCTAAAATTGCAGCTATACCATTTCTCCATGGCCATGTCCAAACTTCATGTCCGCTATTGGTAATAGGATTGTAGGGTGACTTAACGTAAGGTCCTTCTGGATGATCTGAAACGGCTACTCCCCAGCGGGAATCTGCATATAATAAATCATCGATACCATGACCTTTATAGTACAGCCAATATTTACCCCAGCGTGGAATGATTTCTGGATCATGCACCGCCGCACTATCCCATGAGCCTTTTTCAATTACTCTTTTTTTCCATAATTGTTTCGGATCTGGTAAATCAAATTTCCCATCGGGAGATGTTGTTAAAATTGGTTCAGCTAACTTTGTCCAAGGACCATCAGGAGATAACGACCATGCTAATCCTATTACATTAATTCCGCATCCTTTTTTTATAGATGGTTGATGATCTTTTGTTTCTGCTTGATAAGTTAGGTAATACTTTTTATTAGCGACTAAAATATTACATGTAAAAACACTCCAATCATCCCAGTCCCCTGGTCTTCCTCTTTTAACTGCGGGGCCTTGTTCTTCCCATTGCAAACCATCTTTGCTTGTTGCATACCAAATATCGGCATCAAGCCACTTTGATGTTAAACTTTGATTTCGTGTGTACCAGACATAATATGTATCTTGCACTTTAATAATGTTACTTGGATCTCTACGATTGACACCTTTTTCATATCCCAATCCTTTTACTGGCTGGTAACGAAATCGTGTATATAGTTCACTTTCACTGTTTATCTCAGGAGCACGTAACGATGCTGCACTTTGATGAAGCCTATTAACACATCCAGAAGTTAACAATGTGAAACAAATAGATAATATTAATAAGGATATGTTAACGTATTGTTTCATTATCAACATTTTTCCTTTCATTCTTAATTCTTGTAACCCAGCCTTCGGATAACTTGACACCAGATTGTAGGTAAGTATTTTTATTAAATCTTAAATTATTTCTTTTGAAAGGTTTATGATCGTATTTACTTGAAAGATCGCAATCAAAACGAGCTAGAATACTTTTATTAACTGCACCGCCTCCATCAGGATTGATATGACATAATCCCCAAAGAAATCCTGTTCCATTTATATTATTTAAAAAAGCGTCTTCACAGTAGGGACCAGGAGCAACAGGCGGAACTTGTATCTTTGATATAATCTTAAATCTCTCTCCGTCGGGAGCATATTGAATAGTATTCTTTTCTGGACCATCCAAGGCAACTATGGCGGCAACTCCGTCTTTCCAAGGAAACATGCAGGTTTCATGTCCTGAATTTATTACTGGATTTATGTTCGACTCATAAAACGGTCCGAAAGGGTCGGAAGCCATGGATACGCCTTGCATTCGTATAATGTATTCATTGCCTCGTTCGATAGGAGCGCCCTTATAGTAAATATAAATTTTATTCTTATATACTAAAGGACAAGGATCATTAATCTTTATATTATTCCATGAGCCTTCTGGACCGGGCAAGATAACAGGTTCAGGATAATGTACCCATGGACCAAATGGAGAATCGGCGGATGCCACTCTAACAGGACAATAAGCCGTTCCACCTACCATTGGGGCATATGCCTGAAAATATAAATAAAATTTATTTTTCCAAACTAAAATTCCTGGCGTACATATAGAACGAGACCCATACTCAGGTTTTGGAGGTCTTTTAACGGCAGGAAGTTTGTCCTCAATCCAATCTACTCCATTTGAACTCACTGCATGCCATATATCAGCTAAATCCCAATCTGTAGCTGGCTTATCATCTGTTGCAAGTTTTAATCCAACAGGATCACAGGTAGTTGATCTTCGCGTATACCATACATGAAAAAGACCATCGTGTTTGATTACCTTTGTTGGGTCTCTTCTAGACGTGAAGGGAATATCATCAAAACCCTTTAATGGTGAATATTTGAAGTTTGAATAAAGTTCATTAGCTCTATCCTCATGAGGATTCCATTCATCATATAACCTTTCCATAGCTATACTCATAGGAAAATCTGGTTTTTCAGAGGGAATAACACCAGGAAAAACTGCTAAAACGGGTAAATGTATACCAACGAATAAAATTACTAATAAAAAGATTTTCATCTGTATCTCTCCTCCGTTTTTAAATACCGAGGCATCAACATTGTTTTCTGAAAATATGTTTCTTTATTGAAACGTAAATTATTTCTTTTAAAAATTGGACGATCAACATCTAAAGACAAATCACAATCAAATCTAATAAGCTCGCTATTATTAGCACCACTTTCTTTATCCATTACATGTGCTAATCCCCATGTTATACCTCTTCCATTTCCATTATCTGAAAAAGCGTCGGCAACAAATGGACCGGGAGCTACTGGCGGAATTTGAATTATTGATTTAACAGAAAAATTTATTCCATCTGGAGCATATTGAATGGTATTTTTTTCAGCTCCATCTAGACTAACTATTGCCGCAATTCCGCTCTTCCAAGGAAACATACAGGTTTCATGTCCTGAATTTATTACTGGATTTAATGGTGACTTTACAAATGGACCATAAGGATCATCTGCAATAGCTACCCCTTGCGCACGAATGATAGTTCCATCAGATCCCCCTTTTTGAGGAGAACCTTTATAATATAAATAAATCTTATTTTTATAAACAATTGGATAAGGATCATGTATAGCATTTGAGTCCCAATCCACAGATTTACCAAAATTTATAATCATCTTACCGCTTGGTTTCCATGGACCGTAAGGAGAATCCGATTGTGCAACCGTTACAGCTGCTCGATCGGCTACATTTTTACCAGGAATTTCATTAAATGCTTGATAATATAGGTAATACTTCTTATTCCAGATTAAAATATCAGGGGTTGATATTGACCTCCATCCATTTTGAGGTTTTGGCAATCTTTTCACGGCAGGAACTTTATCTTCAACCCATGTCCATCCATCCCTACTTGTAGCGTGCCATATGTCGCATAAATCCCAATCAAATGACGGTGTAATATCATCCGCTAATTTTCCACCAACCGGGACAGAATCTGCTTTTCGACATGTATACCAAACATGGTATACCCCATCTATTAACAATACTTTAGTTGGATCTCTTCTAGAAATATTTGGTTTGCATTCCAGTCCTTGAATAGCTGAATATTTGAAGTTTGAATACAACTCATTTGCTCTATCTTCATGAGGATTCCACTTATTATACAATCGCTCGATAGCTGGACTTATCTTACCACTAGGTTTAACCGACGGAATAAGAGCCGGAAATGAATAAGCACTTGCACCAATCGATAAAACTAATAGTATTAATATTTTACAGTGAATCGTCATAGAATGAGTAATTCTTTGGTAGTTGTAGGGTCAA
>CETE01153926.1_pt1 | contig 21869 bp, 22 predicted proteins | sample 531241 | NCBI WGS metagenome assembly CETE01 (sample SAMEA2622336, study PRJEB7988) | marine metagenome | biome: marine biome (ENVO:00000447); feature: deep chlorophyll maximum layer (ENVO:xxxxxxxx); material: "saline water (ENVO:00002010), including plankton (ENVO:xxxxxxxx)" | depth 30 m
ACTGAATTTTAGTCATTATTTGTGGGGATACCTCAGACTCTGACCCCCATTGGGTTTTAGCAATCTCCACCACCGCCATCACTGCTACAAGATGAGCTTGAGTTACTGCTTGGCGTGTATATCGCTGAGGCGCCATCGCTTTGAGAGCCCGACGTACCGCCGCGAGTCTTGGAAATAAATGTAATTAGGAACACCAACGCACATAGCGAAATAATAGCGATAGATGCTTTCCATTCACCGGTTATAGCTCCGCTATAACACGAGTACGCAGCCACGGCTAAACTAACAAGCCTTATTAGTAACCTCATAACGATCTCCTTTTTACCGGAAGGCATTAGGGGGAAATGTACTCTGACCCCCCAATTAATGTACTCTGACCCCATTATTTGACCCCATTATTTGGTGGTTATTTAACGATGGTCATCTCTTCGATGAGGTTTGTTGCACCGTCAACGTATTCCATTACCCATAACATGTAGCGGCTATCTACATGGATGGTACGGGTTGTTTTCGGGTCAAAATCCCAATCAGAATTAACGCTCTCGAACGTACCGTCAAACAACAGACCGATAAGCTCTGCTTTTGCGTTGAGCGTTGCTGAGCCTGAATTACCACCTGTTGAATCTAAATCGGTAAGGAAGTTCACCGGCACGCTGTTAATAGCTTCTAACTTGTAAGGGCCGTATTTCTTGTCCTCAATAAGCGTAAGCTGCTTTTTAGGTGAGTCGAACGGTGTCTCGCCCGTGTCTTTTTCGGTAATACCTTCAAGACGAGTAAACGGCTCGTAAATTAGGCCGTCTTTTGGCGAGCCGCCCATTACGTTACCGTAAGTGACGCGTAGCGTACTGTTTGCATCTGGATAAGCAAGGCTGCCCAAAGATTTTTGCCACTCAATAATGGCACTCATGTATTTAGGGCGAAGCGCTGCAGCTTTACCGCTTAGCGTTTTGCTCTTATCTTCAATAGCCATCTCGGTATCGAACAGGGCAACCGCAAGTTTAATGAACGGGTCGTTGCTATTTTCGAAATCAGCGCGGCTTGCAGTTAACCATTTCAAACGTTCTTCAGTGTTAGTCAATGAAGTCTTGTCGTAAAACGCCTTTAACTTCTTCTGAAGTGTTTTTCCGTCGGTATCACCATCAATGCCTACTGCTTTATCGAACGCGGCTACTCGGTTTTCTTCTGGCTGTTCAAGGTACATACTAATCATTTTTTGCCAAACGGCCTGATCAACGGCCGGATCAAAGCGACGCTCAATACGCTCTACGCCTTCTTTCAGACGAATTTGATCGCGCTCCTGAAATCCAGATTCACGTTCTGCGTCCGGCTTTTCTTTTTCGATGGCATTGCGATAAAGGGTTTGGGCTGACGACAAGAGTTGTGCACGACTTAGGTTGTTGTACCAGAAGTTCTGCTTGTTCATTTGCATTTGTTCAGCACTAACCGCATCAAGATCGGCTAGTGCTTGCTTCATTTCACTCTTTCCGTTTTTATCAAGCCATGCAGCTAGTTGCTCTTCACGCTCAGCGCGACGTGGAACAAGTCCAACGCGTTTAGCGCCAGAAAGCTGGCCCAACGTATTCTTGTGGAAGTTGTTAAGTCCCGCTAACAATGCTTCGTATTTGATACGCGCATCGCTGCCTTCTTCAGATGCACTTTCAATAGTTTTAATCCACGCGTCTACCAGTTCAAGGTAAGTGGGATATAACCAATCAAACGTGTACGACACTTGTGATAAACGTGCATAGCGATTAGTAGAGCCAGGGTAGCCCGCTGCCATAACAAAGTCGCCGTCTTCAAGTCCAGCTGCCGAAACTTTTAAGAAATGCTCAGGTTTAAACGGCACGTTCTCTTCACTGTAATCAGCAGGTTTACCGTCTTTACCCACATAAGCACGATAGAAAGAAAAGTCGCCCGTGTGACGAGGCCACATCCAGTTATCTACATCACCACCGTATTTACCAATTGAATCAGCAGGCGCGTAGGCAATGCGCACGTCACGAATTTCCATTTGCTTAATTAGCTTATACTCAAGGCCTTGGAAAAACGAAGGTACAGAGCAGCGGAAGCCCGCTTCAGACTCACACTCTGCAATTAACGCTTTGCGGTTTGCTTCAATGAGGTCGTAGCGCTCGCGGCCTTGAACGTCATCACTGATGCCGCCAATGACGTTGTCGGTTACATCAGAAAAATCGACCGTAACGAACATGCGTGTACCCGGCGCGGCCGGCAGTTCTTCACCAATTTCTTTTGCTAGGAAACCATCTTTTAAATAGTTGTTTTCTGGGGTGCTGTTATATTGAACAGAGCCGCGCGCACAGTGGTGATTAGTAACGGCCAAGCCTTTGTCAGAGACAAACGATGCTGAACAGCCACCTAATGAAACAATCGCGCCCATAGGAAACGCGGTTAGGTCGTTAATACTACTAGCAGGGATTGCTAAGCCTGTTTCTTTTAAATCGCCGGCAATTGAAGGGAGTTGTTCTGGCGTGAACATGCCTTCCTTTGCATTTACTTGCATTGCACTGCCAAGTAGCGCGGCAGAAAGACAAAATACACTTACTTTAGACATGGGTGATCCTTGTTCTTGTCGTTAATCTCATTGTTATAAGTCAGTCGTAATAAATACCAAGTTAACGTGTACGTCAACATTGTTACAGTGTAACGATTATATCCGGCTTGCCCTACTAAAAGGCGTATAGCGCACTGCGTGAATTTGTTAAAAAGTGTGACTAACCGCTACTGACAGCGTGGTTGGGGCGTTCATCGCAGAAATAGGAAGACGGGTAATTTGAAGGCAATAAAAAAGGCAGGGTGTGAACCCTGCCTTTCGAATCTTAAGAATCAATAGTTCGTACTTAAAGCACTGATACCAATGCTTTAGCAAGTGTTTCTACGTTTTCTTGGTTGATGCCCGCAATGTTCACGCGGCTAGAATCAACAAAATACACACTGTGCTTTTCACGCACTTCGCGCACTTGCTCTGGAGTAATACACAAGAACGAGAACATACCTTTTTGGTCGTCTACGAAGCTAAAGTCTTTAGGCGAGCCATTATCGTGAAGGTTTTGAACTAGCATTGCACGGAGTGATTTCATGCGATCGCGCATTTCGTTCACTTCAGATACCCACTCGTTGTTAAGGGCTTCGTCAGCTAGGATAATGTCTACCAACGCGCCGCCGTAGCTCGGTGGCATAGAGTAGATGCCACGTGCGATTGACTGAATTTGACCCTGAGCAATTTTACGGGTTGCTGAATCTTCAGTAATGATGGCAGCCAAACCAACACGTTCGCGATAAAGGCCAAAGTTCTTAGAACAAGAAGCTGCAACGATAACCTCTGGTAGGTTTTCTACCAACAAACGCATGCCGTACGCGTCTTCTTCTAAACCTTCACCAAAACCTAGGTAAGCCACATCGATGAAAGGCAGGAATTCTCGCTCTTTCGCTACTTCTAGTACTTCATCCCATTGTGCATTAGTAAGATCAGCACCTGTAGGGTTGTGACAGCAACCGTGTAGAAGAACGATATCGCCTTTTTCAGTTTTGCGAAGGGTTTCCATCATAGCGTCAAAGCGAATGCTTGCTGACGCTTTATCGAAGTACGGGTAGGTTTCGATTTTAAGACCCGCAGAGCCGATAAGTGGAATGTGGTTCGCCCATGTTGGGTCGCTTACCCATACTTTAGCGTTGTCGTTACAACGGGCAAGTAGTTCTGAAAGAATACGCAATGCACCGCAACCACCTGGAGCTTGAACCGCTGCAACGCGGTCTGCTAATAGAACGGGGCTAGTCTTACCTAATAGCAAAGACAACATACCGTCGATAAAACCTTGGTTGCCCTGAGGCGTGATGTAGGTTTTGCTAGTTTCGGTATCTAAAAGCACTTTTTGCGCTTTTGCGACACTTGAAAGAATAGGGGTATTACCTTGCTCATCTTTATATACGCCAACACCTAAATCGATTTTGTTTGGGTTGGTGTCTTCACGAAAAGCAGCTGACAGGCCAAGAATTGGATCTGGGGCGAGATGGGGTAATACTTCAAACACGATATGTCCTCACGTTACGTTGGTATGCAAAAGATAGCAGGCTGGCATTATGCCACCGATGGTAGAAAAAACGACCCCTAAAGGTTGAAAATATTTCAATTAGTCGAGGAAAGAAAACGTAAACGAAAGTTTCATTTCAAAAACACCCTAAATTGAAAAAGAAAAAGCGCGGGTTTCTTGTGCTTCGCCTTTGTCTGAAAAGCGTCGTTCTTTCCAGGTCAGCGTATTGTTTTTATCTACTAATAGCAGTGTAGAGGTACGCGTTCCGTATTTTTCGGATTGAATAAAAATGGAAGACAACGCCTTTTCCCACTCATAGCCTACGCCCGTGTCGGGTAACAAGGCATCGTCAGCTTTATTGTCGTAACGTAAAATATCAAATAAGTCTTCATCATTAATGATTTTTTGTTTGGTGACATAATTGTTCAATGCGGTAACGCCCTGCGTGACTTTTGGCCAAGGTGTGGCAATATCCGCGTTAGACAAACCGTAGACACCAGTGTCGATAATGTGGGTCGAATTGTTTACGTTGTTGTAAACCTTAAGCGAATTTATATCTCCGAATAACAGGTTGTAGCCGTTGTATCGGTGGCGCGTTTTTTCTAGCGTTGCCAAGTATTGTGATTGTGCAACAGACTTCATTTCGACTGAGTCGTGCTTCAGCCAGTTGGCGACTAATTCACCTCGCGATACCGCATTTTTATTGATGTTGTGTGGGTCCCTTACATTAGTAAGTGCCGCCACATATCCGTTACGCGTAACACCCATCCAGGTTCCATTAGCTTCTAAGTCTTGTCCGGCGAGCAAATGCGGGTGGCTTTTCCAGAATGAAGACGGCGCGGTTGGTCGTGCGTAAAACTCATCCCGATTCGCAGCGATGATAAGCGGGTAGTCATCTCGCATATTGTTTGCGATAAATAAAATACACATAGCTATATTAAGCCCATATTCTCTAAGAATTCAAAACGCTGCATTGTTAACAATTGCGTTACAAACCCATTTTGATTACTCTTCGCCAAATTGCGCACACTCCAACGTTTTACTCTGCTAATTAATATGCGGGTACAATATGGAAAGTAAAGCGCTTTTCGTTACGGCATTCCACTTCGAAGCCTCAGAAAATAAATTAGCAAATAGATAACCTAAGTGTAGTAAGCAGAGCAAAATAATAATGACAGAAACCTCACACCCTCAAACCCACTCTCAACGGGCCAATAGTGTTAAAGTTGGAGAGCATGTCCCTCGCAAGTGGCCCAACTGGTTGTCGTCGTTCGCAGCTTGGGTGCTGACAAAAAGGGGCTGGCGTGTAGAAGGTGAACTAATCAATCAGAAAAAAGCCATTTTAGCGGTAGCACCGCATACATCGAACTGGGACTTCTTTATTGGCTTGTTCGTGGTTTTTTCCTTTAAGCTAAACATTAATTTTTTCGGAAAGCACACCATCTTTGCGCCCCCTTTGGGCGCTATTGTTAAAAGATTAGGCGGCATTCCTATAGAGAGAAGTAAAGCGCATGGGGTGGTCACGTCTATAGCAAATAAGATAACGGAAGCCGATCAATTAATACTCGCGTTAGCGCCAGAGGGTACGCGAAGCCCCATTTATCCATGGAAAACAGGCTTTATGCACATTGCACGAGAAGCCGAAATTCCTATACAAGTCATTGGGTTGGACTACGCCAGAAAGATGATTGTGTTGGGGCCAATTATTCAGAAAGTGACTAACATAGATGAACAAATGCAAACTATTTATACGTTTTATGATAATGTTTGCGCAAAATATCCTAAAAACTGCATTACAAAGCCATAATCATTTCTATTGAAGTGGTAAGTACGCAACCGTATCAACTCAGAGTACTGGTGCGCGCTCGGCTCGGTCGCAAACATCTATTTTCGGAGCTTCACCCGTGACAAAATTGGGATTCACAACCCGTCAGGTTCATTCTGATCGCATGCTAAATACGCCTGAACATGGTGGTGTTCACAGCAGCACGTCTAATTCAGTTCTTTTCGAGTTTAAAGATGCGCAGGGCATCATCGATGCGTTTCAAGGTAAACGAGCTGCTCATGTTTATTCTCGTTCATCGTCACCTTCTGTGGCGGCACTGCAAAATATGCTTAATGATCTGGAAGGCGGTGTGGGTACCTTATGTTACTCAACCGGAATGGCGGCGATAAGCAGCTCGTTATTTGCTTTACTCAAAGCCGGCGACCATTTAATTGTAAGCCAATACCTATTTGGTAATACGCGAAGCTTTTTTGAAACCATTAAAGATTTTGGTGTGCAGGTTACCTACACAGATGTGACCGACATTCAGCAAGTCAAAGAAGCTTACCAGCCAAACACAAAAGGCGTTTACACCGAAACCGTAGCTAACCCTGTGACACAGGTGGCCGACCTTCACGCCATTGGTCAATTCTGCGAAGAGAAGCACATGCTGTTTATGGTTGATAACACCATGACGCCACCCCCTGTTTTTTACGCTAAAGATGTTAAAGCGTCGTTAGTGTTTTGCTCGCTGACAAAATACATTGCAGGTCACGGTAACGTTTTAGGTGGTGCTGTCATCGATACGGGTAACTATGATTGGACTAAGTTTAGTAACCTAAAACCGGCTTATCAGGTTGCAGATACTGCACAGTGGGGCATTACGCAAATTAAAAAGAAAGGTTTACGCGATTTAGGCGCTACATTGGCACCGCAATCAGCGACGGCCATTGCCCTAGGCATGGAAACCTTAGATTTACGTTTATCACGAAGTCAGTATAATGCTATGCAGTTGGCGACGTTCCTAGATAATCACCCCAAGGTATCTAAAGTCTTTTATCCAGGTCTTGCCGACCACCCTCAGCATTTCATTGCAAGGGAATACCTAAACGACGGCTACGGCGCAATTTTGAGTTTTGACCTTATCGACGGTGCTGATCCAGTGGCGTTTTTAAACGAAATGAAGTTAGTTATTTGCGCCACGCACTTAGGGGATAATCGCACCTTAGCGCTACCAGTTGCGCCTACTATTTATTTTGAGAACACGGCAGAAGAGCGTGAGTTAATGGGTATTTCCGATACCATGCTGCGTATTTCGGTAGGTATTGAAGACACTCAGGATCTGATTGCAGATTTCGACACGGCGCTAAATACCATATAGATAAAATCTTCTTGTCGAGAAACACAAAAAAGGGGCGTTTGCCCCTTTTTTTATTTTAGGTTCATTGGGTCTCAATATAATTGAAACACAATGGGTTTAGCAATTTTTTACTAGTCAAAACCTAGCGTAATTTGTCCACGAATTTCACCGCTTGGGAATGCATCTGAGTGGAAGTTAGTGTAAAGACCTCCGTCTGCCATAACATTCATTTGCTCAGCGGTTAACGTAGTATTAGCTGGCACAGACCACATACCGCTGGTTCCGGCAGTAAGTCCAATTAGAACATCACCATTTACGCCCATTTCACCCTCGTGAATGTGAGCCATGTTTGCTGTCATACCGGTAATGGTAACGCTGCCTGACAGTGCACCTGTAGATGTATTCAAAGTAAATGCACCAGCGCCGCTTGCTGTTGTAGTTACTGCAGGCACTTCTTGTAGGCCGTTTGCGATGATGCCGTACACTTCAATATTATCAGGCGTGATTTGGCCGCGAATTTCACCACCAGTATTAGCTGCTGTATGCACATTCACATAATGACCACCTGCCAGTAGTTGCGTAGCTGTGGCTTCATCTAGTGCTATGCTTCCGTCTGTCATCCAAACGCCAGCGGTGCTTTCACTTTCCACAAGTCCTACAAGTACGTCACCATTTTCACCAGCAAACCCAGTATGAATGTGCGCCATAGTCGCATTTTCAATAGTGGTTACCGCCACAAGAGAAACGTTGTTGTTTGTGGTGTCGAAGAGCGCATAGCCAGACCCCATTGCCATGGTGTCAACTGCTGGTACCTCTTGGCTGCCGCTTAGTGAGAATGTTACTACCGCAGTTGTGTCGGGAACAATCTGACCACGCACTTCACCGTTAGGGTTAGCGGTAGTGTGAACATTTAAATACCACTCACCGCTAGTCAGCGCGTCTAAGTTGCTAGGTGAAATATTAGTTTCAGCGAGAACATAAGTACCATTACCAGCATCAGTCAGTGGGAAAGCAACCGGACCATTCATACCAATGCCGCCATCGTGTACGTGTACACCAGTAACATCCGTTAAGCCTGATACGTCAACACTTACGCTAAACGCCGGTAAGTCTTCGTCAATTTCGACCACTGCAGTTGCCATAGACATAGTAGTTACGGCAGGCACTTCTTGTGACCCACTTAAGTTTACATTGTAAGTCATGTCAGCATTAAAAGCTGGTGGAGGTGGTGCTAGGCCATCAAGCAACGCTAATTGAGGTAAATCACCTTCCATCGCGCCATCTAGTGCGATAGCAGTGTAAATCTCACCATTCTCAAGCGTTAAAACGCCTGTTTCTATCGCTACTGTTTTGGTACCTGTTGGTGTAACAGTGACCACATAATCACCTTCAGCAAGACTTACATAACCAGTTTCAACCAAGTCACCTGTTTCATATGCTATATCAGCAAATGCCGGGTCAACCGCATCAATTTCACCATCTGCGGTTACGTAAATATCGACGTTACCCGCTGAAGGTGAAGCATGTACAATACGCACTTTCGCTTCTGTCGCTACGGAGCGGGGCATATCAACAAGCACATCAAGTTCTGGTGCAGCCAAAACGTTGTTTGCGATAGCGGTATAAGACATACCTACTTCTAACGTCAACTCAGCATCGTCAATTGCCAAAACACTGTTGTCGCTATCGGCTACAACGTCAATAAGATAGTCACCGGCTGCAACAGACAAATAGTCTGTGGTTCGCGGGAACTGTATTCCGTCCACCAATACTATTTCGTTATTTGCTACAACATCAACCGCTGGTGCGTCGCTGATACCGTGCACAACGCGGATAGCAGCACCTGCTTCTGCATCCCAAATCTTGAAGCTTCCATCACCGTCCGCGGCCAGTAATGTTACTGGTGAATCGCCGGTACCTACGTTATTAGTAGCAGCGATAAGCAAATCGGCACCGTCTGCAAGGTTTACCGTACCAGAGTCGTATACAACCGTTGTCTCACCGGCCGGTGTAATACGAATTTGATAATCACCCGCAGGTACTTGAATTAAATCGGTTGCGTCAGTAAATTCAGCAGTAACAAGCGGCTGCTCGGCAGTGATATCTGTATCTGGTGCCGTAACATAAATATCAACCATAGGTGCCATTGATGCTGCATGTACAATCTGTACTTGAGCATTACCCGCGTCAACTGCGGTTTCCATACTGGTCACTGTTAAAAGCGATAACGACTCATCGCCAACATTACCTACGGCAAAAATATCGTAGTTCATGTCAGCTTCTAAAGTAACGTCAGCTTGCAACACTTCAGCGTTTTCACCTGGAAGAATGCCTGTAACACCAATATCGTACATGCCTGTCTCAACTTCGAAGCGAGATGAAGCAACTTGGTAATCAACGCTTTCGAGATCGTTGAGTATGGCGTCGTTTGCAGTGATGTTTACCATTGGTGCGTCTGATGCTGCGTGAACAACTCGAACGTTTGCGTATTCTGGGGCGGGTGTGGGCTCTTGTACGACATCGTCGTCGTCATCCGAGCAGCCAATTAAAAACAGTGGTAATATTGAACATGCAAGGAGCGCTTTGGTCCTTCTCATATTTTGTATCCTCTTAATTGTGTTGTGGCAAACTCGGTTACGCTGAGCAAATAAGAGAAGATCAACCTCCTTGCAACATTAACGTAATGTAATGTTTTCAATAATTTCACATTTGCTCTGTTCCTTGGTAGTTTGTTCTAAAAAATAGAACGAAGTCTTCATGTTTTTGATATTTTCATCCCACCCGATTGCCGTAATATAGCCCTATATTATCGAAACAACGAATATTGGAGTTCGGCATGAAAAAAGTTCTGGCTATATTTTCCAGCCTAAATGGCAACCAAGGTAATTCTTCAAAGCTTGCAAACGAGTATCTTTCAAAAATCGAGAATGACGGTTCTGTGCACATTAACCGCGTGGATGTTGCCTCTCTGGCACTGCCTCATTTAACAGGTGAAGAAATGCAGGCGTGGATGACTGAGACGTCTGAGCGAAATGAATCACAACAGGCATTGGCAAAAGTCTCTGATGACATTGTTGAAGCAGTAAAAGCGGCTGACGAAATTGTGCTAGCCGTGCCAATGTACAACTTTGGCATCCCATCGAGCTTAAAAGCTTACTTCGACCGTATTGCAAGAGCTGGTATAACATTTAAGTATACCGAGACAGGTCCTGTCGGATTGCTAGAAAATAAATCAGCGACTGTTTTTGCCGCGCGTGGTGGTGTGTATGCAGGTTCAGACTTTGATACGCAAACGCCGTATTTAAAACACTTTTTAAATTTTGTTGGTATCAGTGACGTTAAATTCGTTTACGCTGAAGGACTTAACATGGGCGAAGAGCAAGCAAACAAGGCTTTTTCTGAAGCAAGCGAAAAAATTATTGAACTAACCAACAACTAAACACACTAATTTAATGCAGTTAGCTAAAACGTAGGAAGTATGTTTTCAGCTAAAAGTGTGTTCCAAGTTGAGTGTGCTTGATTGCCCCGCGTGTTACGCGGGGCTTTTTTATGCGCGGCTTTTAGATTCTCGTTTGGTGTGACCTATATGCAGCGTTGATATTCGCGGTTTTATTCGCTTTTGAGGAGTGCCTCTATGTCAGCGATAAAAGCCGGATCAGTGGGCTTTGTTGAACTAGGGTAGTGGGTTATTTGCTTACCAGAGCTGTCAATAAGGTACTTATTAAAGTTCCATGATGGCGCTTTGCCGGTGGCGGTTTTTAGCATTCTATACATAGGATCGGCGTCTTCACCTTTTACCGATATTGGTTCAAACATCGGAAACTTTACGCCATAAGTCAATTCACACAGTTCTGCCGTTTTGCCTTCATCATTATCTTCTTGGTTAAAATCGTGCGACGGGAAGCCAAGTACTACAAAATCTTTGTCTTTGTAGTCACTATAAAGGGCTTCTAAACCTTCAAATTGTGGCGTGTAGCCGCAATAGCTGGCTGTGTTCACCACTAAAAGGGTCTTTCCGGCATATTCGTTACACAAATTCACCGTTTCTTGTGAGTTGAGCTTACGCTTCATGAACTTTAGTACGCTGGGGCACTCGCTCGCAAAGCTAGGAGTCGTGAAAAAGCTGAGCGCAAGCAACGCAGGTACAAAACCTTTCGCTTTCATAGTGTTTTACCTCATCAGTGAATTTTTGTTATTTTGTTCAGGCCGACAGACCAGTTTCACAACCATAAACGCAGATGGTTTACGTTTGGTTCACTATCTAAATCGATGAACGTTAGCGTATTAGTAACTGCCCTGCGTATAATGTTAACGTTTTTTACATAACAACGACTTAAAATAATGAAAAAATACTCTTCTTTACTCATCGCGGCTAGCGTTACTTTTGCGTTGGGCGGATGTGCAAGCACTACTAACGAACCATCTAGCCAAACAGCGTCTACATCGCTTCCTGCTGCCACTGTCCAGCAAACCGTTACACCCGATGTCGCGCCTCAGAACAGCGCGAAAAATGGTGAAATTACTTTAAAGCAAATAATGTCAGACCCACAATGGATGGGCGCGCTACCCGAAGGTATGGGGTGGTCGGTCAATGGCGATAAAATTGTTTTTGAAAAAGAAAGGCAAGATAGCGCGTTAACAGATGTTTATGTTGCTGAACTCTCAAACCCTGCAAATGCCGTAAAAGCGCCATTATCAGATTTACACAAGTATCGTTTTGACGAACGTGTAGTAAGAAATGATGGTGTAATTGCTTATTCATTTGAAGACAGTGTTTATGTGCAATTTACCAACGGTGAAACCGTGCGTATCGCGCGTGGCGGGAATGCGCTGTCAACGCTTTCATTTATGACTGATGGCCGCTTAATGGCGTTAAGCGGTAACAAATTTATTGCTATAGACCTATCTAACGGCACCCGCGAAGAATTATTGAGCTGGGAGTTTAGCGACGAACCCAAAGCGGTTGAGCCGCCTAAAGATTATATTGCCGAGCAGCAACAGTCGCTGGTGGAATACATCAAACTACAGCGCAAAAACAGACAAGAAAAAGACGACGCTCAAAAAGCGTTGGCCAAAGAAAACAGCAGTGTAGCACCTACGCCGTTTTACTTTGATAAGTCGCATCGACTAGCGGGTATTAGCGTATCACCTGCGGGTAACTTCGCGGTAGTAGCAACCACGGAAAGTAAGCCGACTCGTGATGACAGCGACATCATGCCGCATTATATCCAAGAAGACAGCCGTATTGCCGCGAAGCCGGTACGCCAACGTGTTGCAGATGCAGAATCGGTAAATCATGAACTGTGGCTGCTTAATTTGAAAACTGGCGAGAAGAGTGAACTTAAATACTTTAATTTGCCTGGCTACAATGACGACGTACTTGCTGACGTAAAAGCAGAAAACGCGAAGGCAAAAGGCGAGACCTATGAAGTTAATCGTTTGCCGCGCGACATTACCTTACTGCAAAGCTGGTATTGGACTAAGCCTTCGATTCGCTGGCACAAAAACGGTAATGCTGTTGCCGTCATGCTAGAAGCGTGGGACAACAAAGACCGCTGGATTGCAACGGTCGACTTAGCGAATAAAACGCTAGAAAACCAACATAGGCTTCATGACGATGCGTGGGTAAACTACCGTTTCAACGCATTTGATTGGCTAAATGACAGCGAAACACTTTACTATCAATCTGAGCATACTGGTTACTCGCACTTATACGTTCAAAAGCCTGGCGAGAAACCTGTCGCGCTAACCAGCGGCCGTTTTATTGTTGACGATTTAACGCTTTCTAGCGATGACAATTATATCTACTTTAAAGCTAACATGGAGCACCCGGGGCTTTACGAAGTTTATCGTGCAGATTTAAGTGACAATACCATCGATACCATGACTGATTTGAATGGTATGACAGACTACTCACTTAGCCCTGATGGTAAAAATTTGCTGCTAAGCCATAGCAAGGTGAATCAGCCACAAGAGCTTTACATTAAGCCAGCAAACGAAACATCAGCGGCAAAGCAAATCACGCAAAGCACCAGTGCAGATTTTAATGCACTTCCATGGGCGGTGCCTAACATCGTTGCTATTGAATCGTCGCATACCGATGCACCTATTTACGCACGAGTATATTTACCGGAAAATTACGACAAGACGGCACCAAATAAAGCGGTAGTGTTTAATCACGGTGCAGGCTACTTGCAAAACGCCCACATGGGGTGGTCTGGTTACTTCCGAGAATACATGTTCCATAGCATGCTCGTGCAGCAAGGCTATGTCGTACTAGATATGGACTATCGCGCTAGTGCTGGCTACGGACGTGATTGGCGAACCGCTATTTATCGTCAAATGGGTACGCCTGAAGTGCAAGATTTGCGTGATGGTGTTAACTGGCTTGTTGAAAATGCAAATGTAGATCGTGAGCGTATTGGCACATACGGCGGTTCATACGGCGGCTTCTTGACCTTTATGTCTATGTTTACTGCGCCAGATCTGTTTGCGGCAGGTGCAGCACTTCGTCCGGTAACCGATTGGGCCCACTACAACACGCCATATACGGCTAATATTCTTAATACGCCTGATATCGACCCCATTGCGTTTGAGCGTAGCTCGCCAATTTATTTTGCCGATGGATTAGAAAAGCCGTTGCTTATCAATGCGCCAATGGTTGATGACAACGTGTTTTTCCACGACACCGTGCGATTGGTACAGCGTCTTATCGAGCTTGAGAAAGAAGATTTTGAAACGGCCATTTATCCGGTAGAGCCACATGGCTTTGTGCAGCCAAGCTCTTGGCTTGATGAATACCGCCGTATCTATAAGTTATTTGAAGAAAACTTATAAGCAAAGCCTTTACTTGAATCGCCTAACGTCTAAGAAGCGCTGGGTTGCTCATAAAGTAATAGGCATACAGCAAAAGGCCCAAATTCAATGAATTCGGGCCTTTTTTTAAATCTTCTTTTTTTGCTTCAGCACGTTAATCTGTTTTAACAAATCAAAATGCGCAAAAAGAGTGACGCTATATCGCTCTAGTTTCTATTTTTTTTCGCCGTAATGAACATAAGTAAAAAGATTGCGATACCCGTAAGCGCACCGAATAAATGCGCGTCTACGGCAACTTTTGCGTCAATAAGGTTTGCAACTTGTTCACTACTACCGTCTATTTGCTCGTATCCCACTTTAATCGCTAACCCAATAAGTAGTAACCAGCCCGACTTCATCTTCTCTTTTATATCAACACAGGCGCCCCATGCGAAAATACCGTGTAATGCGCCAGACAAACCCGCGTACCATATTAGATCTGGAGAGAAGAAATAAAGCCCGACACTAGTTCCTAAGCAGCACCATACAAAAACTCTTAAATACAAACCAATGCGATAATGTTCACCGTGTAGGGCCCACAATAGCGCCAGACCTGCTAAATTTAAAAGTAGGTGGTAGCCATTGGTATGCACGATATTGCCGCTGACTATTCGCCAAGTTTCTAGACCTTGAATGGCGTACCTGTCGTAAGCCAAATAATTGCCAGACATAGGCTCAAAGAAAAACGCGACAACGGAGCATAGCGCAATAAATAAAGGACCAGCGCTATACTTAAGCGAAAACGGCAGTGACATCATCAGTGTTAGTTATTTTTGAAATTAGAATTTGCTGGCTATGATACAGAAATTGCCTACAGGGTGAAAACTGAAGTACGCCCAAAACAAAAAGACGACAGTAAAGGAGTAATTATGTCTTACATTATTACCGAAACAAATCAGCAATGCTTAACCATTACACTTAACCGAACCGATAAGAAAAATGCGTTAACACGCGACATGTATCAAGAAATGGCGAATGCCATAATAGGTGTTAAAAACGATGGCTCAACCAAAGTGGTGGTTATTAAAGGCGCGGGCGATTGTTTTACTGCAGGAAATGACATTGGAGACTTCGCACAGCAACAAGATCACGCTCAGGTGCCAGAAACAGCTGCCTTTATGCGAGCTTTGGCTGCATGTAATTTACCGGTTATTGCACAAGTTCACGGACTAGCAGTGGGCATAGGCACAACGCTTTTACTTCATTGCGATTTTGTTTACGCCACTCCAGATACCCGATTTGTTCTACCATTCATCAACTTAGGTCTTGTTCCTGAATATGCATCAAGTTATCTTTTGCCTAAGGTTGCGGGTCATATAAAGGCGGCAGAGTGGCTAATGCTGGGCGAACCCTTTACCTCTGCTGATGCTTATCAATTTGGTATTCTGACAAAAATTGTCGACGCTCACGAAATAGATCAAACGGTTCAAACTACGGTAGAGAAACTCGTCGCCAAGCCTTCATTTTCGCTTAAACAAACAAAAGCGCTATTAAAAGGTGACGGAGAGCGAACAAACCAACAAATGAACGAAGAGTTTGATATATTTTTAGAAGCGTTGGGCACAACCGCAGCTCAAGAAGCGTTTGATGCGTTTCTTAAAAAACGCCCAATAAACCCCGAAAAATTTAAATAAGAGGAAGTATTATTTTGAGACGCAGTGCTTTTTTCAGAGCTTCAGTGGTAACTCTTGCATTATCTAGCTGTTTTATTTTTGGTGCGAACGCGAAGCAAACACGTGAAGTCGGAGAACCAGAAGCGGCAACAGGCTACATAGAGAAAAAGGCATTTGAAGCCGAAGATTATATGGTTGTAGCGGCAAATCCCTATGCGTCTTGGGCGGGAAAGAATATTTTAGAAAAGGGCGGAAGCGCGATTGACGCAGCGGTAGCTGTGCAATCGATGCTTTCGCTGGTTGAACCACAATCGTCAGGTATTGGCGGTGGTGCGTTTATCCTTTATTGGGATAATAAGAACAAAGTACTTCACACCTTTGACGGCCGTGAAACCGCACCGAAAGCTGTCAATTCTCATTGGTTTATTGAAGGTAATAAGCCAATGCGCTGGTTAGATGCCGTAGTAGGCGGTAAGTCAGTTGGCGTGCCTGGAGCAGTAAAAGCGCTAGAAATGGCTCAGGGCGAGTTCGGCAAGCTGCCTTGGAATACGCTGTTCGACGATACAATCAAAACAGCTGAAGACGGCTTTAAAGTATCGCCGCGTTTAGCCAAACTTGTTGCATTAGACTATCATCCTGGCCTGAAAACTTTTCCTGCAAGCTCTACTTACTTCTTCCCGGCAGGCCTGCCGTTAAAAGAAGGCACGGTAAAGAAAAATAAGAAGCTGGCTAAAACCTTAAGAGGTATTGCTGAAAAAGGCAGCGATTATTTACTGAAAGGCGACGTTGCCGAAAAAATAGTGGAAGCGGTTAATAATGCGGAGATTAACCCTGGCCAAATGTCGTTGGAAGATTTAGCAAGCTACGAACCAGTAAAACGTGAACCCGTATGTGGCCTGTACCACGAAAAACGCATTTGCGGTATGGCACCACCTAGCTCAGGTGGCGTAAACGTTTATCAGATTCTAAAAATGTTAGAAGGTTTTAACCTTAGCCAATACGCACCGGATTCAGTAGAGTTTGCCAACCTGTATACGCAAGCAAGTGCGCTTTCATATGCCGACCGCGAGAAGTTCATTGCGGATAGCGATTTTACTAACTTGCCGTTTGCGGCCATGATTAATACCGCTTATCTTCAGCGCCGAGCCGAGAGTATTGCTGTTGATAAAGAGTGGCGCCGCAAACGCGCGGGTAATCCTTATGCCGATGCGAATGTTGCACTTGGTACGTCAATGGAGCTGCCCAATACCTCACACGTTTCTATAGTAGACAAAGAGGGCAATGCAGTATCAATGACTACCAGCATTGAATTTATGTTTGGTTCTGGGATTATGGTAGAAGGCTTCCTGCTTAATAATCAGCTTACCGACTTTTCATTTTCACCAACCAAAAACCGTTTTCCAGTACCAAATCGCGTAGAGCCTGGTAAGCGCCCTAGAAGTGCTATGAGCCCAACAATGGTGTTCGACAAAGAAGGGAACTTAGAGGTTGTTGTAGGCTCGCCGGGCGGCTCTAGAATTGTAAGCTACGTCGCTCAAACCCTAATTGGAGTTTTAGACTTTGGCTTGGATATTCAGCAAGCCATCAATCTTCCTAAAATTACTAATCGAAACGACTATACGGCGTTAGAGAAGGGCACACCAATAGCTGAGCTTGAAGAGCCGTTAAAGGCACTCGGCCATAACGTTAAAGTAGTGGATTTAAACAGCGGTCTTCATGGCATTCAGTTTAAATCAGGTAAATTAATTGGCGGCGCAGATCCTCGCAGAGAAGGCATTGCAGTAGGGCGCTAATTTGGCGTTTGCCTAGTTAAAACTAGATGCAGCAATGCGCTGTTGAGTGAGTGAAAGCGGAAGGTTAGATATCTTCCGCTTTTTTGTTTGAGGCGGACGGTAACACTCGAGAGAAGAGTTATCTTTTATCGACTAGTTCGTGTAAGGCAATCAACCATCAAATATTAATATAACCTTCAAGGTAAGACACCGCTTGGCCAGAAATAAGCACGCGGTCACCTGCCACCTCACATTTTAATGTGCCGCCTCGTTTAGATGCCTGATAAGCCATAAGTTTTGATCGTCCAAATACTTTTGCCCAATAAGGCGCTAGCCCAGTGTGGATTGAACCGGTAACCGGGTCTTCATCACCGCCGTTCGCAGGCCAGAAGTAACGGGATACGAAGTCAAATTGCGTACCAGGCGCTGTCACTACCACATCATAGGGGGCGAGTGATTTAAGCTGCTCGCTGTCTTGAATTACGCTTAAAACGTCGTCTTCGTCAGAATAAACAGCAAAGTAAGCTTGGTTATTTTTTAAAATATTTTTGGGCTTGATAGAAAGCCCTTGTAGTAACGCTTCAGGCACATCGTTGACTGGGTGAGGCATTCTATTGGGGAAGTCCATTTGAATGAATCCGTCGTTTTTCTTAACGACTTTCATCATCCCAACCGACTTGGCGAATAGAGAAATATGCGGTAATTGGTAATTTTCGCTAAAGATTACGAACGCGGATGCCAGCGTTGCGTGGCCACAGAAGTCGATTTCCGTCAAGGGGGAAAACCAACGTATAGCGAATACGCCATTATCATCTTCAACTAAAAAGGCGGTTTCTGAAAGGTTATTTTCAGCAGCGATTTCTTGCATTTTTTCATCGCTAAGCCATTTACCCGTTATAACTACTGCAGCAGGATTGCCCTTAAACCTTACATTAGTAAATGCATCGACAACGTTAATTTTAATTTTCATTCGAACGCGCTTTTTTTATGATCATATTTAAGTCTGGTTTAATTGGCATTGCCTTAAATGGGCTAACGTTAGCGCCACCTGTATTTCCATGAGGTACTAGCCCAAAAACAGTTTTTGTGGCAGCGCCCGCAATTCTGAAAAGTTGACCAAAAAACTCACCAATATTGCCTTGTTTCACTGCCCATAAAAGCATTTGAACGTGTACTTTAACGTGTAGCCTTGTAGAGGCTTGACCAAGAACGTGGGCATTTTCTAAGTGTGAAAAAGCACACTTTTGGCTGTTTTGGTTTTGCTTTCTATCAGCTAGCGCTAGTTCAGCTTCTACATAAGGGCGAATATTGCGCGTAAAGCCTTTTGCTTTGAACATGGTGTAAGCACCTTTATTGAGGTTGATTTAAACCAAGCTCTTTTTGCATTTTCTTGGTTAACCCTAACGATACTAGTTTATAAGATGCGCTTAAATAATATTCTAATTCCTCATCTTCGTTACTGTCGCAATTGTACTGTTGTATCCATTTCATTCCACGACTAGCGAGATAGGGCGCAGGCCTATAGCCAAGCTTTTCTTCCAGAAAATAATAGTTTTGCTCAGATGTTTTAAAGGTAAAAGCAGGGTGTCCTTCCTTGCTAATGCTCCCTATAGCAAAGACTTTACCACCTACTTTCCATACTTCTGAATTCCCCCACTGAACGACGTGAGTAGTGTGGGGGAGTGCTTTGCAATAGTGATTGAATTCATCAATGGTCATATGATTCTATTTATTGAAGAAGCTGACTAGTGGTTATTGTGATTAGTAAGCATCTTAATAAAGGTTTGGTTCATATCGCTACCCTCTTTTAAGAACTCGTAGTTAAGCAAGTGGTCTGCCCCTTGGTAGTTTATGTGCTTACACTTCTGTTTAGTGCGCGCATTCATTTTTTCACAAACTGTTTCAGCCATAGTAGGCGAGGGCCAAATTTCATCGTTTTCGCCAGTCATTAACACAACATCGGCGCTGATTTTCTGTACAGGAATATTAGCTTTACCGTTGTCTGCTCGATTTTCTAAAGATTGCGTATAGAGATCTAGCAAACCATTAACTTCACCCGACGGGTTGAAAGGAACAAACGCTACGTCTTGCCCGTCGTAAGTCCAGCTGGAACCAGGCACTTTACTCCAATCTTTCAAAATACCTGCCCAAACAACAGAGCTAGGCGCAATAGCAACCACATTTGAAATACTTGGTTCTTTTGACGCTAGAAGAAGTGACAGTTCAGCGCCTTTCGACCAGCCAACTACAATAATGTTGTCCGGCGTGGTTTCGGGTTGTGATTTTAACCACGACATAGCCTGAATTACATATTCAAGAGGTATTCTCTCTAACTCTGGTGGTAAGCCTTCTTCCTTAAAATAAGCTAAAGCTAGGGTAGGGAATCCCGCTTCAACGATTGGACTAGCGAGCTTTTCTGGCACGCCGCCTTCGGATCCTCCAAGCACTAAAACGCCAACTTTACGTTCTTGTGACTCTGAAGAGTAATACGTAGCAACAAAACCATCATCTTCTATTTTTAGCGAGCGCGTAGAGGCTTCACACGAGAAAGAGACTAGCAAGGAAAAGAAAAAGTAGATAAGTAAGGTTTGTGTTTTCATTTTTTTACCCGTTTTTTTAACATAAAGTTAAGGTTGAGTACTCAACTGAAATAGCGCGTTCGATTATTCAATGGTCTTATGATTTTGTATATCGTTGCATATTTCGCAATGGATCCGCTTTTTAAAATTGTAAATGCGGCGAGCTGCAAATATAGAAATGGATATAAAAGCCCATGTAACCCCGAATTCAAGAGAGTAGGAAAAAGACTGGCCTTTAAAGTATTGAACACTGGAAAAAGTAGTGGCCAGCAAGGGAAATGCGACTAGGTATTGTAAAGTCCATTTTTTTATAGGCATTGTCGTTCCTTCGTAAATTTTCAAAATATAGATTTAGGCTATCACTAGTGTTCATCTACATATAAGCGTTGATAAAATGCGTGTCAATTTTCACCTTAAGATTGCTCATACATTTTAATAGGCATTCCATTTTCATTTCTGAGTATTCTTTTTGATTTTTTTCTTTCTAACTCAGCTTTCCATTCTGGCTTAATCACAAGATAGTAATAAACGATAAAGCCTAGCCATGATAATAAAAACGACATCAAGAACCAGATGACCTTGTTATTACCAGAAGCCTTTTTAGATATAAGTGCTAGAACCCAAGGTAGGATATTTATTGTGAAAAAAGAGATAAAAAGTACAAGTAAAAACGATAAGTTCATAAAATATCCTTTCTTATTAAACTATCTAATAGAGAACACGGCAGCCATCTAAGATGTGAAACTCGTGTGCGAAAATTAGAATCTACGTGTCGGGATCCGTGCTTACGTATTTCAACGGCCAGTTCGAGCTCCTTACTAGTTTGCCTTCTGACCTTGGAAACATCAATGATTCTCCAATTCAGGCTTGGGGTAACTACTTTTAAAACTAAATGCATCCTGAGATTCTCCATTTTCCCGAAGATGGTCTAATTTAGTGATAGCTTCCTGAAGGGTTGGAATATGACCCTTCGGTATCCACCAAAGCACATAAGATGCTTCGCTTAAGGGCAAAAACCACTCTTTTTTACGCTTAAGGAAATCAATGTGATGCGTCTTGAACATGAAGTTCTTAAGGGACTCTACGCTTTCCCAAGCAGACATGTTAACAATGATATCTGGGGTATTTTCTACCTCTATATTAGTGGCATCACCTGATTCGTCTTTCAAACGCCAGATAAATCCTGGACTTTGTTCAGCAATGGCGTTGATAGGGTCTAAGTTATTTACAAAGTCCGCCATTTCGGGGGACTCCAAGTTAAACCTGACTTTTCCAATATTCAATTGAGCGAGATGCATATTGTCTCCTTGACTTTTAACTTAGAGAACGCGTTTTATAAAGTTAGACTAGGTCTAGTACTTTGAAGTGTCTGTCTTGGAATTAGTTTACGCATTTTCCAAATAACGTACTTTTGAATGGAGAAAACGAATAGTTAGCTCCAATTTTAAAACAGTTGCTTGAGCAGTCTGCTCAGATGCCAGTTCAGCACATTGGCACCCGAAAACAAAAAACAAAGTTAAAAGATTCCTTTTCATTGACCTAAACCTCTTATTGCACAAGACACTAAGTGCCTAGTTACATTCACTCGTTTGCAATGGAATAAACTGTGTCAGCACAAAAGTTACAGATAGCACCATCTTTACCTGTTATGAGCTTGGTTACTTCTTGTCGTGATTTTCCGCAAAAGCTACAAACTAAAAGCGAAGATTCCTTTTTGAAAGGTTCGTATTCGGTAGGCTTGATAGTACAGCTGTTACCCAAGCATAGTTGGATAACATCGTTTTCTGATAATTGATGTAACCCCCAATCTTGCGTATGCGTGTCGCCAACACTGAATGAGGTGACACTTAAAACAAATGATTCTGAGTTTTGTAGC
>CETE01039851.1_pt1 | contig 21845 bp, 13 predicted proteins | sample 531241 | NCBI WGS metagenome assembly CETE01 (sample SAMEA2622336, study PRJEB7988) | marine metagenome | biome: marine biome (ENVO:00000447); feature: deep chlorophyll maximum layer (ENVO:xxxxxxxx); material: "saline water (ENVO:00002010), including plankton (ENVO:xxxxxxxx)" | depth 30 m
GCGTGGGAAAGAGCATCTCGAGCTCACAGCGTCTCTCCGGCGGCGCCCAGCCGCCCTTGACGAAATCGTCCAGTGGGGAGTGCTTCCTGTTTTGCCGCAGGAAACAGAGATGGATGAGGATTACTTTCAAGAATGGCTAAAGAAACAAAAGAAGGGGGATAGAGACTTTCCTCAAGATTGAGCAGAAAGGGTTTTTGCCTTTCTGGAACGGGGAAAGAATTCGACAAGTCGCCGTCCATCGTAGATTGTGAGGACACCGGCAAAATCATTCCGAATTTGGTAAACGGCATAATGAAAATGGTTCGTAATTCACCCACTCTGGCGGCTTTGGTAGCTGCCTTGATCAGCGCAGTTTCTTTGCCAGCCCATGCCAAAACCGACTTCAATGTCGTGGGTCGGGAAATGGCTGGAATGTTACAGAACAGTCACTATGCCCGAATTCAGTTCAATGCGGTCCTGAGTGCCAAGATCCTTTCAGATTATCTGGCCGATCTCGATTCTGCTCGGCTCTACTTCACTCAGCAGGATGTTGATGCGTTTGATAAAAAATATGGAAGGCGTCTCCATGAGCTCCTCATCAAGGGCCGTTGCATGGAACCAGCTAATGAGATTTATACGGTGTTTTCCCAGCGTGTTGGAGAGCGAGTCAAATACGCCAGAAAGCTGCTGAAGACCGCGGAGTTCAGTTTTGATTCTGCAAAGTCGGTGATGCGCACTCGAAAGGATGCGGACTGGCCCTCAAGTCAGCAGGCAGCGGAAGAACTGTGGAACATACAGATAGAAGAGGCGCTTCTTTCTGAGATTCTTCGCAGGGATGCAGTGAAAAGATTGGCGGAAGAGCAGGGAAAGAAAGATCCCCTTGCGGACGACAAGAGCCCACAGGAGAAAATCGCACAGCGCTATGACCGGTTTTTACGAAGTATTGAGGAAGCGGATGAGGAAGATGTCGCGAATTATTTCCTGAGTGCGGTAGCTGCAGCCCATGACCCGCATACAGACTATATGAGTACCCGGGAAATGGAGCGGTTTCGGTCTGGAATGTCCAATTCCCTGGTGGGCATTGGGGCCTTGCTTCAGGCAGAGGATGATGGTGCGACCAAGATCATGGGTATTGTAGTTGGCGGACCCGCGGATAAGCAGGGTGAATTGAAACTTAACGATCGGATCGTGGGGGTTGACTCACTGAACAAGGGTGACGTCGTTGATATCATGTATATGAAGATCGACCATGTCGTGGAAATGATCAGGGGAAAAGTTGATACCGAGGTGCGGCTCAAGGTTGAGCCCTCTGATGGTGCCCCGGGAGAAGTGAAATTCATCACTATCCGGCGAGGGCGGGTTGAGTTGAAAGACGAGTTAGCCAGTGCAGAGGTCATCGAGATGAAGCATGGCGCGGGGAAGCGCAGAATCGGTTGGCTACAACTTCCTTCCTTTTACATGGATTTCGACGACGGTGATCCAAGTGTGTCAGCGGATGTTCAGAAGCTGCTCACCAGACTCAATCAGGAGAAGATCGATGGTCTTGTTCTGGATCTCAGGCGCAACGGTGGAGGGTCCCTTGAGGAGGTTCGGCGGATCACGGGGTTCTTCGTGGGAAGGGGTCCGGTTGTGCAGATCAAGGACACTATCGGTCGGATTGAGTCCAAGGAGGCGCTTTTAAGAGAACCGATTTACAAAGGACCTCTCATTGTTGTTACCGACAAATCAAGCGCCTCAGCCAGTGAGATTCTTGCTGGAGCGTTACAGGACTACAATCGCGCCGTGATTGTGGGAGATAGTTCGACCTTTGGGAAGGGGACGGTCCAGCAGCCGATGGAAATCGGGCGCTACTTTCGGTTTTTTGAAGACAACACAAGGGCCGGATATCTGAAAACAACAATCCAGAAGTTCTATCGAGTCTCGGGAAGCTCGACCCAGAAGCTAGGAGTTGAGCCTGATATCGTTCTTCCTTCGGTAACCGATGCTCTGGAAATCGGAGAGGCTTATTTAAAACACCCTCTTGACCATGACTTAATTCGGGAGGCTCCGAACTTTAAACCTCGAAACAGGAACGAACTTTTTATTCCCGAATTGAAGGAGCGAAACGAAGCTCGAGTGAAAAAGGAGAAGGATTTTCAGTATGTCATTGAGGATGTTGCGAGGACCAAGAAGCGGATTGCTGCCAACGCTGTTTCTTTGAATCGTGCTGAGCGGGAAGCGGAGTTGTCGGATTCAGAAAAGCGTAGAAAGGATCGGAACGTGGAGCGCCGGGAGAGGTTTGCTAAAATGGAGGCCACCGATAGTCAGCATTTGAAATTCTTCCGGCTCACTCTGGATAATCTCAAGGTCGATTCCCTTCCAGAGGTGGATCGCGAAAAAGATGCGGAGGCCTTCATGCGCCGTGCGAAGGACAAGGAGGATGCCTTGGATGACACGCCGTTATGGCCCAGCGGGTTGGATCCCGTGAAGCGGGAGGCGCTTTCGATCGTATCGGATCTCGTCGAGCAGGTAGACAAAGCAACCACCGTTGGTATTCTTCCTGCGGCAGAGTAACAGGATCTGAGGTTTGGTGCCATGGAGAGGAGCGAAATTGTCTCCAACCTCGAAACCGTAAGGCATAAAGTAGCGGAAGCTGCCAGACGATCCGGACGCTCCTCCTCGGCGGTGGAATTACTGGTGGTCTCGAAAACTTGGCCCGCCGAGATCGTTTCTCATGTCGTAGAATCCGGTCACGGATTGCTTGGGGAGAATAAGCTGCAGGAGGCCGAATTGAAGATGCCGGATTTACCAGCGGCAGTACACTGGCACTTTATCGGGCGTCTGCAGCGGAACAAGGCTCGTAAAGCTTTGATGCTGTTCGATGCGATTCATAGCGTAGATTCATTGCGGCTTGCAGGTCATTTGAGTCGAATCGCAGGCGAAATGGGGAAGGCGGCCAAGATCTACCTGCAGGTCAACTTGGATCAAGAGAAGAGCAAAGGGGGATTCAGCGTGAGCCAGCTGAGAAAGGACCTGCCAGAACTGCTCGCGATGCCGGATCTCCACCTCTCAGGGTTAATGAGTATTCCTCCGGCAGTCGACCACCCTGAGAAGGCTAGAAGCTCGTTTCGAAAGCTAAGAGAGTTTCGTGATAGTCTGGAAGGTGATGCTGGAGTGAAACTCAAGGGTCTCAGTATGGGCATGAGTCACGATTTTGAAGTCGCCATTGAAGAGGGAGCAACAATCGTCCGGGTTGGATCATCTATTTTTGGACCGAGAAGTTATAAAGGGCTACCATAGAACAATCTTAAGGGCATGTTATCGATTGCCAATATCGGTGTTGTACAGGATGAACTCGCTATCGCGTGGTCCGATGGAGAGGAGAGTTTCATAACAGTCGAAAGGCTGCGGCGTGCATGCCCCTGCGCTAGCTGTCAGGGTGAGCCCGATGCTACCGGACGTGTAGTTCGTCCAGAGGTAAGTTACACAGAGCGCAGTTTTGTATTAAATAGCTACGAGCCTATCGGCGGTTACGCGCTTCTTGTCCGGTTCGGGGATGGTCATGCGACCGGTATCTACCCATTCAAATACCTGCGTGAGCTTTCCTCCCGGACTGGATCAGGGGAGGAGTAGGAGGTTAGTGAGAGCCTCGCGAGTTGCGCGTGAAGGATACTAGATGATTCCTTCCCTGAGTGCTTTGGCGACTGCGCCAGTGTTCGTGTTGACATGAAGCTTGTCGTAAACACGGCGGAGGTGGGTGGAAACGGTATTGACGCTGATGCTCAGGGCGTCAGCAATTTCCTTTTTCAGGAGTCCTTCGGCGAGGAGCCTTAGAATTTCCTGCTCACGCGCAGTAAGTCCGTAATCTCCTTTTTCGCCGGGTAGCAAATCGGATTTCGCAAAAGCATCGAGAACCTTTTTCGCGACTTCCGGGGTCATCGGTGCCCCACCACCCATCACCTGACGGATAGATTCCCCGATTTTGTCAGTTCCAGACCCTTTGAGGACATAACCCGATGCGCCGGCGCAGACCGCCCGAAAGATTTTCTCTGCATCGTCAAAAACCGTAAGAATGATCACCCTGGTATCAGGAATGGCTTCTCTGAACTCAGTGAGGGCTGTAATGCCATCAACTCCGGGAAGTTGAACATCCAAAAGGATAACGTCTGGTGCCGGATTATTTTGAAGCGCTTTAAACGTTGCCTCGGCGGAGTCGAAGCTGCCTTCACAAGTCATTCCCTCAAGACCGTTGATAACCCGTTGAACGTTTCTACGGAAGACTTCGTTGTCTTCAACCAGCCAGACTTGGATTTGTTCGGTATTTGATTCGCTCATAAGTTTCTTTGGTTCAGCGGTGCTGAGAACCGGATAGTCGTCCCCTTGTTTAAGATACTGTCGATTTTTAACTGTCCGTTCACTCGATTTGCCCGACGACGAAAATTTTTTAAGCCATGACCAGAACCCATGGGTGACTCGGGTTCAAATCCAACTCCATCATCCCCTACCTCGAATGTCACATGACTTGGTGTCAATTCAAAAACAACCCGGACCGTGGTAGCATGCGCATGCTTCTGGACGTTGTTTAGTGCTTCCTTGAAAGCGAGGAAGAAGTGCCGGCGGGCTTGAAGCCCGATCGGCCTGCTTTTGGGAGATGGGGGTATGGAATGCACCGAGGTGTCAAGATGGCCCACGATGAGCTCTATAGATTCCCTCATTCTTATGAAAAGATCCCGTGTGGTCGCCTCCCCGGTGTCTACGAGCCATACGATATCGCGCATGGCGTCTGCCGTTTGTTGAGCGGTTTCCTGAATTTCCCTGAAGTCGTCACGAACAGTCTCACATGCATTCTGGTTTGTGCTGCCTACCTCGCTGATAAGCACGATTCCGGCAAGATTACTCCCGATGTCATCGTGAAGATCTCTTGCAATCTGTTTCCGCAACTTTTCCGCATCTCTCATGCGTACTGCTCGCTGTCTGAAAATCATCCAGATCCACCCAAAGAGAGCAATGCCTCCGATTGTGGTCCCTCCTGTCGTCAGCATTGTGAGAGCTATATCGGTATCCATGCTTTGCTGGTAGACGAGCTGATCTCGTTCGTTCTCCAGACCTGCCCGGTCGATAATGGCATCAATATAAACTGGTAACTCGATCAAGCTGGAGGAGCTCGAGAAGCCATCCACGACATGCTGAGGGGACCATCCGGTGTTGCCCGGGTCGGTAGTTTGGTCGCTTACGCTGACTTTCTTGTTGAGAGCAACGTTCACGCCCTTGTGATAGGCCTGAAGCTCCGACACAGCAAAACTATGCATTTCGCCACGTGCAAAAAGCTCCTCTGAGGCGAGGCGGAGATAGCGCCCGGCTTCTCCATTGCACCGTAAAACCAGAACCGAGTTCCAGGGAAACCCCAAAGGGTGCCTGTATTTCTTTGTTCTCCACACCGTCGTTTCAAATGTTGAGTCATTAGAGAGTTCGACGGTAAGTGATTTAGGAAAACCTCGACCTCCGATGATCTCCGGATGATCAGAGGAGGTAGGAACAATTCGTATTTCATCAACCGGGAGGGGCTGTCCAAGATCAACGATGATCCACTTAGGGTCACGTGCTGATGCTGAACGCGCACTCAGGAATCCGTTGGTTGGGCTTGGCTTCGCCTCGTGAGGATTTCCAAGGCGACTGATTCCGTCATTGATGCGCTGTAATGACCAATTTGGGAAGAGTTCCTGAGTGCTGCTTGCGATACGTGGCCGAGCTGTGGCGATGTTGTAATTCCCAGCCAAAATCATGATTTCTTCCATCGCCCAGATGAAGCCGCCTTTTGCTGGAACATGTTTCGTAGAGGTGACCCGAACAAAGCGGCCCTCGAATCCAGAACTCGAAAATTTGATGGGATATCGGCCGGGATTAGCGAAGTCGTGTTCAGTGTGGTCCGCAATGGAACGAAATCCAGTGGTAGGAGTCTTGGATACTTCAATTTTGAACCGTAACGGAAAACCGTATCCTTCCCCCTTGGATCCAAGGGTAGGAAGGTGGACCGGAACCAATACCACGGAATCTAGAGGCCGCGCCTCCCCCAGGTCGATTTGCACATAGTGGGGCTCTGTCTGATGGACGATAGTCTCGCTATGGAAGCCAAACCGCGACCCTCTGGGTCCGGTGTAGAGTTCGGGGAGTTTTGAAAGCTCGTGATCGATCCGGCCCAAACGGGCGTCAGCCTTCCGGATGTCAGGTTTAATCAGTCGTAGCGTCCAATCCTTCATGGAAGAATTTGTATCCGCAGGCGTTGCCAGCAGAGCCGGGGCAGCAGCCGACAGCACAAAAGGCACTACGCGGAGAGGAAAAGGCATCGGGGTAATGCTACCGGGATAAGTGCTTAATCACGAGGGGAAGTGTTGGGGAGCAACGTTCTCATCTTTTTCAGCGAAGATCCATGGAGATGCGGCTCTCCTTGGAGTGCGATGTGAATAGATGTGAACAAGGTGAAAGGGCCTATCTTGGGATTTTCAATAATTTTGATACGAACGAGCTAATTCAAACGTAGGAAACTGTGAAGTCTCCTCGGTAGAATGCAAAACCCATCCTTACATATCCTGCTCACTCTTGTCCTGGCGGGTTCGATTGTGTGCGAAGGGACTCAGAAGCCGGCTGTGCCCGATCTGATCAAAGGAGGACTGCCGGATGATTTCCACGACTGGAATCTCGGACCAACGGGAGCCAGGGGGTGGATCTGGGGATGGAATCTCGAGACGAGTGACAGTCGGCAAATTCTTATCACATCGGTGAAGGAGGATACGCCTGCATTTGGAGTCCTCAGAAAAGGGGACGTTATTCTCGGAGCGAATGGCAAATTGTTTGATGCCGACGCAAGAAAGCTTTTTGGAAATGCAGTCACTACTGCTGAGACAGAAGCCAGAGAGGGGCAACTGGCGCTGCTCCGTTGGCGGGAGGGGAAAACAGAATCCGTGGTAATTCATCTTCGGGTCCTTGGGTCCTATCACGAAGCGTCTCCATGGAATTGCAGGAAGTCTACCGCGGTTGTGGATGCTGGTTGCAGATACATCGTCAATAATCTGAAGGAGGGTGTAGACGGAAAGATCAATGTCCTGGCCTTACTTGCATCCGGCAAAGAGGAATACCTCCCTATCGTGAGAGACTATGTGCGAAGGCTGGCGCCCAGTGACCTCCGTCTGAAAATGTCTCCTTCGAGCTCAATGGCATCATGGCATTGGGGATATACTAATTTACTGCTTACCGAGTATTATCTTGCGACGGGTGACCGGGAGGTCCTACCTGCGATACGTGAATACACAGTCCGGCTTGCAGAAGGGCAGAGTGGGGTTGGAAGCTGGGGTCACACAATGGCCTGGCCGCAATGGAATGACGAAAAAAAACATGGGCGGCTAGGTGGATACGGCGCTCTCAATCAGGCTGGTCTGGTATGTCAGCTTTCACTTATCCTTGGCAGGAAGTGCGGAGTTTCCGATCCGCAGGTCGACGAGGCGATAGAACGCGGAAATGCTTTCTTTGGGTTCTATGTTGGAAAGGGATCCATCCCGTATGGGGACCACCCTCCGGACACGCGCTTCCATGATGACAATGGTAAAAACGGGATCGCTGCGCTCCTGTTCGACGCTCAGGATAAGGAAAGACCGGCGCAGTTTTTTTCTCGAATGGCGGTCGCTTCCTACGGAGAGCGCGAGCGGGGTCATACCGGTAATTACTTCAGCTATCTCTGGGGTGCTCTTGGTGCAATGAGAGCGGGTCCGGCCGCAGTATCAGCCTATCTCAAAAAACAGAGATGGTTTCTCGACTTGAACCGGAGCCACAATGGTCAATTTCCCTATCAAGGTGGCGCCGGAAGCTCGAAATCCGAGCACCTTTATAGCAACTGGGACTCCACTGGGGCATTTATCTTGTCCTATCTTCTTCCTGAGGGCCGATTGTTCATGACGGGCCGCGGTGTGAAATTGGGGAATGCTCTCGTCGGTAGAGCGCTTACGGAAACCATTACAGCAGGGCGGGAATTTAATTCGTGGGACGAGGGTGTAGGGTCGTATCGCCAGCTCCCAGTAGAGCAATTGCTGGAAGCACTAAGGAGTTGGTCGCCGGTGGTGAGGCAAAGAGCGGCAAGGGTTCTAGCCGAGCAGCAGAGCCTTCCTCTCGAGGAGTTGATTGAACGTCTGGACGCGGGTGACTGTGAGTCCCGTTACGGAGCCTGTCAGGCGATCGCGATTCTGGGAGGGCGGGGATCGCCAGCAACGAATTCTCTACGGGAGCTTCTATGGGATGAAGACCCTTGGTTGCGAATTCTTGCGGCGAAGGCTCTCACCGCAGTCGGGGCCCCGGCAGCTCACCTTGTGCCAGATTTCCTCAAGATCATTTCGGAGGAAGATTTTCCTGACTCGAGTGAAATCGTGCAGCGCTATCTTGCGTTCTGCCTCTTCTGCAGGAGTGGAGTTCTCGGGATGGAGGGACTTCTTTCCCGTTCACTCCACGATGTCGACTTGGGAGAGTTGCGTCCAGCGGTGGAGCGAATACTGAAAAACCCTGACGCTCGGGCAAGGGCCACCGTGAAATCTCTTTATCGCCAGCTTACTTATGAGGAGCTTAAGCCATTTCTGCCGGCAGTAATCCGATCCATTACTGAGCCAGCTCCTACTGGAATAATGTTTGCCGATGCAATTCGACTTGAGGGTCTCGATCTTCTCGCCCGTCATAACGTTCAGGAAGGAATGGCCCTCTGCCTAAAAATAATGGACATTGATTCATGGGGTAAACGAAATCGAATTCTTCGTTGTCTGAAAGCTCTGCGAAAGTACGGAGGAGCAGCAAAGTCTCTCCTTCCACAGTTACGGAAGATACAAAAGGACCTGATGATGCATCGGGAGCGGAGCTCCCTAGAGCCACAAATTCTCGAGCTGAACTCCTTGATCGGAGTGCTTGAAAGCGCTCCTGAAGAGGATGGAACGCTGCGCTAGGCGAAGGATATGACGTTCTTGATTCCTGTGGCCCGGTCCAAGAGGAGCTCTCGACAATCGTCCATCGGAAAGCGCTTTGTGATCACAGCCTCAATGGCCTCTGGCCAATGTTGCCTGAAGTAGGATAAATCAGAGATTGCGGCCTTGAAAGACGCATCGTCGGCATTGACTGTTCCAATAATCGCCTGATTTTTCAGAACAACGTCACGCATCATCTGGTTGGCATCGACGGGGATCGGATCCCCAGGGGCCGGGATTCCCGTAAATATATATACGCCGTTGACTCCGAGGATACCCAAGGCGTCAAAAGCTACCGGGGAGATTCCTACCGCCTCATAGATCAGGTCTACTGATCCCACAATCTCAGGGAGATCCTTAAGAGGGATGTCTTGTGAAGAAATATACTTTGCGCCGATCGATTCAATAATTTCAGATTTCGGGTTTGGAGCAGGAGATCGGTTGTGGACAAAGGTTTCAAACCCGGCCGCTTTCATTGTCATTGCTCCGAGGATTCCAATTGGTCCAGCGCCAAGAATGACAGCGTTCAATCCTTTTCCGGTTGGTCTCTTCCCCTCATAATGCTGAACCCAGGGCAGACGCTGCTGCGCTGCCCACGCTTGGGCGAGCCCTTTTTCAGCGATGGTCAAGGGTTCCGTCAGAACTGCCAAATCTCTCAGCTCGTCTGGCACATGAGTGAGATAGCGCTCTTGTTCGACAAAAGACTCGGTCATGAAGCCGTGGCACTCCTTGATTCCTCTTTCAACATAATTCCCCGTCGAGCAAAAATCCTGAAGATTTGACCGGCATGGCAGGCAGGTCTGGTTCTGGCAGGGTCGACGAACAGAAGGAACGACGAAATCGCCAACCTTCAAGTTGCTCACATTGGTGCCAACCTCAACGATCTCACCCATGGCTTCATGGCCAAGGACAAGGTGCTTTGATCCGGACGGAGGATCCCCATAGACAAAAGTGCAGATTTCTCGATCCGTTCCACAGATGCCGACATCAATAGTTCTCACTTTAACCTCGTCATCCTGATGGAGCTCAGGCGAAGGATGGTCAATAATTCCAACCTTCTTCTGACTCGGGGTAACGGCTACTGCTTTCATGCGGACCTTCTGCTTGTTGGACAGCCGGGATATGGCTGCCGGAACGATGGCAGTCAAGGCGGGTCTTTTTTTCAGGGACGAAACGGGTTGAAGCCAAAGAGCGCCACGCTGCAGTGCTTATCCGTATTTTCTCCATTTTTTTAGGAGATAGCGTCATGTCGTCTGTCACCTGAGAGTCCCGCGGCCTGCACACAGCTTAGAGGGATCTAGCTTCGAGACGATGGTGAATCCTGAGCGGAAGATTGTCATTCGGTCGGATTGATCTGAGATACTACTGGACTTTCAATCGATCAGACGGCAGGCAGAAAAAGCACCCTGATTTCCCGTAGCCAGCTGCGAAGATAAAATTGAAAAGCTACAGCTGATTTCCTCATGAGGTAATCGGCACCTTATTCCGGAGGACTCAGCGCGAGGAGTGCAAAGCTTGTGGCCGCATTAGAGATGTAGTGCCTGTTGTCCTTATGTGGAGACCGGGTATACCAACGGCCACTTTCTCGCTGCTGCGCCTTTAGCCAACGACGCGCTTTTACGAGTCTCTCATCACCATATGTTATTCCCGATTCCACCAGAACGTGGGCAGCAAACGCGGTTGCATAGGCATCCGGATCAGTGGACTGTGTCCTGCCATCAGACCTCTTCCAATGCCTGTCGCCAAGTTCTGGAAGAACCCACGCGCCATTCACTTTCTGGACCGAGAATAAATCGTCCTGCCATTGCTTAACCACGGTCTTTTCGACGAGGTCTTTACGGTGCCCCGATGCCCACAGGAGCATACCCTTCTGGTGGAGCGATTCAGGAGGGTGATTATTCAGGAATTTTTTAAGTCGTCGGTCTCCCTCAGCAGCTTGTGGAGATCGAATATATTCATCACTGGAGGCCACTCCAAGCGCCAGTGCTACGAGGGAAACGCCAAAGTGGTCATCTGATTCATAGGGCCCCCAGTTACATTTGATCCACTTGTCCCATGCTCCGGAGTCGGCCTGTATTTTCCATATGTAATCAAAGGCCTGACGGGTAGTCTCCGACAGGGTTCCCTTAATTTTCATATCACTGATGGCGAGAAAGGCTGTGGTGGCAACCATCGCCTCTGCTCCGGGCGTCCGAGTCCCTTTTCTTTGATAGTCCGGATCAACATGCGGCTTTATGAAGTCGTGCGCAAAGTTCCTTGCCTCCAGATAGGCGGGGGCCTCACTTCCGCTCCGTGCTCGACCAATAAGGTAAAACCCATTGGTGTGGCAGGTGATACAGCTGTGGGACTGCTGCCAATTCATTGCGGCATGGTCGGCAGCACGAGTAGCGGCAGGATAAGAAAATTCAGAGCGCAGCTGCTCTTTGGCGGTGAGCGGCTCCGGGGCAAGGTGATTTTCCAGTGTTACCGCAGAGTCGTCCGCCAGCAAACCCATGGGATATGAGCTGCTTACTATGATAAAAAGGAACAAACGCATTATTCAAGGTTACCTCATGGCGCGAAGGCTCGGATCGTACCATGGCTATCTGACGCGTAGAGCATTTTCCCCGAGATGGCGAGGCCATGGACAGCTCCTCCCTCGGGGATCATTACTTCCCAAAGCAGGGATCCATTTTCACGGGAGTAGGCCTTGATACCTCCATTATGACCGAGAATGACAGACTCAGAGCAGACAATCAATTCGGACGGGGCCGGAGTGTCTACTGACCATCCGGAAAGTTCATCTTTGGTCTTCTCGAGGGTAACGGCCTTGAGCGATCCCCGGGTGTGGAGATAGGCGATGCCATTTGCCACGACCGCGCAGGAGGTATCGTTGAAAGTTGCAACGCGAGCTCCTTTGGCATCAGTAAGGAAAAGTTGGTTGTCTTTGGCCTTCTGAGACTTTGGACCGGAGATCAGCTGGTTGTCCTCGGTGACCAGGCAGAAGACTCCCCCAGCATGCCCGATAGCTCCAGAGGGTTCTCCTGTTTTCAGGTCATAGAGGAGGGGTGCCGACCTGCCCTGGGGGGCGATCAGGGTATTGGCAGTGGCCAGAAGTGCTCCTTGAAGAGTAACATTACTGATTTCCCGGCTGAATTGGCGGCTGCCGGTTTTGGGATTGGCTGCGATCAGCCAGCTCGATTCCCAGGGAGTGAGTGAAGCAGTAAAGAACAGGGTGTCGTTGACCACAAGAGGAGCAGTTCGTACCGGCCATAGAGAAATCATACTGGCATTACTTGGGATCCGGCGGTCAACGGGAGATCCTCGGTCTTTCCACAGCAGGTTTCCCGATCGCGCATCGAGGGCATAGAGATGACCATCATCTGAACCGGCGTAGGCAACACCGTTGTAAATCGTAGGAGGTAGTCGCACGGGTGCTTCTGTGAAGAACACCCAGCGCTCCTCCCCGGTCTCTGCGTCGAGGGCGTGTACGGCGTTATCGTGAGAGGATCCGAAATATACAAGGCCCTCGGCACTGGTAACGTAGAAGCACGGATCAAAATTGCGCATTGATTGAAGCCCCGAGTTGCCGGAGTAGGCATCCCACTTGGCGGGGCCGCTCCAAGCCTGACGCGGATGTCCGCCTTTCACCTGCCACAATTCTGAGAGAGGAAATTTGAGCGTTGCAGCACTAACTCCACTGCGCCGTGCGTCGTGGCGATAAGTCGGCCAGTCATCTCCCCGGAGTATTGATGAGGACAGGACTCCGGCGATGAAGAGTGTAAATGAAAGCGTTTTCACGATAGACATATTACCTTGTGGCTGGCGTGGAGGCTGGAACAGCTGGTAGAGCAGGAGCTGTGGGCTTGAGGCCGATCGAAGTTTCCATCCATCCTCCGCACGAGCAGCCTGCGCCCCCTTCAGGAATCAGGAGCATGCCTTGGGCCGGGATCGTATTCAGCCAGCAACTGGGACGAATTCGCATGAAACGTGACACCGAACCAGTATCCTTGTTCCAGAGCCCAAGAGGAGAGTTGCCCTCGCCGAGAATCCGGAACATGAGAGCATTTTTGGTTGCTACTACGGTTGAGCAGCCTCGACGTGGTCCGTAGCTTTCTCCAAGAGGTTTGCCGGTTTTCAGGTCATGAATGTGTGGTGCAAAATAAAGCCGGTCCTCTGTCACAACCGGATGCGTGATGTGTGTGCCGTGATGGTCCGCTCCCCAAGCGCTTTCGGTTGACCACATCAGGGTTCCATCCTGACCGTAGCTCGTGCAGCGGAAATTGCCTTTCTTCTGGTAAGCGCCGCTCTTGCTGACTGTGCCTTCGGACAGGACTGCAAGATAACCTTGAGGGGTTGCAATCCCGTAGGCGGCTTGAACGAAGCCTACCTTTTCGGTCAGGAACACTGGCCTGGGGCCTGGTTTTTCCCAAATAATCTTTCCTGTAGAAGCATCCAGACAGACTGCGGTCAAACCAAGCCACAGTTTACGGTCGGACACTCGGGAAGAGGTCATCTCCGAAAGTTCAAGAGAGCGATTTTCCAGAAAGAAAACCCGGCCCCCGTCAAGAGCGATGGTTGAGTTCAGGATCAGTCCCTGACCGTATGACCATCTGCCCTTGGCAGTTGATTTCTGGTAGCCGAAAATTTGATCACTGCAAACTTGTGTTACTTCCACACCCACCTTGTCGAACCATGCGGCATCACCCCAGAACTCTCGATAAGCAGAGTTCGCCCAAACTGAGGATCCGATGATCACGTCATTTTCTTGAGCGACAAAACCCCAGTCGTGGGATTTACGTTTCGCAGTGGGAAGCAGCAGCGCGTGGCGTAGTTCTCCAGTCTTAGCGCTGAGTATCCAAAGACGGTCCCGGATAGCGAGGTATACGTCTGATTCATCAACGCACCAGTTTGAGCTGTCGTGAGCCACGTTGAGCCGGCGCAGGGAAGGAATCTCGTAGGACCACAGCACGGCCCCGTTGTAAGCATTCAATGCCACCATGCGGTCCATGCCCTGGTGGAAAAGTCGCCCCTTGGCTGAAAGGGGAGCAGGCATACGAGGTTGGCGGTCGATTCCAAAGTCACCCCCCGGATGGCCTATCCATTGAACCGACATCCCCGAAGTCGCGCTTACGTTACCGAGGGTCTCACCGGTGTATGAAGCGTTACCTGCGGTTCCATACTGGTGGGTCCAATTCCGAGCTCCCGTGAGCTCTCCACGACGGAAAACGGAAAAGGATCCTGCCTTCTCCCAGTGTCCCGGAGCATCATCAAATTCAGGATTTCTCGGAGAAGACGCGAGCAAGGCTCCTCCGTCAGGTCGTAGCAGACGGAGACATTCTGGAGAGGAAACAGGCAGAGTCTTCTTCTCTGACAGAATAAGATCGGCAAAGCCATCGGTCCAAGGGGTCTGCCCGCTTTCCTCGAGTGAAACAACAGAGATGCGATGGCCGAGACTGCCATTCTTGTAGAGCTTCTTGCGAACCCTCTGGATGACGGCGGAGTCGGTGTCTGCCGCGATAATATGGAATCGGGATCTGGCTGCCAAGGCAGAGGCCAGTGCACCATCTTCAAGGCCGAGGATAAGGATGTAGCCGTTCTGTTCTGCAGTGGCCTCGAGTGCTGTAGTGACGAGAGCTTCGGTGCTCTCCGGGTGGGATTCGTGAAGTTTGATAGGAACAGGAGAAAGATTAAACCTGGTGTCGAATTCAAACATCTCGCTGAGGCGGCGGCGTTTATTCTCTATCAGTGCGATACGGTAGCGATAGGTGGTCGCTCTTTGCAGGGCAGCAAGGTCTACGTCGAAGCGCCCATCAGAGGATTCCAGTTCCTCTTTATTCGACAACGTTCCTTCCTTGCCTTCTCCGTAGTAGAGGATTGCTTTCTGAACTGGGGCCTGCCAGGAGACAGTGGCAACATCGGGGTTTGGGAAAGCAACTCTAGGCTGGATCGAGAAGTTGGCTGGTTGCTCGTCATTGACTTCAATATTATCGATCACCCACCACCACTTGTTGGATCCAACCTTCCGCCACTCGATCTGCATGCTACGTGCCCCTTTGGGATTTTTGAGAGCCACACGAACTGTCTCGCTGAAGGCAGTGGATTTTCCCTCGTCGAACCGAAGAACTTCAACGGGCTCCTGATCATCATAGGTAACCATGATTGTTCCCGTCTGGGATTCAGCCTGCCAGCCGGAATCGAATTTCAGGGTAAGGCTCAGGGGGTCGGCATTCGATATGTCAATTAAGGGAGTTCGCAAGGTGGCATCGAACGGTCTCCCTCCTGCAACGTCATCGAATTCATCGCTGTCTGCGATGGCGATAACGTTTGAGCCGAGTGCAAATTTCTCTCGCTGCTGGCCCGGGGCGGCGGCAGCCCATGCCTCAGGAGAGGCAAAGGTCCAGCCTGACCATTCAGGCACTCCACCTTTCCCGTGTGAGGCATTCCTGATCATATCCCATCCAAGAAGAGCATCGGCTTTCTGGGCAGTTGGCAGGTCCAGCCAGTCGGTCCCATCTCCATTGGGTTCAGACGGGAAAGGAAGGAGTCCCGGATCATCGGTCAAGGAGTCAAAGTTCTCGCTGAAATAGGTCGTGACTCCGGAGAAGTTGTCACTTTCCTGCGCAAAGGCGATCGTGATGCCACACAAAGCGATCGCAGCCGAAGTAATCCGTGATATCACCGTGCAGATAGTTTCCATCGTAATAATCTGGGTCAGCCTAGGCCCATGTCCGCCCGAGGGAAGAGAATAACATCCCCGATCTCCCGGAGAAGAGGGTAATCACAGGAAATTGCGGTTGAGCGCGGAGGTAGTGCTCTCTTCCGTGAACTGATCTGACTTCAGGGGATCCAGAGCCTGCTATTACTGACTATCGAAGCGTTTGGATTACTTTCCGGGAACGATTTTCCAGATCTCTCCATTTTTGCCAGATGGTCCCTTGCCCGTGTTTGTGAGTACGTAGACCTCTCCACCCTGATCATATCCGAATCCGATAACCATCCTTGAAATCGGGCCGGCCGGAGTCTTCGCGCCCGGTATCACTTTCATAGTCCAAGTCGTCTTTGAGTCCCGGATACCGCCATAGAGACCGTATTTTTTGCCTGCCCAGCTTTGGGCCCAGTCTGCAAAAAGGTAGACTCCGTTGAGACCGGGGATCGCCTTTCCTCTGTAAACATGCCCTCCGGTCACACTGACTCCGTAACCGGCAGCTTTGCCGAGACCTTCATGGTGGGGGTAGACCAGAACCGGTGCCACGAATCCCTCCGGGGCAGCTGATACCTCCAACGTGCATGGCTCACTTGGTTTCAGTTGATCGAAGGCTGCATACCCTTCGTAGCGGGGCCACCCGAAGTTACCAGCAGAGAGGACGTTGATCTCTTCAAAGCGATTTTGACCTACGTCTGCGACGATAATATCGCCGCTCTCATGATCGACCGTGATACCCCACGGATTCCGAATTCCCCAAGCATAGATTTCCTCTCTGCCGTCCTTGCTGCCTTTGAAGGGGTTGCCATCAGGGATCGCGTAAGGAGCTTTAGAATCAATATCGAAACGTAGAACCTTACCAAGATAGCGATTCAGCGCCTGCCCGTTACCGCCTTTTTCGTGTCCTCCTTCAGGGGAACCTTTAGGGTCAAGGTCGTTGGCAGCGCCTCCGTCACCGAGCCCGAGGTAAAGGAAACCATCTTTCCCGAAGACCAGATTTCCTCCATCGTGGTTCCACTGTGGCTGGTCCACGGTGAAAATTATCCGCTCGCTTCGAGTGTCGGCCGTGCCATCAGCCTTGACCTTGAACTCGGAAAGGTGCGCAGTGTGATCAAAATTCTCAGTCCCATCTGACGCGAGAGGTGCGCTGTAGTAAACATACACCTTTCTGGTGGATTTGAATTGAGGATGGAGTGCAACTCCGAGAGATCCGCGTTCGTCGAACCCTTTTTTCAAATTTACAATGGACTTACGGAGATCGAGAAAGGCTTTGCCAGGCTTTCCTCCCTTCTCATCGAGAAAGTGAATGACGCCCGTCTGGTCAACGACGAGAAAGGCCCTTTCGCCCTCTTCGTAGGGGATCATGCTGAGCGGTGAGACAAAGCCAGAGGCAAACTTCTCATAATTCACATCGGGGAGTTTTTCTGCAGCCTTGAGGGTGGGCAGGACAAGGCTGAGGGCCAGGGTCGGAAGGAGAATGAGTGGCTTCATCTTGAGAGTAGTTTGCGCGTTTCAGGTAGTTTGGCAACCCGTCTTTGCTGGGCACATTCTGATAGAATGAGAAGGGAGGACGCGGTAAATATCCAGACACCTGAACCTCGTATAATCCTAAACCGTTGCCGTGCGTTTTTCTTGCCAAAGGCCGGGAGGGCTGGAGGATCAGAGCCTTGAACTGGCTTCCTCTTTCGACGCTTTCCGCGATATTTTTGACTTTCGCTTTTCCTGTGATGGATGCGGACGCTCAGAAGGTTCGTCCGCCGAATGTTGTTTTGATCGTTGCGGATGACCTGGGCTACGGCGACTTGGGCTGTTTTGGTCAAAAAGTCCTGAAAACACCTCGAATTGACGAGATGGCATCCGAGGGAATGCAATTCATGCAATTTTACGCGGGCTCAACGGTGTGTGCGCCATCGCGAAGCGTCCTGATGACAGGGAGGCATATGGGCCGGACAGCCGTGCGGGGTAATTCGACGCGGCCCGTGATTCTTCGTCCGGAGGATCCTAACCTCGCGGCGCTCCTGAAAAGCGCGGGTTACCGAACGGGCTGTATTGGAAAGTGGGGCCTGGGAACTCCTGATAATACGAGCAATCCGAATGACATCGGATTTGATTATTTCTTTGGCTATGTGGACATGTGGCACGCTCATAACTTTTATCCTGAGTTCCTGATCCGGAATGGGCAGGTCGAAAAGTTGAGGAATGAAGTCGCATCACGATGGAAGCCGTTTCAAATTCCCGGCAAAGCTCAGGGCGGGAGGGGAGTTGCGGTGAAGCGTATTGATTATGCTCCAGATCTATTAGTGGCAGAGGCAGAAAAATTTATCAGGGAGAATAAAGAGGCTCCTTTCTTCCTAATGCATGCGCTGAATACACCCCATGCAAACAATGAAGCCGGGTCCCGGGGAATGGAAGTCCCGGAGCTCGGGGAATTTGAGAAGATGGACTGGCCTGTGGCTGAAAAAGGGTTCGCGGTAATGCTTCGTAATATCGACCGTGATGTCGGGCGCGTTCTCGATGTTGTGAGAGAGACCGGACTGGCGAAGAATACACTGGTAATCTTCACTTCAGATAATGGCCCACATCAGGAAGGAGGACACAGGGCAGATTTTTTTAATTCGAATGGCGCGTTACGTGGGAAAAAGAGAGATCTGACAGAGGGAGGAATCCGGGTGCCAACGATCGCATGGTGGCCGGGGACCATTCGGGCTGGAAGCAGGGACGAGAGCCATTGGTATTTCGGGGATTTGATGTCCACTGTTGCTGATCTTGCCGGGATAGAGCCTCCTGAAGACATCGACAGTGATAGTTTTGCGGGAGTCCTACGCGGGAAGTCTCGTGACAGACGCTGGGTTCGCAACTCGGTCATGTACTGGGAATTCCATGAGCAGGGATCTTCACAGGCAGTGCGTCTTGGCAGGTGGAAGGCCATCCGTAAGCCAATGCACACTGGTCCGGTTGAGCTCTACGATATTGCTGTAGATCCCGGGGAGGCAATGGATCTCAGTAAATTTCGTCCCGATCTTACGGAAGCCGCAATCGCGCTCATGGACAAAGCTCATGAACCAGATCCTAATTGGCCCGTAAAATAGCGGAGTTTGAACGAGGCTTGAAGGACCAGGCAGAATTCTCCTTTCTTGTCCGAGCCGGCGTAGGGTAACAAACAGGTTCTTGTTCTAGGGCAGAAAAGGGGCAAATTGCCGGGGTGCGCCCACACTGTTTCCTCCTGATCGCTATACTTGGGCTCATGGCTCATGGCATGGCGGAGGAATTGTCCCGTGAAGATCGAGAGTTTTTAAAGGAGCGTGCTCCGCGTTTACTCCAAGTCATCAAGGAGGCAGAGGAAAGGAGCTTTGATGAAGTGCTGAAGGAGGCTATTGAACGAGTTAGCGACCTGCAGGAGGAGTGGGAGGAGGCCCGTGAAGACGGGGAAAAGTGGGCGGGGCTCATGGTCGGAGAGATGGCAAACGAGGCGGCTCTTGATTACCTCGTATGGAAGTTCGAGGAGGGTGAGATAGAGGAGGGTCAGGCAGAAGAAACTCTCCGGGATTTGATGGAGGAGCGTTGGCGGATCGATAATGGAATTACGGAAAGGGAAATGAAGATGGCTGCCGGAAACGGTGATGCGGATCTCGCGGCAGAGCTGGCTGAGGAACTGCAATGGCGAATGGGTAATCCCCTGAAAGCTGTTAATGAAATGATCGCAGATTTTATGGAGCAACTTGAGGAAATGGGTGGAGAGGATCAAGAAGAGGAAGAGGAAGTTGCGGGAGAGATATACACGCCTCCTCCACTGGGCGGCCAAGAGAGCGAGAGCGTCCTTGAGAAGATTGCTTTTCAGTATGAAAAGCACATCGTTGTTGCTCTAGAAACTTACTGCTTTGACTGTCATGACTCCTCCAGTGCAAAAGGAGACCTCGACCTCGAGAAAGCCCTTCTTGAAAGGCCCCTCGTGAGGAATCGCCTGCTATGGGAAAATGTAGCGGAGCGAATCCGCAGTGGGGACATGCCACCAAAGAACAGGCCGCAACCAGCTGCTGAGGATAGACTACGGCTCCGTGCATGGTTGCGGCAGGAAATAGAGCACTTTCCCTACGAAAAAATACGTGACCCGGGTTACGCTCCTGCGAGACGTCTTACCCGGGAGGAATATAATCGAACTATCCGTGACCTCGTGGGTCTTGATCTGCGCCCGGCGGATCATTTTCCCGTTGATTTCAGTGGCTCCAGTGGTTTTTCGAACAGCTCCAATACCTTGTTCCTGGCGACCGCCCACCTCGACCGCTACCTGACCGCTGCCGAGGAAGTTATCGATACGGTGCGTAATCTGCCGCAGGCTTGGGCGGCACTGAAGGGCGACGGTGGAAGTGATGAGAGTCTTGGGCGTTTTGCCCGGCTCGCCTTTCGGAAAACACCCGGAAGCCGTGAGCTTGAAGAATTAAGACGGCATCTGCAGATCGCTCGTGACACTGGGCAGCCAGAGGACGACGCACTGGCGACTGCCTTCAAACTTGTCCTGATCTCACCTCATTTTCTGCTCAGGGTCGAGAAGGGAGGAAAGCCTGGAATAGACGAAAAAGTGGCCGCCACTGATCTTGCTTCACGCCTGTCTTATTTTCTCTGGGCCTCTTCACCTGACGAAAAACTTCTTGGAGCAGCAGAGAGCGGCCTGCTCGGCGAAAAAACGGGTCGTGAAAATGAGATAACTCGAATGCTTTCGGATGACCGCAGCCTTGCGCTCGGTGAAGTTTTTGCCGGTGAGTGGCTAGGGACTCACAAGGTCGGACCCCGCATTCGGAAAGATCCCATCGACAATCCGTGGTGTACGGAATCGTTGATGAAGGCCATGCGGGATGAGACTGCGCTTTTTATCCATTCCCTGATCCGTGAAAACGCTCCCGTAGAGCGCATGATTAATGCCCGTTATACCTTTCTCAATGAGGAGCTGGCTCGATTTTACGGTATTCCCGGGGTGGACGGAGACGCTATGAGAAGAGTAACTCTGCAAACGCCTCGTCGGGGAGGCCTTCTCGGTCATGCAAGTATTCTCGCGGCGACTTCGTTTCCCGATCGTACAAGTCCGGTAGTGAGAGGCACATGGATTCTCACCACTTTGCTGGGGACTCCACCGCCACCTCCGCCTCCAAATGTTCCAGAGATTGAGGGCGGCGGACGGGGACGGAATGCTGTCCGTAATCTTCGGGAGCAGCTTGAGGTTCACAGGCGCTCAGAACGGTGTGCAGGATGTCATTCAAGAATCGATCCCCTCGGATTTGCGCTCGAGAACTACGCTGAATTCGGACAGTGGCGGCCAAACGTGGACAACCGAGGAGCCCTGCCTAATGGAGCCCGGTTCCGTGGTCCTGAGGGTCTTAAAATAGCCCTTCGGGAGTGGCGCCTCGATGACCTTGGGATGCAGGTTATTCGCAAGATGATGGCTTATGGCCTTGGCCGACAGCTGGAATATTATGATGAGGGAACGGTCCGGGAGATCGCGGCAAGATTGAAACCGTCTGGTTATCTCATGAGAGACATGGTAAAAGAAGTGGTAGAAAGCCGGCCATTTCTCATGCGGCGATTACCTGTCAATACAGAACCCGCTTTGCCCTCCACTTCAGAATGAAGAATTCTCCCAACCGACGAGCTTTCCTGAGAGGAGTTGGCGCCTGCCTGTTCCTTCCCACTCTGGAAAGTATGGGAGCACCCGCACCAAGTTTGAAAGGCGGGACGGTGGGCTCGGCGACGAGATTGGCGTATCTCTACTTTCCTAACGGTGCGGCGGCAGGTTCATGGGCGCCGAGCAGGGTGAGCCGGGATGGGAGACTCGAGCGATTGAATGACTGGATGTCTCCGCTGGAGCCCCATAAAGGAGATCTGGTTGTGACCCGGAACTTGTGGACGCCGCGAGGAAACGGCCATGGGGCGGGGACTGCGACGTGGCTGACAGGGGGAGCTTTTGATGGGCGTCGGAACGACGTGGGGAGCGCTTCGGTGGATCAAATGGTAGCTCAGCGGCTTCCCGCATCGCCACTCCCTTCGCTGGAGATCAGTACGAACGGGGAGGGTAGTTTCTCTGGAAGTCTTTCGCGGAATTGCCTGTCGTGGACTTCCCGGGATACGCCGGCAGTTCGTGAGACCGTACCACGGGCCATCTTCGATAAGCTCTTCCGGCGATCGAAGGAAGGGTTCGTCGACAAAAGTGTCCTCGATCT
>CETE01149416.1_pt1 | contig 21748 bp, 18 predicted proteins | sample 531241 | NCBI WGS metagenome assembly CETE01 (sample SAMEA2622336, study PRJEB7988) | marine metagenome | biome: marine biome (ENVO:00000447); feature: deep chlorophyll maximum layer (ENVO:xxxxxxxx); material: "saline water (ENVO:00002010), including plankton (ENVO:xxxxxxxx)" | depth 30 m
TGACAACACGTGTCATCGGATGACCGCTCGGATATCAAGGTATAGCACGTAAAATCGCCAATGTCTTGAGTGAGCATTTTACACAGGAATCACTAAGAAATGGAAAATCCGAGGCTCGCAGAGGGGAAATCCAAAGTGTGTCTTCACTTTCGGGGCGCCATGTCACTCGCTGTCTTATCCTGGGTTACCAAGAGGCTGGGCAGTGGGGAGAGGGTTGCTCTAGCTTCAGTTATAGAGGCCAAAGGGAGTGTACCAGGGAAACCTGGAGCTAAGCTAGCCATATCTTCTACCGGAGACAAATTTGGCACCGTTGGAGGTGCAGGACTTGAAATGAAGATCGAGAAAAGCCTGAGTGAAATGTTGCTAAAGGATAAATCCGAAATGAGGAAAACCGGGGGAAGGATTGAGACGTATATCCTACACAAAGAGGGGAAGGGAAAAGAGGCAGTTGCACTTGACAGCCTATGTGGAGGGCGCCTGAAAGTGTCATTGGAAGTTATCGAACCTGTCCCTCACATACTTATCGCAGGAGGAGGGCATGTGGGGATGTCTGTGTCAATTGTGTGCGAGACACTTGGTTGGCAACACAGTGTATTTGATGTGAGGAACGAATATTCGAATTCTGTAAAGTATCCTAAAGCCTCTGAGTCTCTCTGCAGTTCCGTCGCAGAGTTCCTCGAAGAAGAGAATGAATCATCAATCACGAGGTTCTCGGATATACTTGTACTGGGGCATGATTGGTCTGTTGACCAAGAGCTCCTCATAGGACTTCTAAAAATTACGACCGATGCGCCACGGATAGGAGTTATCGGCTCGACAACGAAGTGGGCTGGTTTCAAGAAGGCGGCACTAGAATCTGGACTTACTGATGATGACCTTTCATTGGCAAGATGTCCGATCGGACTTGACATAGGAGCGGATACACCGGAGGAAATTGCATTGGCTATATGTGCTGAGATTCTAGCATTTGAAAGAAAAGCAGATTAGCCGAAATATGAAATTACCCCCCTCTTACCGAAGGGCATGAGATACACCGCAATGGGGATTGTGTTCGTTTTTTTCACTCCACTACTCAGCGGTTGTATATTCTGGGATGACACATCACCTGTAATCGAAGTATCGGATGATGAGACCGATCCAGAGTCATATACCGTGGTCGCTCCCATAGACACTGGGATAAATGTCTATCATAATCACTTCATCATGAATCAGTCTTATCCGTCTTCACTCCTAGAGGGCCTGAATGTCACAATGACCTGTGACATTAGTACCGAGGGCACTTGGCAAGAGAGATATGAGGCGGACAAGGAAAGTTGCTGGGACCAGATTACCCCTACAGACATCGTATGGTTCAGAGGTACAAGAATAATCGGAACCTCTCCCGATAATGGAACCGACATACCCATTCTAGACGATCCACAAGATGGTCATGGAACGGCTGTGACTGGGGCAGTTTTGGATGCAAATCCAGATGCAGTGATATTTTTTGTTGAGGGCTTCAGTGATGCAGCTGTTCTTGCCGCTGCAAATCAACCGTTGGTGGATATCATTTCCACTAGTTTTGGGCCTATAGGGTCCATCCCGGTTCCGGGCATCGAAGATGCTACGAAGATTGCCGTCGTAGAGAATAAGAAAATTCACACTGGTGCGGCTGACAACTCGCCCTCTCCTGCTGTTCAGGACTCTACTGCCGGGCCTCCATGGAGCATAGGAATCTCTGGATATGCTGAAGAGGGTGATGATCAAAAAGAAACAATGAGTGGATCATACCCTGATATCGCCGCCGATTGGACCCAGATTCTACCGAACCATGATGATATCGATGGATACCACGAGACATCGGGAACATCATTTGCTACGCCCAGAACAGCTGGATTACTCTCAAAGATTATACTGACTTTGAGATCTGATTTTGGAGACTATTCTTCAGGGGCTGATCCTATTACTAGAATGGGGAATTTGGTTTACAGCGAAGGTCTTAATGTCTCAAATGATGACCTGAGGGACGCCTTGAATTTGTCTGCTTGGTACCCGTCATCATCAACTTGGGACCCGTTTTCTGGAACGGTGCCCATATCTCCCCTCGCACCGTGCACCCAAGTAGGGTGGGGAGTCGTAAATGAAAGCAATGTGCAGCCGATTATCGACCATCTGGGCGGAGGTCCAGATATAGGACAGAGGCCCTCTGATGTGGTAATGTGCATGGAAGCAAATCAAGCAATCAGAGAAGCTTACTGGACATAATACAGAATTTTCTAATTTACCTACACGACCGTTGGATTCAATAACTGAAAGTCGTTGAGAAAATTATGAGGAGAGTAAATCTTCGGTGGAATATTTCTTCTCTTCAAGGATCAAGTGATATTTCGAACATCCTGAAAGTGGTTGAAAGTTTTGAAGTTTTGAGTCATCTCTCCGTGAGTGAAAGAGGTGTTGTCCAACTCGCGGAAATAAAATTAATAGATGGAAGAGAAATAGAAGACCTCTCCGACATTAGCTGGCTTGAGGTTATCGAAGTTCTGGAGGAGGATGATGATGTGTTGGTTGCAAGTATTCTCTGCAGTCATCCTTTTGCTAAATCCGCAATTGAGCTATCGAATATACAAGTATACCCCCCATACGGAATAGATTCGGTAAGGGGTATGGAGCTTAGGTTGTCCGGACTCTCAGGCTCTGTGAGTAGGTTTGTCTCTCTTCTAAGAGTAGTTCTACCACCTGACAAAATTAGCGTAAATTCTCTCAGAGACGAAGAAAAAAATGGTTGGACTGACGGATTGACGGATAAGCAGAAAGAAGTTTTGAGTTTTGCAATAAATTTGGGTTACTTTGACCCGGATTCAGATATCAAACTCAAAGATATCGCTGAAGGGCTTGGCATGGCCAGAAGCACGCTCGGTGAGCACATGAAAAGAGCGGAGTTTGAAATCATGAAGAAGGTATCAGAAGATTTGCGCTAATCGAGGATAAAAAAACAAAATACTCAAGTCGTTGATTGTTCTGGTGAGCATGTGGTGCAGTACAGCCTACCCATGGTTCCCGGGCCTGATAAGGTTAGATGGAATGGCGTAGTCAACGGGGTGAATGTCGATTTATACATCGATAGCAATGCAATTCTTCTGGATGTGCTCAGAGACCAAGCTGGTAGTCTAGGCACGAAAAGGGGATGTGACATGGGAACATGCGGTTGCTGTAGCGTGATCATCAATGGAACACCGAAACTTTCCTGTTTGGTATTGGCTCAAGAAGCGAAAGATTCGGCAATTACCACCGTAGAAGGTTTGTCTTCGGGTCATTATTTGCATCCAATTCAGCAGACATTCGCCGAATGCGGAGGGAGTCAATGTGGTTTTTGCACGCCTGGATTCCTAGTTGTATCGGCTGCTTTGCTAGAGAAAAACCCCTCTCCAACTCATGCTGAAATAAAGACTGCAATCGAAGGTAATCTATGTAGATGCACTGGCTACCAACAGATAGTAGAATCAATTTCAAAAGCCTCAGAGATATTAGTTTCAGGAAGAGGTATCGATGACTCTACCTCGTCCAAGAGTGACCCCCATCCCGGATTCTTAGGTGGCAACTAAATGTTGGAGGATACTCATTCGTCCGAAGGCGAAAAAAAATTGGATGAAGATGATAATTTGGAATCCAGTGAGATGGTGGGATACAGGCAACAACCCGGTAAACTACCATTCTCAAAGCCGGGCTCAGGAGGGAAGAATCGTTTCTCAGAACCAACTGATTACTCCAGAATTCCTGAATCCCAGGGTGGTTCCTTGAAGCAACCTTGGGGAGCGCACAGGCATGATGGCTTGGTGAGTGGCCAGGTAATCGGGAAGCCTACGTCCCTAGTTGACAGCAATTGGAAGGTCACAGGACAGGCGAAATATGGAGATGACATTAGACTCCCCGGAGAGGTGATCGGGAGGATTCTTAGAAGCCCCCACCATTACGCTAGAGTACTCTCCATTGATATCAGTAAGGCCCTAGAATTACCTGGAGTTTTGGGAATTGCAACGGGAAATGACGCCCCTGGAAAGTTCGGGGTTCTTCCTGTGACAAAAGATGAGCACGCGATGGCTGTGGAGAAGGTCAGACATGTTGGTGATTTAGTGGCATGCGTCGCGGCGATTGATGAGTCCACTGCAAGGGAAGCATGTAGATTGATTGAGGTAGAATACGAAATCCTAGATTCCATCCACAATATCAAGGACGGCCTAGAAAACTCTGCCAATCCAATTCATGACAGAGGCAAATATCATATCGGTGAGTCGAACGTTCAAAAGAGGGTTTTCCAACAGTTCGGAAATATCTCCGACATGAAAGAAAGTTCTGTGGCGTCTCACAAGTCCAACTGGACGTTCACTGGGGTGAATCATGGATTTACTGAACCGCATGCAGTTGTTGCTCATTGGGACCCTTCCGGCAGATTGACCCTCTACACACCTCAACAGGTTCCTCACTATTTGCACAGGGCGCTTGCTGATGTTCTGGAAATCCCTATGCACCAAATTAATGTCCACAGGACATTCGTTGGAGGGGGTTTTGGAGGGAAGTCAGATCCTTTTCCTCATGAGATGTGTGCGGCTATCCTTGCTAGAAAAATAGGCAGACCAGTTAGAATTAATTTCGACAGAGAGGAGGTTTTCTGGGTAAACAGAGGTAGGCATCCCTCAAAGATTTCAATGTCACTACATGCAGATTCCGAAGGTCGACTTTGCGGTATTGAGACGGATGCTTTGATTGATGGGGGCGCCTTTGCTTCATTTGGGCACGTCACTACTTACTACAACGGAGTCCTTCATACAGCACCTTATGAAATTGGAGCTTTTCATTACACTGGAGCCAGAGTATGGACAAATAAGCCAGCCAGTGGTGCTATGAGAGGCCATGGTGCAGTTAATTCTCGATGCGCTGTAGAAACTGGAATTGATGATTTAGCAGAACAACTAGGTGTTGATCCCATTGATTTCAGGCTCGCCAATTTACTTCCTCCACATAGTGCCACAATTACGGGTTTTAGAGTGACAAGTATCGGCATGAGGGAATGTCTTGAGAGAGTGAAGGAAGAATCTGGTTGGAATGAAAAATTCAGGAAGATGCCCCTCGGAAAGGGAATAGGAATAGGTTGTGGGTTCTTCATCTCAGGGAGTGGACTGCCTATCCATTGGGACCCGAACAAATTCCCCCACGCAACTGTGCATCTCAAGATTGACATGGATGGAGGAGTAACTGTCCACACCGGTGCAGCCGACATAGGTCAAGGTTCAGATACTGTGGTAGCTCAATCTGTGGCTGAGGTTCTAGGACTCCCACTTGACATGATAAGGGTCAGGAGCAGAGAGAGTGACACATCTCCGGTAGATCTTGGATCTTACTCTTCCAGAGTCACCTTCATGAATGCCAATGCCGCTGTATCAGCTGCAGTGGAAATAAGGAACGATTTGTTGGAGGCGACCAGTGAAATTACTGGTGCAAAAATTGAAACTCTCGTGATTGGTGACCGCCGGATATTCAACAAAAGGGACCCTGCAGTGGGAGTGTCATATCTGGAGGCTTTACACAAGGCTCAGGAAGACAGGGGCGCATTAGTTTCTTCGGGTTCGTATCGTACGCCTCCAATGGGGAGGGCACACAAAGGAGCCGCGGCTGGACTTGCTCCGGCATACTCATTTTCCGCCTATGTAGCAGAGGTTGATGTAGACATAGAAACTGGTCAAACGAAGGTTCAGAAGGTCTGGGCGGCGCACGACTGTGGCAAGGCGCTCAATCCATTAGCAGTAGAGGGGCAGATAATTGGTTCGTGTCACATGGGAATGGGCCAAGTCCTAAGTGAAGAAATGAAGTATGGCAGAACTGGGCACCTACTGAACCCCGACCTTTTGGACTACAAAATACCCACAGTTCATGAAATGCCGGAGGTGACTCCGATAATTGTTGAGTCGAATGATCCAGAAGGACCATTTGGGGCCAAGGAAGCAGGGGAGGGGCCCCTTCTTCCAATACTCCCGGCAGTCGTTAACGCTGTTTACGATGCTATTGGAGTGAGGGTCAGTGAGCTACCAATCACGCCTGACAGACTTTACAAAGCCATTGAAAAGAAATGCAGGTCCGAGGGTGTAAAAGATCCACTAGATCTAGAATCCCCCCGACTTAATCTGACTAGTTTGCAGAAAGTTCTGGAGAGCAGGTCCAACAATCACTCCAGCAGGGACAAGGAAAGGCGCCTAACAGACGACCCGTCTCCGTATCACAATGGCGCTCTTTTTGGGCTAGATCCAGAGATTCCCGGGGACGAGCAAGACTCGAGATGGGCGGCGGTCGTATTGCCTCCGGAAGGATATTTGGACAATCCTGGGCTAGCTGGAAGCGCATGGAAACATGCGGAGAGAAGACATAGGAGTGATGCAGAATGAAGATGCCACCTTTCAACCTCCACACTCCGAATACCTTGGACGGTGCTTTGTCCATCGCCTCCGAATTATCACTGGAAGGAAAGGATTATGATTGGATTTCGGGGGGCACCGATCTCATTCCTAATTACAAGTGGCATGTCAATGCAAAGAAGGATGTTATCTCGCTATCTGGAATCGAGGAATTGTATGAAATGACACCTCTCAGGATTGGGGCCATGGTTAGTCTTCAGGAGATAGTTGAGTCGGAATCGATTCATCCACTAATTTCCCGGACCGCCAGTAAAGTGGCCAGTGTAATGATTCGGAGATCCGCAACGTTGGGGGGAAATATCTGCCTAGATACTAGGTGCTTCTGGTTTAATCAGACAGAGGAGTGGAGAGAATCAATAGATTGGTGTCATAAATGCGATTGTGGAACTGGGGCAGACTGTAGGGTAATTCCGAACCAGAATGAGCTTTGTGTAGCTACTTATCAAGCTGACTTAGCCCCTGTGCTGATGTGTCTTGGAGCGACTATTCATCTTTCATCGCACAAGGAATCCAGATCAATGCCGATTAGTGAATTCTTCAAGCTTGATGGGATGACACGAAATGTTCTCAAAGACGACGAGATAGTCACACACGTTACATTCCCTGAGGATATATTTGAGTGGGGGGGAGACTACCAAAAACTTCGTCAGAGGGAAAGCTGGGACTTTCCTGAGGCTGGAGTTGCGGTGACGTGGAAGAGAGGAGGGGGAGGTCTCGAAGATTTACGTGTTGCAACAACCGGTTTAGAGTCCATTCCTGTGCTACATATGGAGCAGTCGGCGGAGGCATTGAAAGGGTGGGAAGGAAAAGATAGCATAGCCAAATTATCTGAATCGGTCAGAAAATCAGTGAAGCCGGTCCTGAACACTTGGTATCCGCCCTCGTACCGAAAGAAAATGGTCAAAGTTCTAACTAGAAGAGCATGTAGTGCCCTACTGGAGGTATGAGTTTGAAGGTCGGAGTTATTCTCGCATCAATCACTTTCATTTGCCTTCTTTCCCCAATTGCAACCTCTCAGCAACCAGACCCTCCTGGTTGGGACCTAGGGATCGAGTACCCTCAAGAGGACCAGGAAAACCCGTTTGAATTAAGTTCCTCAGGGACAGCAACTGTAACATTCTATGTCTCGAATAATGAGCTCCTGCCCATTACTATTGATTTCGAATATGATATTCCATTCGAGGGAGCACACGACGGTCCGGAGTCAGAGACAATAGGGGCTGGAAACAACAAGACTTTCACTTTGGCAATATCAAGCATCGATGTCAGGAACAACCCTGCAGAAACCGCCGAGGAATTCAGCGTCACCGGACTTTTGGTCTCGAGAGGCTCTATCCCACAGCCAATTCCGGACTCTAGGAGCGGTACAGGAGAGTTGCTGATTCCAACAATACATGACTTGGAGGTTAGAATCGCAGAACCTGTGGGCCCAATGAACTCGGGCTCGGAAATGACTTTGGCTGTCTACGTTGAAAATTTTGGGAATGTTGTCGACAGGGTTGGTTCTGTTGAGGTGTCAGATAACTGTCCATTACTTACTGTGGGTGATGGACTAGATTCTCTGACAACAAGGGATATAGCCCCAGGTAGTACAATAAATTCTCCGTTGCTAATTACAGCTTCACAGAGTCATCCTCAAAGGAATTGCGAAGTGGATGTTACAGTATCGTCAAATGGCGCAACCAATTCTGGAGGTTCCGAATTCGCAGAAGATAATGTTAGAGTTACGGTAGAGCCTCCTCCTGTGAATGAAGTAGATCCGGGAGAAGATCCGGGAGACGACGATGGAACGATTGATGAAGTTGTAAGCTCTAATTTACCTAATATGAGTATTTTCCTGACAGTTTTTGCGATTCTTGTTTCCGCATCATTGAGGACTCAAAGGCAAGACTAGCGTGTTTTACTCATTTATGTATAAATCAGTAGACTGAGTTAATATTAGACGGGAAAACTGATTTTTTTTGCCGAAGCATATAATTGGGCAATCGCACTCCGCACAGCACCGTAGGTGCTAGATTGAACCTACGTTTGGATGTTGGTTAACTTGGATAACAACGACGGGGGCCGTGAATTCGGAACATACGTCACTTGGTCCTTGGGGATTACGACTGCATTGCTTCTCATCCTTCCGATGATTTTCGTGGTTGGAAAAGCCACTCATTACTCCGCCTACTCCAGTGAGGGGGACTATGACGGACTAGCTCAATTGAAGGATATGAGAGATAGCTTGGAGGGTGACGATGGCTACTCGATTGCCAACACCATGTCAACGCCAATGCTCGTTAATGACTGGAAATACCCACACAGGACTATGCTATTGGTAATCGCTCCCGAGAAGCCTATTGATGAAACTGAAGCAGAGTCAATTTACGATTTCGTAACAGAATCCGGCGGAAAAGTCATTGTAGCCGCTGACGGAACAAACGCGAATAGGCTAGCATCGAAATTTGGAGTCACATACTTCGACTCGCCCCTGTTGGATGAAAACCAGTATTATATCACAGAAACCGATGATGGGGTAAGTCAATATTCGTGGGAAAACGTCTGGGGAATCGGGACGCTGGAAGAGGAGTCTTCGGATTTCGGGAATGATGGATGCAGCGCTTTCGACATAGACAATTACGATGATGATTGCGCACTGCCCGTGATGTTCAAAAAACCAACAGGAATGAAGTTTGAACAGACTGAGAGGGACAGAGAAGACCCCGAACACCGTGAAGTGACCATAATCTCGAAAGCCTCTCCCTCTGCTTTCATTGACCTAATCGGAACTGGAGACTCTAGTGACTTTAGGAATCCTGCTCCGGGAGATCTAGCGCTGATGATAAGGGCTGATTATCCCGGAATTGAGGTGTATGACAAAGTTCGAGCCGGGCAAGCGATTGTCGGCGGAAACACTGCCGAGATTGAGGTAACTGGAAGCATTGTTTTCGTTTCTGATCCAGAGGCATTCTCCAACATGCTGTGGACAGATGAGGTTGCGCAGGGAGAAGGAATTCCCAGAGTCTGCGAAGTAGTGGGTGCATACCAGAGTTGTTGGAACGATGCATTTGAAGACTCTGATGGGTCTCAGTGGAATGGGAACGGAGACTACTTCAGACTCCTGATACACTCCATGATGGAGTTCGATAACCTTGAATTATCCGGGGAAGTTAAGGGTGATTTCGCTAACTTCCAAGTTGTGTTTGATGAAAGCAGACACGTAACGGGAGTCGTCTCTGCCCCATTCGTTGAGGCAATGAGCACCGTAGTTTTGCTGACGTCTAATACATTCCTGAAGTGGTTAGTCGTACTGAACGTCGGACTCCTTCTCCTTGTCGCAATGATGATTGTCCCAGAAAAGGAAAACTGGAGGCATGTTTTCGATTTGACCCGATTCTCAGAGAGGCCCAACAAACTTAATCCAAGTGAATACAGAAAAAGAGTTCAGCAAGCCCTGTTCACAAAGATTAGGGTCCATCATGACCTCACCAGAGATCAGATGGCCCTTAAGCCGCCCGCCGAGATCCAATCAATGATTGGCAACCCAAGACTAGTAGAGCTAGCTTATTCCAAGGAAAGAAAATACTCCCCTAAAGAGCTCAGAGAGCTGATGCAGGCTATCAGACGCTGGGGGGGCGGAAACTGACCGCAGACGCAATTAACAAAAGTAATGATGAACTGGAGATAATAGTATGAACGCACCACCACCAGCAGAAAAACCACCGGCACCACCAGCAGACGCAGTATCGAAAGGATACGAGGAGAAGGCTGCAAAGGCCCGAGGATCCAAGAAAGTGAATGAAAAGCTTGAGGCTGTTGGAAGGATTGGGGAGGCCATAAGTGCTGAAGTACAGAAGGTAATTATCGGGAAATCACATGTTATCGATAACGTTCTAATTAACATCTTATCCAATGGAAATCTTCTCTTCGAGGATTACCCAGGTCTAGCTAAAACCCTAATGACCAATACTTTCGCTGACGCGCTTGGCTGTGACTTCAAGAGAGTTCAATTCACACCCGATTTGTTGCCTGCAGATATCACAGGGACCAACATATACGATGCCAAAAAGGGTGAGTTCACATTCAAGCCGGGACCCATATTCTGCAATCTACTTCTCTCTGATGAGATCAACAGAGCACCACCCAAGACCCAAGCTGCATTGCTTGAAGCAATGCAGGAAAAGCAAGTGACAATTGGAGTCGTAACGCACAAACTTCCGGCACCTTTCTTGACGATGGCCACCCAAAATCCAGTGGAGCAAGAGGGGACCTACCCTCTCCCAGAGGCCCAGCTTGACCGATTCATGTTCAAGATGAGTGTCGGTTACCCCAACAGGGCGGACGAGGATGAGATTCTGGCAAGACGTGTTGCTAGGAAGAAGGACGCTGTCGAAGTCGAGACAATAACTGACCCGGCTAGGGTAGTTGCCATGCAAGAGGCCTGCGAGGAAGTTTACGTTGACCCTGCAGTTAGGATGTATATGGTGGAGATTGTCACAAGAACAAGGGAGGACCCGCGGGTTCTTGTCGGTTCATCCCCTCGTGGATCACAGGCCTTGCTCAAGACCAGTCGTGCGGCCGCTGCTATGAGCGGAAGAGACTTCATCACCCCTGATGATGTCAAATCTGTAGCAGTGTTGGCAGTTTCACACAGACTTATTCTGAAGCCGGAGCACCAAATTAAGGGATTGGAGAATGAGGAAGTTGTTTCCGATATTCTCAGACAAGTACCAGTCCCAACGGTTTGAGGGTTTGTGGACCTGATAGGAACAAAAGAGGAGATTTGTGATGGCGTGGAGCAGGAAGTCAGCGATGTTCGCATCTTTGGCCATCGCTCTTTACCTTCTTGGCCTAGTCCTTCGTAACCAGCAGTTGGTCACTGTTGCAGTAGTTCTCCTTTCATTCCTCACCTGGGCCGCATTCATGTCGAACCACGCTGATGTCTCTTCATCAGGGAGGAGGATCGAAGAAGAAAGAAAGAATGAGGGTGTTCAACTAAACAGTATAGTTGCCTTGAGAAAAATTTCCTCATCTAGGATTTTCGAAGACGGCGAGATAGAAGTAACCTTGAGGTTGCAGAATAAATCCAATTTGCCGAAGATCGTTGAAGTTAGAGACAGGGTGCCCGAGGTTATGAGGGTCAAAAAGGGCGCTAATTATGTCCTCATGGAACTTGGACCTCAACGAGAAACCACGATAAGATACACAATAGAGACTCCTTTGAGAGGATTCTACACAATTGGCCCTGTATGCATCAGAATCCAAGACGCATTTGGATTATTTCATAATGAGAGAGAAATAAACCTGTATGACGATTTCCTAGTTTTCCCAAAGATGGAGGACATTAAGGATGCACTAATAAAAAGTAGAGTCCCCAAAATCTTCACTGGTGCAGTTAACATTAGGAACCCAGGAGAGGGATCAAATTTCTACAATCTCAGGGAGTACATACCAGGGGATCCGATGAAGAAAGTGAACTGGTCCGCCACTGCTAGAAGTGGTGGAAAAATGATGGTGAATGAATACGAGAGAGATGCTGTCAGTGACATTATAATAATCATTGATAGCAGATCCGTCAGCGAAACCGGGCCAGTTAGTCGTAACTCGTTGGTTTACAGTACGAGAGCGGCTGCGAGCTTGTCTCAGTACTTCTTATCCAGAAGAGATTCTGTGGGACTCGTGGTATACAGTGATGAAATAGTTTCAGTAGACAGGGACACTGGTAAGAAGCAGCTATACGTTCTGTTGACTAAACTAGCTGGAGCAATCGCGAAGGGGAACACTCCTCTTAAGGTAGTAACTAACAGGATAATGCCACACATAAATAGGGGTAGTCCGATTATAATCCTGAGTCCTCTGGAGGATGACTCGACGATCGTCGATGCAGTCAGGGATCTCAGAGCAAGAAACTTTGACGTCACAGTTCTATCTCCAAGCAGTCTTGAGTTCGAGTTCGATGCGAAGAGGCTTGATAGGACTGGATATGAGGTTCTGAAGACTGAGCGTGATATCCTGATGAGCGAGTTACGCGGGCTCGGAGCCTTTGTTATGGATTGGGAGCCAGATATGATGCTGAACACTGCACTCGCAGGAGCAAGGGGATTCTGAGGTGATTACTCGATGGCTGAGAAGGTTAAGGTAGACGGGGGAGGAGATACTTCTCATCTTTACGAAGGAAAAACCGTGAGGTCCTCGGCACCTAGCAGGAAGAAGGCCGCGGGCAGGTTGAAATCGAGTACTGAAATCCCAAAGGATGCAATACCCGAGATACATGTCCCAAGCTTCATTGAGTCTTTTTTTGGTGGGCCAGTGGTTTCCAAACAGAAGTTCCTGCCTGCGGATAGAATGGTCTCATCATTACAGGTGGGAGCTGTGTCATCCTTACTGATCTTATCCTTCTTGACACTGGCAATTACACCAGTCTCAGGGACTGCTTGGTTCGCGATCTCGAATATCCTTGGATTGAGTTCTTTGGCTGGTTTGTTCCATCTTTCCCTGATAGTAATAGGCCTCGTAGGGGGGATCTATGGTTCCTTCCAGAGAGACAAGAGAGCGATGCTAATTTCCTACGTCGCTCTGATTCTAGTTACAGTACGTTTTGCAGGAAGTACCGTTGAGTTCAGGTTTGACTTCTTGCCTGAGGGAGAGATTGCCCAGAAGTTTATCCTGATATTGTATGCGGTTTTCTTGGTCATGTACATCGAACTCTCGAGTGGGGTGATTAGATTCTCCATGCTGGATACGTCAATCAGGATGAATGAAGTCTACGTAATGGGAGTTAACAAAATAACAAGGAGGTACCATACGTCTTTGGCCATCGCTCCTGTTGTTGCAGGAGTGGTAGCTTTGATGACATTACTGATCAATCTGATAATTCCGGCGATTGTAGATATCTTCGATGGGAGTGCTGACGTTGCTTCAGAGAGGCTTAGGGAGTCAGTTGAGCTGACAAGTGTGTACGGAGTTGCCCTCGGAACTGCGATAGTCTTCCTGATTATTGCGATAATGTTTGGAGTCAATCTGCCATTGAGAATCCAGCAAATGAGAGAAAGGAACGCCTAGTTTGAAATGAAACCACCGGCCATTCCAAGATCTGCTATAACAAGCATTGAGACTGCCTCTACGACAGGCGCAGCTCGAGGCCCTAGAACTGGATCGTGTCTCCCTCCAACTTTCAGATATTGACGTTGGTTGGAGGGCAGATGTAAAGTGAATTGCTTCCTTGGGAGGCTGCTTGGTGGCTTGAAATGAATCTTTACAGAAATTGGGGCTCCCGTTGACCGCCCTCCCAGCGAACCATCAGCAGTTCCATCGGAGGAACCATCCAGAACGGGTGAGTCGTCACCTGGCAACCAATCGTCATTGTGCTCGCTCCCTCTCATCACTGAGGATTTTACTCCATTAGAGAATTCAACTGCCCTCGCACCGGGTATGGCCATCAGTGCCCTAGCCAATGATGGCTCAATTCCATCAAACCAAGGCTCCCCTACTCCTATTGGTAGGCCTTCAATCAATAATTCAACCACAGATCCTATGGTATCCCTTTCCTTCCTAACCGAATCGATCTCACGAGACATCAAAATAGCTGCATCATGGTCCCGGCAGTTTAGCCTTCCAGAATCTGAGTTGGGATCTAAATCCTCATCCCGGTTTAAATCGAATAGTGGTTTAGATTGAATATTTCCTACGCTATGCAAGTGAGCATGGCACGACCATCCAACCTCGTCCAGAATGGACCTGACTTGACTTCCCGCAGCGACTAATCCGAATGTCAGCCTTGCTGATTGAGACCCTCCTCCTCTGAGATCAGCGGAACCATCTGATCTTACAGACTCAACCAAATCTGCATGTCCAGGACGAGGATGATCAGGCAAGAAAGAGTAATCTTTCGACTTAGCATCAGAGTTCATTGTTAGCATCAATATTGGCCATCCAGTAGCCTTACCTTCGTAGACCCCAGACATGATCTCGCATTGGTCATCCTCAGAACGCTGAGACATGCCCTTCCTTCCCGGCTTCCTCTTCTGCAAATCTTGCAGAAGAGTTTCTGAATCGATAGGCGTTCCCGGAGGCATTCCTTCAATCAATGCCCCTACACACTTTCCGTGGCTCTCGCCGAAGATGGTGACTTTGAGATTTTCACCGATTTCCATGCCCATATTATGCCTCCTCGACTAACTCTTCTGACATCAAAAACTCGGTTGATATGACTCTATCGCACAACCCAGACAATCGTCCTTTGATATCTTCTCGATCAGAGACATAGCATATCACCGCAATCGCGGGCCCTGACCCACTGAGCCCCGCACCAAGAGCCCCGGAAGCTATCATGAGATTGCAGATTCTCAAAGCATCAAAATCTCCCATGGAGGCTGCGACTGCCATCCCATTCGAGGATAATGAATCTAAAATGGACCCGTTTATCAGAGATGCTAACGCTCTTTCAAAAATCTGTTCATTCTTAGAAAATTCTTGGGCTATTACTTGATTATTTCTTTGGCCTCTTAATCCTATTAAGACTGAAAGTCCAGGCTGCACATCTCCTTGGAAAAGGATTGAGTCTTCAGATGGTTTGGTGGAATCTACAGCTTTCCACCCAGAGGTCAAAGCCGCCCATGTATCATCCATGCTTCCAGATATTGTGCAACCAGATCTCCTCTGCACCTCCACAGCTAGATCGACAATCTCGTAATCCGATAGGCCTGTCCACGATGCTTGGTCCAGCGCTCTGATGGCTGCGCATGAAAGGGCTGAGCTGGATTTTAGCCCCTGACCAATGGGGATTTCGCTGATTACCTCCCAACCGAGGACAGCTGGAACCGGATATCCCTTTTCTTGCCAAATGGATGAGATTGTGGGGAGGATATCGTGTTTGTCATCATGATTAATCATCTCAACATCATGAATATTGACCTTAATAGGCAATTTGATAGGAATTGAGCATCCCTTTCCTGTCCCAACGGCATGAAGTATTGAAATCGCCCCGAATGCCTCTCCCGATCCCAAAATTGTCATAATTCTCTGACCTCCCCTGAGACTGCAGTACCTAGGTGTCGCATGCTATTGTCTGTGATGACGACGATTTCATCATTCTGAGAAATGTCTGTGACTGATATGGGCGTTGAGTCACTCAAAATCAGACGTACTGTCTCTGCCTGCTGAACCATAACGTGGCCAGTAAATTCATTTGACCTGAAAGAAATCTTGAGCAAGGGTCTTCTTTCGATTTTTAGCCTCCCAATTGTTGATTCTCTGATTGAGCCATCAACTGAAAAAACTGAAACACTGTCTCCTGATTTTAATTCACTGAGGTACTTGGTGGAGTTATCTCCCATTATGACATAGGAGTGGACAGCTCCCGCATTGATTCTAAATGGCCTGGTTGGGACATACTGGGAGGGAATGGTCTCTCCATGAACTAGACTCAGGCAGGAGGAAGTGGACCCTACGACGATGCCCTCTCCCTCCACTAATCTCTCTGTTAGGTCAACGCAGACCCTCTCCCCTATTCCTCCTTCTGACACAGATGTAATTTTGGCGTGAGAAAGAGATTGCCCGTGCAATTCTGGCATACTCTTTCCGTTCTCCTTTATTATTGCCAGAGCAGTTGACCATAGGCCCGGAGAATGGCTTCTTGGAGGGAGGGCTACTGCGTCAACGCCATGTTGGAGCGCAAACGCTACTCCCTGGAGATCAACTGTCTCTGAGATTGCAACTGCTATTTTGGTCCCGCTACCCATAGATGCAGCCACTAGGTTTTCTAGTGGTATCATCTTCCAGTCCCGACATCTAATCAATATCCAAGGAACACTGCCAATGAGGGAGATTGCTTCTTGTTGCCCTTCCGCGTTCATTATCTCAATCATCGCCACATCAGAGCTGTTTCCTTCCCAGACTCGTGTCTCATCTCCATGTTGGTGGGAATTTCCATATTTCTGGGCATCTAACCATATCTCCATTACACCACCTCTTCAGAGTGTATTCTCATTACCATGAACAATTTCCCTTAGTGACCTTACACATGATTCTGGATCTATTGAGCTGAATACCTGTCGACCAAAGCAAACACCGGAGCACCCTACGGCCATAGCCTCCCTTAAAATCGACAAGGTCCTGTTGAAATCGCCTTTCTTTTCGCCTCCAGCCAAAAGAACTGGGATGGGTACGGCCTCGACAACTTTGGAAAAGGATTCAGGAGAACCCGTCCATGGAACCTTTACGACATGACATCCCAGTTCCCATGCGATCCTTGCAGCGTGGGCCACCCCTCCTGTCGGGTCGTCTTTCTCAATAACTAGGTTGGGCCCCCTCGGGTATACCATGCCAAGAACCGGTAATCCTTCCAAATATGCTTGCCTGGATAATTCGCCGAGCCTCTCTATCATCTCCGACTCATGCTTATCGCCCAAGTTCACTTGAGCTGAAACTCCATTCGCGCCCCTGAGGAGTGCTTCTGAAGCTGTTGCCACGGAAACCTTGTCTTGGGATCTCTCACCTCCGTGAATGGTGGAGACTGAGATGTGGCAAACATACCCCTCCCAACCATTCCTAGAATGGTGATAGCTGAGAAGACCCTTTTGCAATATGATAGCATCGGCTCCGCCTCTGATCACTGAATCAACCACAAATTCGGTATCCGTAAGTCCTTCAACGGGAAAGCTAGAGGCCCCGTGATCCATTGGTATCCAGACGCCCTTCCCACCTGGAAGGATTCTCTCAAGCCTCTCTTCCAGCGTATTCGCCATGATTGTTCGCCGACGCTTCACCTCTTGAATAGTGGCTTGGGGCCATGTAGCCGTTAAACAGAACTATCGGGCCTAAATATCGAAGTCGACAATGACGGGTGCATGATCTGAAACAACCATTCCACCTTCCCTCATGACTTCAGCTGATTTCATCATAGACCTCGCTACATCATTCGCAAGGACATAATCAATTCTCCAGCCCCTGTCTCTCTCCCTCGCTCTTCTGAAATTTGACCACCATGTGTAGGGGCCTTTCCGGGGACCCAAGTGAATCCTGAGTAGGTCATGCCATCCTCTTTCCAGCAGTCTCGTGAACCAATCCCTCTCATGTTCCAAGAATCCTGAGGATCTCTTATTCCCCTTTGGGTCCCATATATCGTCCTCAGTATGAGCGATATTCAGGTCTCCACAAAGTATTGCTGGTTCTTCCGAACCCACGAACATTTCTGCCCACTCCATCAAATCCTCAATCCATTGATCCTTGTAAGCTTGCCTTTGATCTCTTGAACTGCCATTCGGGAGATAGATGTTCACACAATGCATTCCATTGTGCTTTGTATGCAAAACCCTTCCTTCGGGGTCCCTTGTCTCATCTAAGTCAGTGTCGATTCCCCTGCCAATTTCTTCCATTCCAACTCGGGAGCAGGACATCACTCCTGAATACCCCTTCCTCTGTGCTGGATGCCAAATCACATCGTATCCCTCTGGTTCCGACCAGTCCTTCGGCATTTGTTCGGGAAGAGCTCTGACCTCTTGGAACAACATCACGTCAGCATCTATCCTCTCAACGAAGTCATAGAGCCCCTTCCTGTGGGCGGCTCTGATGCCATTCAAGTTCCAAGTAACTACTCGCATGCATAGCCCTCATTGAGACAGGTCTTTGACTTTCTCGACCAGATCCATGTTCCTTAACCTGAAAATCCCGACTGGCACCATAGCTACAGAGATTAGTAAAACCGCTCCGATCAACTGTAGAGCCACCTCAGGAACCAGTACCACTGGGAAGAAGAATTGCCATGTTGAAAATTCTGCAGCGAGTCCCACTGCCCCTCCAAATGCGAAAATAACGCCGAAAAATCCTCCAATCAGGCCGATCATTGTACTCTCGAATAGTAGCATTACTGAAAGACTGCGTGTGGATGCACCAAGAACCCTGAGAGTAGCTAGCTCAAAGTCCCTCTCAGCAAGATTCATGACCATCGTGTTGAACATCACTGCCAGGGTGAAAATTAGTCCCAATCCCATTATAGCGCCTAGAACCTGTGTTTGCTGATCCAATAGCGATTCAATTCCTCTGAGTAGAGAATCCCTCTCTTGGATACCGCTTGATAACTGTCCCAGTTGATCATCGATGGAGACTCCCTCAGGGAAATCAAGATACACGGATGTTGCATTGTAGCCTAGTATCTGCGATAGATCTGTCTGTAAGAAGAACATGGTCCTTGATACCTCGCCCCTGACGGAGCCGACAATCTCAACATCCAAATCATTTCCTGAGATCGATATTGTCCTCATTTCTCCAACTCCCCATCCTGCCATTTTCAGGGACCCCTCGTCCATCATTACCTGGGTTATTTCGGAATTAGCAATTGGTTCAGAGCCTCCAATAATCTCAGTCTCTCTCATTGATTCCCCTTCTCCGAATCCCTGGAGGCCTACCAAGACGAAGTTTCTCTGCAAGTCGGAGGAGTCAGAAAGAGTTCCAATTGGAGCCTCTATCAGGATTTCGAACGGGACTTCTCTTTCCAACGCCCATTCTACGACTTCTACCTCTCCTTCAGGTTGAACAAATACCTGAGCATCCCAAGTCTGACCATCTCTGAGGCCCCCTACTATGGTTTCTTGCAGGCCTACAGTCATCATTTGAATGGATCCTGCCAGCATTAGTGATACCCCAATGGCGAAGAAGGTCATCCCTAGTCTGGCTGGCTTCCTGAGGCTTGAGCGTGCAGATAGTCCGAGAAGGGTCGGCATCCATCTCGTCAATGTCTGAAGGTAGTTGGAGCCAATCCTGATCTCTGAATCTCCCCCCAGTACTTCGAGAGGGTCAATCCTAGTCGCCTTCCATGCTGGATAGACTCCTGAGATAAAAACGATGGTCATTGTTATCGAAATAGTTGACAGATACAGATTAGTGGGGATTTGTCTCTCTATTATGGGGATACCAACTATGCCTTCGTAGAAATCTAACATCCCATTCATTCCGTACGGCCCTGCAATGAGTCCGAGGAAGCAACCTATTCCCCCTATTGCCAGAGGGGCCAAAAGATATCCGGACATTATTGATTTTCTAGGCAATCCCAGAGTCCTCAATATTGCGATTTCACGTGTCTGACTCTGGACCAGTCGTTGCAAGCTCAGAGCGATAGTTATGGCTGCTATGAGCTGTATTAGGATTGTAAATGGGGCAGCCATGGTCTTGGTACTCTCTAAATCGAGTCTCATTAGCTCAATAGACTCGACCTGTCCCCTGTCTCTAATTCGTCCGTCTAAGCCGGTCTCCTCCATGGAGCTGAGAATAGACTCCTTCACAGAGTCCATCTCCTCGCCCTCATAGGCTTCAGTATCAGACAGGTCGAAGGAGGGAGTTCCCGATATATCCAGCATTATGGTGTTCGCAGAACCTTCTGCGTTGCCAGATAGCCTCTCCATTCCAGAATCAGAAAGATATCCAACGACATATTCGCCTGATTCGGGGGGAAACAGAGACCCTTCTGGTGCCATAAAAATATGCAGAGGGTGGTATGCAAATCCTACGATTGTGAAATCCATAACTCCATCCCCTACTCCGATTGTCACTATGTCTTGGAGCTCCAGGGAAAGCGCCTCTCTGACATGCTCATCAATCACTATCTCATCGGCATTCTGAGCTGGTTTTCCGTGTGAATGCCCACCGGGAAACCAAGTCTTGTCAATCTCTGCGTCATAGGGTATTCCATGCCATACTGAATTGATAATATTCTGTCCAGAGGCGGTTGTATGGAACATGGCTCCACTCATGACGATCCTGCCCTCGCATCCATCCAAGGGACTAGATTCACTTGGCCATGAAGACTCTAATTCCGCACAAAGGGACTGGACCTGTTCGGGAGACCATAGAGCGCTCTTGTTGTCAATCCAGATGTCCGCTAGATTGCTGCCCGTATCACTATCCTCGTACATCGAGTCATACATAGGCCCTAGATTTGCAGAGTAGCCTCCGAATGTTATCCCTGCGAAAACACCGACGAATATCATCCCGATTACTGCGGACAGTCGTAGCTTTGTCCCCCATAGACTTCTTGCGAGTCTCTTGTTGAGTAGATTGGAGGGGCCTAACATTGTTCAACCTCAAGAAATGGGTGCTTTCTCGACGGATCCAGTCTTCTCATCCGAGACTATTCGGCCACTGTCTATTCTGATTACTCTGGTTGCATATCTAACCAGAGACTCGTCGTGAGTGACAAGTACCGATGTGATATTCTCCTTCTCGCATGCCTCCACGAGCACCTGCATCACTTTGTCGGAGGTCTCCGTATCTAGATTCCCGGTGAGCTCATCGCCGAGGAGAAGGGTTGGCCTCTTGGCTATACTCCTAGCTATTGCTACCCTCTGTTGCTGCCCACCGCTTATCTCACCGGGGAACCTGTCTCTTTCGGAATGGAGCCCGACCAATCTGAGGAGCTCCTCTGCCCTAGACCTGTCCTTATTACCGGCTAGCTCCTGAATGAGAGTCACATTCTCAATCACGGTGAGATCTTGAAGTAGGTTGAAAAACTGAAAAACATATCCTATGTTTTCTCTCCTGAATGACGTCATTTCCTCTGAGTTACCCCTAGGGACTTCTGAACCTAGGAACATGTAGGATCCCTCGGTCGGACTGTCCAATGCTGATAGGCAATTCAGAAGAGTGGTCTTTCCTGATCCAGAGGGACCTAGAAGGAGAACCCTCTCTCCCTCGTTTATCTCGAAATCTATTCCGTCCAGGGCTTTGACTACGCCGGCGGGAGTCTCGTAATGTCTCTTCAGGTTGGTCATTGATAGGAGTGCCATGGACAAGTCTACGATGCCGCAATAGGCTATTGAGATATCGACCTGAAACTTCAGGCCTAACTATCCCTCAATCTCTTCGGGATGCCATGGAGGCGCCAATTAGGGCTATTGCCCCCAGTAGTGCTCCAAATCCAGGAACGTTAGGACCGAAGGCCTGGGAATCTTCAGTGTATCCTTCTGCCCATGTATCGTAAATGGCAACGGTGAATCCGTAGTCGTCTCCGATTTCCAGCGTATCGCCCGGAGATACCATTCCGTCCATGTCACTGTCAATGAATGTGAACATGATATCGCAGCCCTCTACACAATTGGCCTCCGCTGGTGCGCTTGCCACTCCTGATTCAAGGAGTCCGGAAGCGACCAATGAGCACTCGTCCAGAGAGTCTACTCCGTTGCAATTTAGGAACCTGAGTTCGAAGTCGGAAAGAGGTGCTGTGAAAGTAAGGTTATCTGCAACCACTCCAGATCTTGGACCTGCCTCATGACCGTCGTTGTCCGAGTCCCCATCATCGTACTCATCGGAACCGTCCTCGCAATCTTCTTCGC
>CETE01046785.1_pt1 | contig 21736 bp, 19 predicted proteins | sample 531241 | NCBI WGS metagenome assembly CETE01 (sample SAMEA2622336, study PRJEB7988) | marine metagenome | biome: marine biome (ENVO:00000447); feature: deep chlorophyll maximum layer (ENVO:xxxxxxxx); material: "saline water (ENVO:00002010), including plankton (ENVO:xxxxxxxx)" | depth 30 m
ACTTGAGAAACTCTCCGCGGCTCGTGAAGTTCAGGTTATCAGCTCCAGTGACAACGGGATCGAAGCGCGAATTCTGCCCATCAAGGGCAACAGTGACCAACTTGGGAAACAGGTCTCCGGCGTTTGCCAAGATAAGAAACTCTCCGTTGAAGAAATTCACATCGAAGAGGGGCGCCTCGATGAACTTTTCCGTGAAATCACCAAAACGGATTCCGAAGACTGATCGAAAACTCTCTCAATCAATCCCCTAGAATTTCATGGATGCTTTTATCACTTTGTTGTCTGACTTCGCGGTTCCCACGGTCATCATTGCGGCCGTCTTCATCGCAATCGTCAAATTCGCCCTTCCTCGCGAAGTGCGCACAATCTTTAAACGAGAGCTGACCAGCTATTTTACCTCGCCCATCGCTTACGTGCTGTTTGTCGTCTTTCTTGGTATTTCAAATGCGCTTTCATTCTTCTTTACCGGAGTTCTCGAAGCAGGTGAAGCCGACTTATTCATGCCCTACTTCCAATACCTGCCTTGGTATCTCGTCCTCATCGCACCAGCGGTCGGCATGCGGCTTTGGTCGGAAGAGCAACGTCTCGGTACGATGGAGCTACTCTTGACGATGCCGTTGACTCCTTGGCACGCTATCCTTGGAAAGTTCCTCGCCGCAGCTGTTGTGCTGTTCGGAATGCTGGTTCTCTCGTTCCCCATCGTCTGGACAATTAACTACCTGGGCGATCCTGATAACGGGGTGATAATGGCAGGTTTCGTCTCCAGCTACCTCGTTGCTCTCTGCTTCCTTGCCGTGACATGCGTCGTCTCGGCTATGACTCGCAGCCAGCTAGTCGCACTGCTCGTTTCGGTCGCTCTTTGCATGATGCTTTGGCTTAGCGGCCTACCCCAAATTAGCGAATTTCTCACCAACATGAAGGGCGGGTGGCTTGTGCTCTGGCCTTTCATCAAACTCGCCAACGTACTCGGGGTGATGCCTCACTTCACCGAACTAGCCAAGGGCGTCCTTGGCATCCGAGACCTCGCCTTTTTCGTCACCTTCATCGCGTTTTGTCTCTTTGCGACTTCGGTCGTGATCCGTGTCAAGCGAGCCTGATTTTCAACCTCCATAACCTCACTGACGATCAACCATCATGAGTGATTCCCCTTCCACTTCGACCCAGAAGAGCCGCAAAACGATCGCACTCACCGCGCTAATTGTAGTGTTTGCCATTGCAATCCTGATCAACATTCTCTTCGGAGCCTTCGGCTGGCGCTTTGACCTTACCGAATACAAGACCTACACCCTTTCCGAAGGAACCAAGAACATTCTTCAACAACTTGAGACTCCTGTGACGGTTCGCTACTACGTGACCGACGACAACAAGGTCATGGGACCGAGCGAGCGCGCTCGTGCGCGTCGCGTAGAAGACCTTCTTCGTGAACTGAGCCACGCGGCTTCCAAGCGCGAGTTGGAATTAGTAAACGAGAACGGTGAGTTCGAAACTCAGACAGTCCGTATGCTGAAGGTGGAAAAACTCAACCCCGAGCCCAACACGGACGCGGAGGACTCTGCTGTCCTTGATGGACTCCAGCCGGGTCTTTCCGGAGAGACCAACTACGAAGTTTTCTTCGGAATCGCTATTGAATGTTTGGATTCCAAGGAAACGATTCCTTTCATCCCGGCGCGTCCTGAGACCACGCTTGAATATGATCTCGTCCGAGCCATCTCCAATGTACACGGTGGCAAAGACAAAAAAATCGGAGTCATGACGAGCCTGTCGATTTCTGGAGGTTTCTCTGGAAATTTCCAAGCCCCACCGCAGACCGCATGGATGTTCTATGAGCAACTCAGCCGAGACTATGAAGTTGAGTTCTTTCCTATCAGCGCAAAGGAAATCCCCTCTGACGTCACTACCTTGATCGTGCTTCACCCTCACGACATCAGCGTCGAAGGTCAGTATTCGATCGATCAGTATCTGCTCGGCGGCGGCAATGTGCTCGCCTTTGTCGATCCGAACTTCTTCTACGCCCGCGCGCTAGCTCAAGGCCAACCCCAGATGCCGGGAATGCCCCCACAAGGTGGGCCGAATCCAACTTCCAATCTTTCGGAACTTTTCCGAGCCTGGGGCGTTGGTTTCGATTCGACACGAGTTCTCGCCGACCTCGACTTTGGGTCCGAGATTATTCGTCGGGGCAACTTCTCGCCCACATTCCTCACTCTGGACCGCAGCGCTCTCGGCAGCGGCGATGATCCAGGCCTAACCGATCCTATGACGCGAATGCTAAACCACCTCAACATGCTCACCCCGGGAGCTTTCGTGGTGGACGCGCCCGAAGGCATCAAAGTGGATAATTTAATACTTTCATCACCAAACAACCAACTCGTCGGCTCCTTCGATGCCGATCCGACCCAGGATGGCGGAGCTGATCGTATTCGCGAAAAATTTGAAGCATTTGGTGAACCTCGCGCTCTTGTCACCCGACTCAGTGGAACCTTCAGTAGCGCCTTTCCGGAAGGTGATCCTGCGACACCGGGAGAAGAAGAAAATGAAGAGGAAAGTGAAAAGGAATCGGACGAGCCTAAAAAAGCGTCCCTCACAGAATCAGTCGCTCCCGGTCGGGTGGTTCTGATCGCCGACGCCGACTTCATCTATGATGCCAACGTAGTGCGTCGTAATCAGGTCCCCGGACTTGGAGTTGTTATCCCGGAACTGCTTAACGAAAACCTGACGCTCGTTCAGAACGCAGTGGAGCAGCTTTCTGGTGATCCCGATCTAATTAACGTCCGAAGCCGCTCTTCAGTTCGTCGTCCCTTCACCCGGCAGAGCGAGTGGTATCGCGAAGCGGAGCAAAAATATTCCGATGCCCTCGCCAACTTTGCCGCTCAACGAGAGGAGGTGGCCTCAAGACTGGGAGCAATATTAGCCCAAACCCCCGACAACATCGACGAGGCACTTCTCTCTCCCGAGGTGCAGGCAGAAATGAAAACCCTGCAGGAACAGGAAGCCGAATTTCGCAAAAAAGAACGAGATCTTCAAAAAGAAGTCACTCGGGAATTCCGTCGCAAACTCGCAACCTACAAGTTTGGAAACACTCTTCTCATGCCTGTCCTGATTGTAATATTCGGAATCGGACTGGCTATCTACCGCCGTTCCAAAGTGGCGGCTCGCTAATTAACCCTCATTCTAAAAATCCACTACTGCTCTAGCATTATGGGAACTAAGACACTCATCCGGCTGGTCATCGCTCTGGCTGTCGTTGGCGGCATTGCTGCGATTCTTAATTACACGAATTCTGGTGGCGTTTCCGAAGTCAACTCCTCGACTACCAAGAAAAAAATCTTCGACCAGTTTCCACTCAATGACGTGGCCAAGGTCGAGATCGTTGGCAGGGGCACTTCACTGACGCTCTCTAAAGGGAAAGCCGTCTGGGAAGTTAGCGAGCGTGACGGTTACCCAGCAGACGCAGAGCCGATCATCAAACTCCTCCGTGACATTTGGGCGCTTGAAGTCGTTCAGCCGATCACAATTGGAAGATCGCAGTTCGGACGACTAAGCTTGATCAACCCATCCGAAGCGGATGATGAAGAGGAAGCCGCAACGATTCTGACCTTCAGCAATGCCGAGGGAGATAGCCTAGCCTCACTCTGGCTTGGTAAAGTCTACGAGCGCTCGGATAATCGTCCTAACCCAATGGGTGGAGGCATGGCCATGACTGATGCTGGTCGCTACGTTAAGACCGGCGACAGCAACGCTGTATACCTTGTAGGTCAAACCTTCAATGAAGCGACTACTGATGCCCCTGATTGGATCAACAAAAACTTCTTTAAAGTCACACGGATTAAGTCGATTGAGCTTTTGACTGGAGACAAAGCCAACGACTGGAAGCTGGCCCGAAATGAGCCCGAAGGCGATTTGACTCTACTCGGTGCCAAAGAAGGCGAAGAACTCGACCAAGCCAAAGTTACGAGTATGAAGGGGGCCTTCGCCAATCCCGCAATGGAGGATGTTCTCACAAAAGCCGAAGCTAGTTCCGGGGAGAACGAAGTGGCGGAGGCGACCTTCAAAATCAACACATTCGACGGATTTAGCTACGTCATTAAGACGGGAGAAAAAAACGATCTCAACCAGTTACCTATCTCCCTCAAAGTTTCGGCAAAGTTCGAACAGGAAAGGGAAGCTGGCGAAGACGAAACTGAGGAAGACAAGGATCGCCTTGATAAGGAGTTTCAGGACAACCTTAATGGGCTAAAAACCAAGTTGGCTAACGAGAAGAAATTGGAGGGTAATACCTATATCGTCCGAAGCTACTTGGTCGATAATATCTCAAAGCCCCGCGCTGAACTGATGGTTTCTGAAGACCCCGCGCCCCAACCTGCCCCGGGAGGCGGACAGGGATTGCCTCCAGGTTTGAACCTTCAGGGAATCCCGGGACTCGGAAACTAGCCTCAACCTGTCCATATTGGAGCGAGCCTACTCAGAGTAAATGGAAAGCCGGGATGCCATTCCCGGCTTTTTTGTGCCTTCACACGAAAATTGAAATGTCATAACTCTTTGGCTTTCATGATTCTATAGAATTTTACCCTTGAGTCATTGCCTTTTCATTGATATTTGTTATAATTATAATAAAAACTATACCATCATTCCATTTGAGTCACCTCTCTAAGCCACCTAACGATCGTTCCGCCATTCCCTTAAGGGAAGGTAGTGCCGTGCTTTCTTCAGAGGAAATGGACAATGAGTGCCTGTCCCACGCCACAATTCGAACGGAAGCGTTAGATCAGGCCGAAAAATTGTCCGAAATCGTTGATACCTGGGTCAATCGCACCGGATGGAATTCCTTTGTCGCACAGGTACGAAACGTCCTTGGTGCCGAAGCTTTTGTTATATTCGAAATCACCGCTGAAGAAGAACCTGACCGCATCGTCGCGCAATCATTCTCCGAGGAAAGCATCATTGCTTACCCCGATCTTGAAATTCCCGACTTCCTTCTCACCAACGAAATTATCGCCACAGCCTTAACGGGCAAATTGACTTTTGTTGAGACGATGGACCCATCCTTCATAGCCTTTCGCTATCTACATGGCCAAATCCTCGTCGATCGAAAAGGCAAGCCCATCGCTGCCCTTGCTGTGGGCTTTGATGACGGAGACGTAATCGAAGACTCGTCGTTCAATTCTATCGTGAGCCTTGTCGCTTCTCTGGTTTCAACACAAATCGATTTCGACCGCGAAGTGGCTTCTCGTAAAGAAATTGAGAGCATGCTACGTCATTCGCAGAAACTCACAAGCGTGGGTCGACTTGCTACCGGGATCGCTCATGATTTCAACAATCTCCTCACGGTTATCCAGGGACACACTTCCCTTCTCGAGATGTTCGTTGAAAAAGTTGACGATGAAAAAGCGACGGAGTCACTTGACCTCATTCACAGCGCATCACTGCAGGCGGTTGAGCTATCCAAGCAACTTCTTCTCTTTAGCCGCCAAGAACCTGTTAATCTTGAACGCTGTAACCTCAACGAAGTGGTTAGCGAATTCGTGAAAATGATGCGTCGGGTGGTCGAAGAAACCATCGATCTTGAGATCCAACTCGGCCACGGACTCGACCAGATTGAGGCAGATCGTTCCATGCTTGGGCAGGTCATGATGAACCTCATTGTCAACGCACGTGATGCAATGCCAGACGGAGGCAAGATTACCCTGTCGACATCAGTCCACTCACTCAGCGCCGATGGGGGTAATCTGCCTCCCGGAGACTATGCTTGCCTTTCCATTAAAGATACCGGTTCAGGCATTCCAGCCGACAAACTTCCCAAGATATTCGATCCCTTTTTCACCACAAAAGAAAAAGGTAAAGGGACCGGACTTGGACTCGCCAACGTCGCCGCGATCATTCGAGAGCACGGCGGTCAAATCGACGTTTCAAGTCAGGTAGGTGAAGGGACCAATTTCGAAATTCTTCTGCCTGCGATGCTCGGGCTCCAGTCTTTACCAGAGATAGAAAAGAAGAAATGTAAGATTAAAGACAGCCTGAAGAATACAACGATCCTTTTGGTCGAAGACGAAGACGGTGTGCGCAAGCTTGTTCGCAAACTCCTCGAGATGCTAGGCTGCGACGTTATTGAAACCTCTTCTGGCCACGACGCTCTGAATCTTTGGCCAGAGATTCAGAGAAAAGTATCTTTAGTTGTCACTGACGTCGTGATGCCCGGAGGGGTTTCAGGTTGGGACCTCGCGAAGAAACTTCATTCGACTCACCCGGATCTTGGCATTCTCCTGACAAGTGGCTACAACGAGCGCCCCGAAGATCATGGGCTGGGCGCAGAAAAACAGATCGCTTTCCTCCAGAAACCCTACGAAGCCATGGATCTGAAGCGTCTTCTTTTCCAACTGCTGACCGGAGAACCGGCCAAAGCTGAGCCTTGATCTTCGCTAGCTCTCAACCCCTTTCGGGGGATTCCTTCCAATCATAGGATGCTGCTCGATATCGAAAACCGATCCACTGACTGGTCCCGATTCATCGGCTAGCAAGTAGATGACCACTGCAGCAATTTCCGCGGGGTCAAAAATTCGACCGCTGGGAGCAAATTGGTCGCTCAATCGACTCGGCCAGTCTTCTGGCAGTCCTTGTTCCCGTTTCCGAGTCTGCTCGTTTTCGGTCAGAATCCAGCCAGGGTTTACTTGATTAACCCTTACAGAATACTGTCGATGCAAAACATCCCCAAGGTTTCTCGTCAGCGTCATAAGTGCGCCCTTTGAAATGGAGTAGGGCAACAAATCCGGCTCACCACAGTAGGCATTGACCGAACCAATGTTGACCACTGACCCTTTTGTCACCCGCAAATCATCGAGTAATGCCTGAATCAAAAATAAAGGCGCCTTTGTATTGACCTCAAGAAAGCGATCAAATTCTTCGCGACTGGTCGAAACAACATCCCCGGAACCCACACAAGCAGCATTGTTTACCAGTCCGTCAATTTTACCAAAACGCCCAAGAGTAATCTCTCGAATTAAGCGAGGTGCGTCAGGGTCAGCGAGATCAGCCGCAATGCTCTCGGTGCGCCCACCCTCCGGATCAAGATCAGTCGAAACCTTTTCCGCCAAATCAAACTCGATACCGTGGATGATGACCGACGCACCTTCCTCGAGACAGCGCTTCGCGATAGCTTTCCCGATTCCCGTCGTAGAACCAGTGACAACAATGACTTTATCTCGAAGTCTCAAGGCAGACACAAATCAGAACAGTTCGAAATCGATCAGATCATCCCCCGCTGCGGGTTTTTCGGCTATGTCGATGTTACGATTTTTTGTCACGAGAATGGCAACGGATGTATTCTCCTGGACCTCGTCCACCTTCACCCATCCTAAGATGATATCACCGCGCCGAACCGCGAAACGTTGATCCTTCTTAACCCCTTGACTGGCGCCGGCATCGAAGGTGACAATGCCCCAATCTCGGTCGTAGCCGGTCACCTTGGCTAGCATAGGGGCAGACCGGACTTTATTCCGCATAGCCTCCATATTTGCCTGCTCCGAAGGGTTACCACCCGGAGGATTAGCCGTCGCTTCACGGAGAAATTCTGGAAGTTCAGAGGTAACTGGAGCATCGGCAGCGGCTACGGCTTCGCTGGCTCGCGCATCGACTTCACTGACTAGCTCGTTGTATTGCATCTCGGTGCGCTGCGCCTGCTCGCGGGCCTGCTCTAACGAGTCCTGAAACGTTGTAATATCAGGATCTGCCGGCTGAGGAAGTGAATTCTCAATACCCATTTCGGCGGCCTGTCGAGCGAGTATCGCATTATTCAGGTTTGGATTTACCTGATTCTGGGGAACCGACTGAACCGGCATCTGCTGATTCGGCTGCATCTGTTGAAAGTTGTTTTGTAGCGGCACAGTCCCCTGCTGTTGAGGTTGGAAGCCATAACCATGTCGCGCCATCATCATGGCCTCCTTTTCGGCGTATTCTTTCTCTAGGCTCTCGCGCACGTAGTCGCGATAGCTTAATGCTCCCACGATCAATAACAGCACTGCAGCAACCGTTAGTGCAATGGTCGGAGTGTGGTTCACCGACTGTTTCTCTCCAATTTCCTCAAGGGCCATCATCTTGTAAGGTTCGACTATACAGCAGTGTGGCATTTCAGCCAACAACCGACTTCGGTCGTTTTTGCTGCTCCACTTCCGCACACGGCCCAACAATGAATACCCCAAAATTCAGCGAAAATGTCCGATATCATATTGAGCCAGCTAAACGATGGATATTTTTTGCGAAAAATGTAAAAAATGATGGAGCCTAAAGCTTTCGTCTTAACGCCGAGCCTTTGATAGGCGTAATCTACAGATACCTGTATTTTATATCTTATGACGCCTGAATCCGACGAAAAACTCCGAGCACGCCTTTCCGAAACTCAGTATCACGTTACTTGTCAGTGCGGCACCGAACCACCCTTTGACAACGAATACTGGGACCATAAAGAACCCGGCGTTTACGTCGATATAATTTCCGGTAAGCCCCTTTTTTCCTCAGAAGCCAAATTCGACAGCGGGACGGGCTGGCCCAGCTTCTTTCAACCGATCGATCCCAACGAAATTGTGGAAGTCGAAGACACAACTTATGGCATGCGCCGAGTCGAAGTCAGGTCTAGGACCGGAGAGGCTCACTTGGGACACGTCTTCCCGGATGGACCGCCACCTACAGGACTCCGCTATTGCATCAACTCAGCGGCCTTAAAGTTTTTACCAGCCTCGGAAGTAGAGGAGTAAAGAGCGCTGATCATCGCCCACTTTGCCTCCGAAAACTCATTACCTGCCAATCATCTCCGCCGCGTTTTCCTTCAGTCGATCTCCCTATCGATCCATGAAACATGGCCTCATCGCCCGCCCATCAGCAGCTCCACTGCACGAGTCTTCAATGGCGCCCAATCTAACTACCATTGTCCTCTTATTGTTGGACTCCACACGTTTTAGTCATTGGGCAAAAGTCACCCCAAACTAATAACTAAATTGATGGGAGACATCCTGCGGCAAATCAGGCTCTAGGATGAGCCTTATTATAAACCTGTTTCATGCGTTCAATCGATACATGCGTGTAAATTTGAGTCGTAGAAAGACTCGCATGCCCTAATAGGGTCTGAACGCTGCGCAAATCGGCCCCGTGATCAAGGAGATGAGTGGCAAAGCTATGTCGTAATTTGTGAGGGCTGATATTCACGGGTATCTTGGACAGGGCGTGATACTTTTTGAAGATACTGGAAATCGCGCGGCTTGTCATACGCTTGCGCAGCTTACTGATGAATAGTGCGCCGTCCATAACCCTTGCTTCATTGCGGTAGGCATGCAGTGCTTCGGCTGCTGGTGTACCAACAGGACAGATTCGCTCCTTATTTCCCTTTCCGAAAACGCGAACGCATTCGTTGTGCAGGTCAAAATCTTCAACATTCAAGCCCGTCAACTCAGCCAAGCGTATCCCTGAGCTGTAGAACAACTCGAGGATAGCCACGTCGCGGTGTGCGGTCCATTGAGCAGCCTGTTTCGGCTGCTCGACTTTGAAAGGCATCTCCAGCAACTCATTAACTTGAGCCTGATTGAGAACGACAGGCAACTTCTTCTCTGCCTTGGGTAACTCAACATCGAGAAGCGGATTAATCGACAAACCCTGTCGACGTGTCAGAAACTTGTAGAAACTTCGCAGCGCTGAAAAATGGAGGCGGATGGTCGAGCGGGACCAACCACTCTTCATACAACAATAAAGATAATCTCGGAAATCATCGGCGTCGAGTTTATGCCATCCAGAGAAATCTGAAACCGAGTTGCGATACGCATTGATAGCATGCTCATAATTGCTCAGCGTCCGATGTGAGCAATTTTTCTCTACAGACAGATATTCCAGAAAAGCTTCGACGTCAGCGTTCTTCTGATCGGTCTGAGCCACAATGTTAGGCAAAGGTTAAAGGCGGGAATGATTAGTTCACCGAAGTCCCATACCCCTTAGGCCAGAAATGAGCACCACGAAAACTCAGTGAACTGCTCATAGCTCCCAGTGAAGATTTCGGAAAATTGGGTAGCTTAACTGTTTGCTCAAAGATCGAGCGGAAGCCGGTCGCGTCAGACCATCCAAGCGCTATGGTATACTCGCGGTCGTCAGCCATGAGGGGAACAATGAAATGTCCTGACTCACGATGAAGAATAATCATCTCCTCGGCGTCTGTTTCTAACCCGTTGATCTGCAGACATAGCCGGGATTTGCAATGCATCGGTTGGCGTTCGCTCGTCAGGTTCCAGTAGACCACGGCGGTATCGCAGTTGCGGGGAATGACTGTGAAAGAGTCATCAAAAAACAGCTCAGACTCGGTGGATGAGGCGTGGGAAACGGCTTCCATGGGATTTGTGATAATTATCTAAGAAAAATTAACCATTAATCGTTCCTAAATACCAGAACTTTTATAGAGAATATTAAATTTTTTTCTCGCCCAGCCTCTCAAGCCGCTAGAAAGCTGCAGCGCAACTGCTATGGTGGCGCCATGCTGACCAAGCGAATCATCCCCTGTCTCGACGTAACCGACGGTCGTGTCGTGAAAGGCACAAATTTTGTAAATCTTCGAGACGCCGGTGATCCGGTCGATTGTGCGGTCGAATACAATCGCCAGGGAGCCGATGAACTCGTCTTTCTCGACATAACGGCATCCTCTGATGAGCGTAAGACTATGGTCGACGTCGTCCGTAAAACAGCGGAGCGCTGTTTTATGCCAGTCACGGTCGGCGGTGGAATTCGTGAGGTCGAAGATATGCGGGAGATGCTCATGGCCGGAGCCGATAAGGTGGGTGTCAATACGGCGGCAGTTAACGATCCCGATCTTGTCTCTGCCGGATCCAAGGCTTTTGGTGCTCAATGTATTGTTGTAGCGATCGACGCCAAGCGTCGCACCACCGACCCCACCGATGGGTGGGAAGTTTTTACTCACGGGGGCCGCACTCCGACAAGTCGAGACGCAATCGAATGGGCTAAAGAAGTATTCGATCGGGGCGCCGGCGAAATTCTCCTTACTTCAATGGACGCTGACGGCACCAAAGCGGGCTACGATCTTGACCTCACTGCTGCGATCAGTGACGCAGTGTCCATTCCGGTGATCGCCAGTGGAGGGGCTGGTAACATGCACCACATGGCTGAGGTATTAGATCGCGGCAAAGCCGATGCCGTGCTCGCGGCAAGCATCTTTCACTTTGGCGACTTTACTGTGAGCGATGTGAAGAATTATCTCCATCAACATGGCGTGCCGGTCCGACCAGCACGCGAACAGGAGTCTTAGCAAGCAAAGCTATCCGACGCAGGGCTTTCCCCGTCGGTGCGTTCGCAAAATCCCGCCGCCGCAAGGTGGTTGAGGCAGTGATAAACCGACTCAATATCTCCTTCACCCAAGGTAGAAGCCATATCGATGGCGATGAATCCAGCCGAGCCAGTTTCGCTTAGGTGACTCTTCACCCGCGCCAGTAGATCAAGAAAATCACCGGCTGCCTTTTTACCAGCCTCAACGCCGGGTTGATGATAGGCGTTAATATTGACGAGGCTCGCGTAGAAGGAAACAGCCCTTTCATAAAGGGCAATCAATCCACCGAGCGAGAACGCATTCAGCGAATCCAGCGTGATCGTAATCGACTGACGTCCGCTTTCATACAGGGCTTTCCTGGTCCCTCTCAGGAAACCCTGGAGATAATCGCCCGTCGTAGAGCCCAACTCATCCACTTGCATAGAGTCTCTGGATCGGGTCGAGCGAACTTCGATAAAGGTGGCAAAAAAATTCAAGAGCCCATCACGGAGCTGCTGCACATAAGCATGCTGGTCGGTAGATCCCTTATTGCCATAAACCGCAATCCCCTGATTAACCCTCTTGCCATCGAGGTCATACTCTTTCCCGAGGGACTCCATCACCAACTGCTGAAGATACTTGCTCATCAGATCCAGTCGATCGCAGTAGGGTAAAATCACCATGTCCCTTTTGCCGACCCCGTCACCAGCATGATGCCACATCAGGGCGAGTGTCATTGCTGCATTGGTGGCCACGTCGTCGACACGAGTCCTCTTATCCATCGCAGCAGCTCCAGCGAGAAATTGATCAATATCGAGTCCCAGTAGGGCTGCTGGAAGAAGCCCCACCGCGCTCATCACAGAAGTTCGACCGCCAATCCAGTCCGACATCGGCAGCCGGGTAATCCAGCCTTGAGACTCTGCTTGCTGATCAAGCTTACTACCTTTTCCAGTGACGGCGACGGCATATTTTGGAAAGTGGAGACCACGCGAAGTATAAGCTTTTTCGGTTTCAAGCATACCATTCCGTGTTTCCGCAGTGCCACCGGACTTAGAAATCACGATGACAAGGGTCTCGGCAAGTTCTTCATTAAGTTTCGCGAAGACGTGATCCATGCCGCCGGGATCCGTGTTATCGAGATAGTGGATATCAACCGCAGCATCAGCGGGCAGAAGCGCCTTTCCTACTAGCTGAGGGCCCAGCGCCGATCCGCCGATTCCGACGAGCAGAACATGGCGAAAATTGCGATCATTCGGCGCCTTGATATCACCGGTAAGAACCTGCTTAGCAAAACTCTGAACCGAGATGAGAACATCCCTGATCCATTGCCCTTCTTCGGCGGGAGCCAGGTCGGGATTGCGAAGCCAATAGTGCCCTACCGCTCGACCTTCATCAGGATTCATGATTTCCCCTGCCTCAATAGAAGCCCGGTCTTTGAAGCCGCGGGCAATCCTTTCCTCCATTTCAGAAGACCAGTCAGACGGAGCATCCATCCGACTAATATCGATCGTGAATCCGATCTCTGGATATCGGATGATGGATTTTTGGTAAGTATCCCAATGGCTCATTTTTCAAAAGTGGAGTTTATGTTCGACAGATCAGATCGTTTCGCAAAGAGTTTCCCCATGAAATTCCCTCATTTCCTCGCATTGTTTCTTGTATTCACTCTGAGCGCCTCTTCAGCGCAAGCGGACCATCATGATGAATCAAAGTTTCGTCATGCGGTATTTTTTAAATTCAAGGACACCGCCACTGACAATGACATTCAGGGGATCATCGACGAGTTTCTCCTCCTCAAAAATAAGATCGAAGGGATCAAAGCGATCGAATGGGGATTTTCTGAAAGTGTTGAGGGTCTCAACGACGAATTCACCCACTGTTTCTTTCTCACGTTCTCGGATAAAGCCGCATTGGAAGCCTATGTTCCCCACCCCGATCATAAGGCATTCGTTTCAATCCTGAAGCCTCATCTCGATAAAGTGTTCGTTTTTGATTACACGCCGAGGAGCTGATTCCTAAATCATCCAGTCAGAGTCATCCTCGCTTCCGGCAACGAGTTCGGAGAGCTTAATCTCACGACAATTCTCTAGTAGTGCTTCATTCACTCGCACCCATGCGGCGTGAACGTTTCCGGCCGACATCCCTTCGTTTCCGAGACTGCTTTCAATAATAGAACCTCCTTCCATCGCGAGAGCAATATCAGCGAGAGTAATTTGATCAGGGTGCTTAGCAAGCAAGTAGCCTCCGTTTTTACCACGACGGCTGATGACTAAGCCAGCCTGTCTCAAAACCGTCAAAATCTGCACCGAGTAGTTAGGAGAGAGATTTTCGGCGACCGCCAGATCCTCGACTTGTCGAACACCTTCCTCCGAGTACGTTGATGCCAGTTGCGCAAGAACCTGGCAGGCATATTCTGTCTTTAACGGGAGACGCATCTGGAAGTTATTTACAACCTTGGTTCTTACAATACCTTAGTAAATGACGCAACTTTAAAACTTTTTTCAAAAATTGGTTGCCAAAGGGCTCTGTCGATACATTAGTAAGTGACGTAACTTTAAAATCTTTATCCATTCCCAATTGCAAAGACACTCATGAAAGTGGGGAAAACAGCGAACGAAGGCATCAAAATTGCCAGTGATTACCTGCGTGGCACGATTCTTGAGGGTCTGGCTGATTCTTCCACCGGCTCCATGTCGGCAGACGACCAGCAGCTTACCAAGTTTCACGGTATCTACCAACAGGATGACCGTGACGTCCGTAAGGAACGCCGTAAGAAAAAACTGGAGCCGACATACTCCTTTATGATTCGCGTTCGCGTTCCTGGTGGCGTTTCAACACCACAGCAATGGCTCGACATGGATCGGATAGCCCAAGAGCATGCCAACGGAGCGATCAAGCTGACGACGAGACAGGCTTACCAATTCCACGGAGTTATCAAAAGTAACCTCAAGAAGTCGATCGCCGAGATCAACGAGGCCCTTTTCGATACGCTCGCCGCCTGCGGTGACGTGAACCGCAATGTCATGTGCAATCCGAACCCGAACCAGTCTAAAGTTCACGGTGAAGTGCTCCGACTCGCGACTGAGATTTCAGATCACCTCAGCCCACGCACCAGCGCCTACCATGATATTTGGATTGATGACGGCAGCGGTGAAAAAGTGAAGGTCACCTATGACCCGCCAAAAATTGACGACGTTGCAGACGAAGAAGAGCCTATCTACGGAAAACTCTACCTGCCACGGAAGTTTAAAACGGTCATCGCTGTACCGCCGAGCAACGACGTCGATATCTACGCCCATGACTTGGGCTACATCGCGATTCTCGATGGAGACGACAAGATTACCGGCTACAACGTAACGGTTGGCGGTGGTATGGGTATGACTCACGGAAACGAAGAGACATTCCCCCGCCTCGCTGACCAACTTGGTTTCTGCACACCAGAACAAGCTGTCTTAGTGGGTGAAGCTGTCGTCCGGGTTCAGCGCGACTTTGGTAATCGCGACGTCCGCACCAACGCCAGACTGAAATACACTGTCGAGCGCATGGGCATTGATGCCTTCCGCGATGAGGTAGAAAAGCTCTGTGGATTCAAACTTGGTCAACCTCGCGAATTCGCGTTTGACCACAATGGCGACCGCTACGGATGGATCGAAGATCATAATGGCAACTTCCACTACACCATGTTTATTGAGAACGGTCGCATCTACGACACCGATGCGTATCCTCTCATGACTGGCCTCCGTAAGATCGCGGAAATTCACGAAGGCGACTTTCGCCTGACTGCCAATCAGAATTTGATTATCGCTAACATTTCTCCAGAGAAGAAGCTTGAGATCGAGAGACTGCTGGAAGAGCACAAGATGGTTGACTCCTATGAACGCACGGCTCTACGCCTTAACTCCATGGCATGCGTGTCGCTTCCAACTTGCGGCCTCGCTCTTGCTGAATCGCAGCGATACCTTCCCGATCTCATCACTGAAATTGACGAAATTATTGAAAGTGCTGGTCTCCGTCACGACGCCATCACGATTCGTATGACAGGTTGCCCTAACGGATGCGCACGCCCCTATATCTCTGAGATCGGCTTTGTCGGTCGGGCGCCGGGGAAATATAATCTCTATCTCGGGGGAGGCTTCCACGGTGAGCGACTCAGCAAACTCTATGCGCCTTCCATCAAAGGAACTGACGCTGCGGCAATCCTTAAACCGATCATCATTGACTACGCTAAAAATCGCGAAGAAGGCGAACGCTTTGGCGACTTCACCATCCGTGCCGGTTACATCAAGGCTACCGAGAATGGTCGCGACTTTCACAAAGATTTTGTGGAACCCGAACTGGCTGTCTAGATATTCGGAATTTCAACATCTTATCTTTTCAGAATTTCTAAATGAGTTCCTCCAATTCTCCGCTGCCACCTGATAAGCTGCTGCAAGCTCAGAACCTTGCCGTCGGACTGACACCGGACCAAGCTAAGTGGCTAGCTGGTTTCTACGCAGGGATCGGTTTCGCCACCGGTGGTGCTATCGATCCCACACCAGCAGCAGGGGCCAAGCCCCCCCTCACCGTCCTTTATGGCTCTGAATCAGGGAACGCTGAAAAGCTTTCCGGCAAGATTCAGAAGGTAGCTGACAAGGCCGGTTTCAAATCCAAGGTGGTGAGCATGGGTGATGCCAAGGCTGCCGACCTGAAGAAGTCAGAAAACCTCCTCGTTGTTGTCAGCACATGGGGCGAGGGCGATCCACCCGACGCAGCGATTGACTACTATGAAGAATTCATGGGCAAAGACATGCCAAAGCTTGATGGTCTCAAGTTCTCCGTCTGTGGACTGGGTGACACCAGTTATGAGCACTTCTGCAAGATGGGTAAAGATTTCGACACTCGCCTCGAAGCGCTTGGAGCAGAACGCGCCCATGAACGCGTCGATTGTGATGTCGATTTTCAAGCTGACTTCGATAAATGGCTGGCAGGTGCGATCGACGGTTTACCTTCTGCAGCAGTTGCAGATGTTGCAACGCAGGCCGCCGTCGCTCCATCCACCGTCGAATACAGCAAGACCAACCCGTATGAAGCGGAAGTTCTCGAAAAGATTGTTCTCAACGGTACTGGCTCCGCTAAGGAAACACTCCACCTCGAACTCTCTCTGGAAGAGTCCGGCCTAACCTACCAACCGGGAGACGCTCTTGGTATTTACCCAGTCAACCGGAAGGAAGACGTCGATGCCATACTCTTGGCCACCGGGCTCAAAGCCAACGCCAAACTCGGAGAACAAACCCTCGTCGAAGCTCTCGAAACTAATTTCGATATCACGTCCTTAAGCCCGGCCATCGCGATGAAATACAATGGCATCGTCGCCAGCAAGAGTCTCGAAACAGCCATTGCTGAGAAAGCTGCTTTCAAAGACTGGATCTGGGGACGCCAACTCGTGGATTTGATCGAAGCCTACCCCCACAAGGAATGGACTCCCGAGAGTTTCACAAGCATCCTCAGACCTCTCGCTGCCCGCCTTTACTCCATTGCCTCCAGCTTGAAAGCACATGAAAATGAGGTCCACCTAACCATTGCTGCCGTGCGCTACAACAGTCATGGACGTGACCGCGTCGGAGTCTGTTCCACTTACATTGCTGATGAAATATCAATCGGTGACAAAGTCAGGATCTATTTCCATGGTAACAACAATTTCCGACTCCCTGAGAATAACGATACCGATGTCATAATGGTCGGGCCGGGAACTGGCATTGCCCCTTTCCGCGCGTTTGTCGAGGAACGCTCTGCCAATGAAGCGAAGGGCAAAAACTGGCTCTTCTTTGGGGACCAGCATTTCTCTTACGACTTTCTCTACCAGTTGGAGTGGTTGGACTACCTGGAAGAAGGTAGCCTTTCCAAACTAACGACCGCCTTTTCGCGGGATCAGAAAGAAAAGATCTATGTGCAGCATCGTCTTATCGAAAACGGTTCTGAAATCTGGAAAATGCTGGAAGGCGGGGCCCACTTCTACGTTTGTGGTGATGCTTCGCGCATGGCTAAGGACGTCCATCAAGCACTCATAGACATTGCCGTGGAGCATGGCGGCAAGGATGCTAAAGAAGCTAAGGATTGGCTTTCGGCTCTCCGCAAAGAGAAGCGCTACCAGCGCGACGTCTACTAAGACTCAGCAGGATAAGGCTGGAGGCATGAATCTGTTTCAGACCAGATAATCAGTCAGCCCGCTCAAACCATTCGCCGTAGGGCTGATAGTTGTTGAAAGGGACTGCCTTATCTTTCCAATCAATCACTTCACTGTCGTATTTCTGACGCAGTTCTTTGAGCATTATCTCGTGTTCAGGATTGGCGATGAGGTTTGTCAATTCATATGGGTCTTTGGCGAGATGATACATCTCTTCGGTTTTCCTAAACCCATCTGACTCGTCGTAGGGCCAGTAAATGTATTTCCAATCTTTGGTCACCACCCCAAGACTCTGAACAGCTTTAGGTCCCCACACGTTGATAAGAGGTAACTGGGTATGAGTTTCAGCGTCCGGATTGTCGTAAAGCGGTAAGAGGCTCTTTCCATCAATGCCGTGGGGGACTTCAACGCCGGCGAGTTCCAGCATAGTAGGAAAGAAATCAGTGTTTCCAGTCAGGGCACTACTTCTCAATTTCTTTCCGGAGTTCTCATGCCCAGGAATATACATGAGCATAGGGACCCGCGACGATTCGTCGTAGGGAACCACTTTTGAGCCGTAGCCATGCGATCCGCAAAGGAACCCATTGTCAGAGGTGAAAATGATCGCCGTTTGATCGGCAACTTCAGCTTCTTCCAGCGCCTCACGGATCATTCCAATAGCGACATCCACGGCAAAAATTTGCTGGTGATAGATGGCCATAACCTCGTCGTAACGATCCTTATATCCCCAGCTTTCGAAACGTTCATACTGACGGCCCTCGCGGCTCTGCTTGGAAAAGTGTTCCCCGTTTTCCCGGCCATAATTCTTAGGCTTTCTAAAGACCTTTCCTTCATACACATGATCAAACTGCGGATCAGGCGTTGCCGGCATGTGGGGTGCTTTAAAACTGATGGAGAGGCAGAATGGCGCATCGCCTTCAGCCACATCTTCGATGAAGTCCCGCCCGAAAGCTCCATAAGACACGCTGGCGTGAGGGTATTCTTCTGCATACTTCGCCATCGACTTATTCTTCTTCGTGTCGTAGCTGGTCTGACCGGGGCCTGCACCCCAGACGTCGAAATCATCCTCAGGGAGATAACCTTTTTTCCCCTTCGACTTGTCAGAAACTTCGATCCCGATCTTACCCGCAATCGCCGTGCGGTATCCGGCTTCGCGAAGGAGGATAGGGTAGCTTTTATCCCAGTGCTCTCTCACGAGGTGACCGTGCTCAAAATTGCAGCCATTGCGATACTCAAAAAGTCCGGTAAAAATCGTGGCACGGCTAGCCATACAAATCGCCGTGGTAACATAGTGACGGTCAAATGCTATCCCGTCACGAGCCAGCGAATCCATATGCGGCGTCTGCACGTCTTCGTTGCCGTAGCAGCCCAGCGAATAAACTGTCTGATCGTCAGTCAACAAGAACACCAAGTTCATCCTATCGTCAGCCCGAGAGGAAATCAAAACAAGTGACGCGAACGCTACTGTAAAAATGAATGTCTTTTTCATAGGAACTCTGCACACCTAGCACGCGCTTCGTTGCGCGGGCAATAACGAATATCCGATCATGTCTTGCGTGAAATAATATCACGCGATACGGTAAGCCTCTGTCTCATGACTCAAGGCGATAAAGATATTAGCTCGCTGCTTTCCACTTGCAGAGAGATTGGCATGCGCAAAACCAAAACGCTCGTTTCTACGTTGCGAGTCCTTGCATCAACAAGACAGCCGGTCACACTGCAACAAATCACCGAGTCCCCCGATTTCGGAGTCAATTGTGATCCTGCAACCATATATCGTCTCGTCACCAAGTTAACGGAAAATCGTATCGTCCGCCGAATCGGCTTTCACAGCCGGGCCGCATACTACTGCCTCAGGGCCGGGCACTGTCAGGATTATTTAATCTGTCGAGATTGTGGTTCGGTTGAGGTGCTGAACATCGCCTGCCCCGTTGAGCATCTCGAAGCGCAAATTGCGGAAGACAGCGGCTACGCTGATGTGGAGCATGAGCTCGAATTCTATGGGCGCTGCGCTGCCTGCGAGTAGGTCGCCACGACAAGTGTTGGGACATTGCTGAGGACTTTCACCCGACGATCAAGGGGCTCTTTCTCATCCTTGAGAAATTCAATTAGTCCCGCTGAAAATGGAATTTACAGTTGTTCAAATCCGCAAAATTGATATAGACTCCTAAAGTGAATCGCATCCCTGCGAATCTAAGTCTGCCTGCCATGAAATTTTCCATCAGCCGTCTTGCCTTCATCCTTGGTGCCTTCATCCTCGGACTGATAGCCATCGATGGACTGATTCAACTAAATCGCGAAGCTTATGCTGGATTCGGCATGGGTACGAGCCAATGGGTTGCTGCCGATAGCGCCATGGCCCTTTTTCTGGTTGGACTGGTAGCTGGAATCGTCCTCGGCATCGCTGTTTTCTTTGCCTACATCGTCTGGCGCGAGAAGAATCTCACCGAGGAACCCGACGACCTCGACGCCCTCCTTGATGAAATCGCGAGCGAAGAAGCTGAAGACGAAGAGAATCCTCTATTCGTTGAGGACAGCACTAGTGAAGAACCAATTGAGTCGCTTGATCCGTGGGAGCGGCCTGCCGACTGGTGGAAGGGCGAAGAAAACTAAGCGCGCGCGTTTTTCAGTGGGCAGCTTAGCCCCTAGGGTGAAAACGTCTATGTACGTCACGGAGCTGTTTTTGGTCCACGTGCGTGTAAATTTGCGTAGTGGAAATATCAGCGTGACCAAGCAGTTCCTGGATCACTCTCAAATCTGCCCCGTTTCCGAGCAGGTGAGTTGCGAATGAGTGTCTCAACAAATGAGGGTAAACATTCTGCTCAATGCCGGCGAGTTTAGCGCGCTGCTTAACAATCTGCCAGATCCGTGTGGTCGTTAGCCGCTTACCCCATTTTGATAAAAAGACTTCACTTCCCGTTTTTTGGCTCACGAGGTCCGGGCGCTCATTATCGAGATAGGCATTCAACGCTTCAAGCGCGGCGGTCCCAACCGGAACAAGGCGGGTTTTATTTCCCTTTCCGGTAACACGAATAGCGCCATCATCGAGGTAAAGGTTCTCCAAACGAGTACTAACTAGTTCTGAGACTCGAAGGCCACTGGAGTAAAGCAGTTCAAGAATCGCCGTATCTCTGCGAGCCAAGGGCCGCGAGTCTTCCCTTGCGGCCTCAAGCAGTTGTTTCACCGAAGGCTCGTTAAGCGTCTCGGGGAGATACTTTTCCATTTTCGGCGAATCGATACCCTCCGACACGTCTTCGCTCACCTTCCCTTTCCCGGCAAGATCACTGAAGAAGATCTTGATAGCGATCAGATTAACCCGGAGACTCGAACTGGCTAACCGATCATCAAGTCGACGATGAGCTAAGTAGGCCGTTAAATGCTCCAGAGTGACCTGATTCACTTCGGTGACTTTTTTATCTGCTGATAACCAAGAGGCGAGACTATCCAGCGCCCGCCGAACTAATAGTTGATAATTTTCCGACAGGCCTTTTTCGACGGCCAGATAACGTATAAAGCGTTCAATCTCCCGCTCCATAGCGGTTAACGAAACCAGCCCTCAGTCACGAAGTCGGTAATCACGTAGTGGTTAATTCCGTGGGCAAAGGGCTTAGACTCCATCGTTACAATGACAGCAAGCGCATCATCATTGAGACCCACCACCTCTTCGAATTGAGCAGCAATCGGACTGTCTTTCCTGACGAAAGCGTCGGTAGAAAACTCATGCTCTCCTCCATAGGGAGGTTTCACCTTATAGACATAGTACTGGTCAAGATCCGGGAATGTTTCCCGGTCCGGCCCATAGTAATCCGTGACACGATTGATTACCACCCTGAGTGTGTGTGGGCTTGGAATGTCACCAGCGAGAAACTTGACGAAATGCCCGTCACTGAATTCTGCAAAGATCTCCCAGTCAACCTTGAGCAAACCATCCTCTGCTCTGATAAACAGTGGAAATCCGGAGTCATAATCGTCCGTGGAAATTAAGTAAACCCAAAACGGTCCACCATTGTTCTCGCTGGACTCCATTTGGTAGAGTTCTTTTGAAAACCTTCCAGATTGAGTGAATGGCCACTTCTCGTAATACTCGGAAATCAACGGTCGAAGGCTTTCTCCTTGATAGGTGTATTTGACTCGGGATTCCCAGTCAGGTGCTCTGAGAAAAGCATCAAGCAAGTCATGGGTTCTACCGAGAGGTGAAGCTGAATCTGCCAGTGGTACGGGGAAGCTATTCTCAGGGTTGTAATTTGAGACTGGTGCACTGGCGGCGGGTGCAGGTTCTGTTACGGGTTCTG
>CETE01152128.1_pt1 | contig 21251 bp, 12 predicted proteins | sample 531241 | NCBI WGS metagenome assembly CETE01 (sample SAMEA2622336, study PRJEB7988) | marine metagenome | biome: marine biome (ENVO:00000447); feature: deep chlorophyll maximum layer (ENVO:xxxxxxxx); material: "saline water (ENVO:00002010), including plankton (ENVO:xxxxxxxx)" | depth 30 m
GCTCGACAGAGTTAACCAAATCGTATGCCTTTACCTTCAAAATTAGACCCCCTGCTTGCTAGATGTGCTTACGTACGTTAAGACGACCTCAGGCTTCTCTTGACGAGGTCTGATTGGGTCACGGAATCTCAGCATTCTCTTAGCTGGCCCTGGTAGACTTCCCTGGAATAGAATGTAGGGATTGTTCACTTCCCCATAGTTCAGAAACCCTCCGGCTGGGGTTATTTCTGATTCACCGGGATTTGAAATCCTCAGGATCCTCTTGTTGAGCTCCGTTCTCTGATGGTATCCCATCTGTCCTGCTTGGGGGACAGTCTTCCTAACGTACCCTGTACCGAAATCTCCGAGGTTACCTGCCTGACGTCTCCTTTTACTGTTTTTGTGACTTAGGATTTTGACGCCCCATCTCTTAACAGCGCCCTGCCACCCCTTGCCCTTGGTTACGCCAACTACATCAACGTCCTGACCAGCTTGCCAAACATCAGAAATATCGATTTCTCCACCTAGTCTCTCTGATGCCCATTCGAGTTTTGCTAGGTTGTCACTCCCTGTAAGACCAACCTCCATAATTTCTGGAGTCTTGCCCGGGACGCTCTTCACCATTGAGGGTTGTGTGGATACGATGAGTCTGACTTCACAGAGTTCATCTTCCTTTAGTGATTCTAGCGCTCCTTCAGCGGAACCGGACCTGGTAGGTATCCTACCGCCTCTCTTGGCAGGCTTCCTGCCTTGTTCAGCGTCTCTCTCCCCTCTTGTTTGATTTGCTAGTCTGGGCATGAGGCCGTCTGGACTTGCCTCCGACAAGTCTGCCCACACCTCGCCGGCGGTTTGCATGCCGTAGGGAGTCATCCTGTACCCTCTTACTGCTAGAACCTTCATTGGGGGGGCCTCTACTACTGTTACTGCCTTCCTGATCTCCTGACCTGCAGATGTCGAGTTTGGATTTGTGTCTCTCATGAGTACGTGTGTCATTCCAGCTTTCCAACCAGCGAAACCGAGTACTCTGACATCAGAGTCATTGTTTTCTGGCCACGCTTGAATTCTTCCAAACTTTCTGAGTGCCCTTTTACGAGGGCTAAAGCCCATGCTACCTCGGCGGGGTCTACTCTTGTCGGCCATTCAAGTCCTCCTTGTTAAATTACCGAAAATCAGCCGTAAACGGCATTTCTCCGGGCTAACCGCGTTATGGAGACACCGTGACACCACGCCAGCTTTCCGAGTGGTCGGCTGGTTTTGAGGATGCTATTGCAGTGCCTTCAGGTGTCTGGTATCTCACGCAGTGAGCGGGTTTGCGACAAACATACCCTATATGAACGAATCGGGAACCTAGATTCTCGACCATTAACTGATGGGTATGTATGAAAGCATTTTCAACCCCTGCGATATTAGGGGCATCCATGTCACCCCATGTCAGTCATGCTTTGCTCAATGACGGCATGGTTGAGGCTCGTGCATACCAGCTTGAGGCCGTTGACGAAGCTCTGTCCGGCTCGATGCTCCTAGTGATGCCAACTGCTGCCGGAAAGACAGCGGTGATATGGATGATGATTTCAGAAAAATTAGCCAGAGGGGGCAAAGTGATAATGATAGCCCCGACTGTAGGCTTGGTAGAGCAACACATTCGGTCGCTTAGAGATGTATTGAACATAGAAGACAGGATTATCTCGATCACTGGGCAAATCCCCCCCTCAAAGAGGATCGAGAAGTGGGAAGGCGCGAGAGTTGTAGTTGCAACGCCCAAAGTAGTGGTTAATGATGTGAAAAATGGAGTGTTGGATGTATCGGGCTTTTCTTTACTCGTTGTTGATGAGGCGCATCACTGCACTGGCGATCATGCAATGGCTCAGGTTTGTGATCATTACATCTCAAAAAACGAGAACCCGCATGTCCTTGGAGTTACGGCTAGTCCTGGTCACAGGCCTGAAACTGTCAGGGAGATATGCGACAGGACAGGAGCAGTAAGAATCCATATTAGAAATTCTGAGGAAGGAATGCTCCAAGGTTATCTTTCAGAGCTTGAAATCGTAGAGATAACTGTGGCGGTTCCGAATGAAATGATGGTGCTATCTGATCCTTTCAAGATTTGGCAAAGGGGGATAGTGGACAGGGAAAAGAGACTTGGAAGGTACGTCATGCCTGGAATGATAAATTTCTCAGGTCTATCCAATGCGATGGACAGAGCCAAGTCGGCAATCAACAGGGGCGAGGCAAGCGGTTATCGTTCGGTTTCTCAGATTGCTGTGGCTATGAGATTGCACCACCTTATCAATTGTTTAATGAGTCAAGGAGTCTCAGCTTCCAGGGAGTATCTAGACAGGCTTGAAGAGGAGGAGAGTGGAAATAAGAAATCTGTAAGAGATTTCCTCAGGGATAATAGGATAAGAGATCTTAGAGAAAAACTTGCTGTGATGGATGAGATTCACTCCAAAATCGGTGCCGTGAGGAGAATGGTGAGGGAGAGGATAAGAAGGGATTCGGAGAGTAGAGTAATCGTATTTGCCAACTACCGGGACACTATCGCATCTTTGGATGAGTCTCTTGAGGGACTAACGGGGGTCACTCCTGTTCGCTTTGTTGGCCAATCCTCCAGAGGGGGGAGAAAAGGACTTTCAGCCAGAGAGCAAGTAAGGAGGCTGGATGAATTTAGGGACGGTAATGCCAATGTCCTGTTAGCTACTTCGATTGGAGAAGAGGGTTTGGATATCCCATCCGCCGATCTTGTTATCTTCTACGAGCCGGTCTCTAGTGAAATCAGGACAATACAGAGGAGGGGGAGGACAGGTAGGAAGAGGCTTGGGGAGGTCATTGTACTGATTGCCGAGGGGACCAGAGACGAGGGCGCGAAAGCCACCGCTCTTAGGAGGGAGGAAAACATGCAGAGAGCGGTCCACAGAGTGAGCAGAAGCTTGCCGAGGAAACATCACTCTGATCTTTCTAATCTACCGGGATTCAGTGTTGTTTCAGAAGGTTTAGTGATGGACTCGGTAGATTTTGTAAAAGCTCAGAGAGAAGAGCGAAGGTCATCAATGTTAGAAAAGGACGAAACGGCTTCTGAACTTTATACCAGAAAGTCTGAGGCCTTGTCATCAGATTCAATAAGGCCGAGGGGGCAATTTGGATTGGAAGATTTTCAGAACTAGTCCCCAATAACAGCAATCCTGGTTCTTAATTGAGCGAATCTGGTATTGTGGTTGCCGAATGCGAAGGAAAGTAGCTCTGTCAGGTGGATTACCGGCATGTTTGTTGGGATACCAGTGACTCTTGACGCCTTTCCTTGATAGATATCCATAACTGAGTGGGAGAGGTTGCAAGCACTGACTATTATTTCTGCACCCTCTTCTTTTGCCTCCGAGATTACTGCTGCGGATTGCCTTAGGACAGTTGGCTCCTCGGAGAATATTCCGGGTGCACCTACACTCAGAATTCTCCCCTCCCAGTTTATTGGGATTCCCCCAAGGGCTACTATGAGTTGCTCAAAGTAGTCAGGGTCATTGACACTGTCCCCGCCACATGCCCCTTCAATTTGGAAGTAAGGGCTGTAATATCCGGCTACTCTGAAATCAAATTTATTGACTGCAAGTTTCTCAATTTTATCGAGGCCAATCTCATCGACAATCACATGGAGGAGATGGTGGACATCTGTCTCCCCTGAGAAATGCATACCACACGTCTTGGCTAGAACATCATTGATCTCCTTCATCAGTATGGGGTCTGAGCGGAGCTTCTGCATATCTTGTTTTAGATTTCCAGCTGTTGCCGCGCACGGGGTGATAATATCGAGTCCGTGAGACTCGGCCATAGCGAACGTCCTTGCGTTCAATGCCAGCTGAAGGCGTTCGTTTGCCTGCTTGATTATGCCGGCACCACATGATGTTGCGCCATGCAGGTATGTCAGCTCGAGGCCTAGATTTCTCGCTACTGCCTCCATGGTGTCAGCTACTTCTGGAGATCCGCTGTGGGCGGCATTTCCGGGGTGGTAGGCATACTTCAGAGGCACTAAAATCTACCATCCATTTCGTTGTATATGGCTATGACCTCGTGGTGATTTGAGACAGATGAGTTGAATTGCCTTGGCATTTTTCCAACCCCTGCAGGTGGGAAGACCATTCCCAGCAAGCTGTTCAGGACATTTCCCCCGGTTCTCGTGAATCCTAGCATCATCCTTGCTGTTACCCCTGAGAATAGGTTGCCTAGAAGCCCTATCGGACCGAGGACCTGTCGGTAAAGGACCGTGTCATTCACCTTGCCACTGCTTTTTACTGTCCAGCAATACCACCAGACATGCTTGCCCAACTTACCATTGAAAGCATCATTCTCTATTGCCTTAGTTCTTGCTTCAAGGAGCCCATCCGATACGGATTTCGAGTATCCCCCTCTTCTAAAAATTGGGACTAAGTCAGTCTCTGCTTTGATCCCGTTTTCAGAACCAATGATAGAGTCGATTTCAAATGCCCTTTCTGGGGCAGTTCTTGGATCGTTTCTCCTAGCCCACAAACTAGCTAGAACCGCTGGCCCTAGGAAGCCGTTGGCATAAGGGACGGCATCTGAGCTAGAATGCAACAGGGGGGCGCTATCATAATTTGTCATAGAGTGAATTTTTAGGGCTGTGGATTGTTCCATCGGGCCTATTACTCCTTGTGGCGTTTGGATCCCCTCCCTTGTGGCGGCAACCATCCATGGGTGGGAAGATTCCCGCTTTCTCTCAAGTGCCCAGTGATCAACGATTAGATCCCTGATAACTTCTGACCCCGGGATGGGATCGATGCGAAGACTCAGCGAGTCATCTCTGGAAGATACGATACTGTCAACCCTGACTCTTCCGGGTAGAACCAGTTTTCCGTTTACGGAAACCACAGTTGATGGGTCATCATCATTCCCGTCCCTGAATGTGAGTGATCCGTCGTGACTTTCCTTGATGGCCCTCAAGGCGCTCAAAATCGAGATGTGCCCAGGAAGCGCACACGCCCACGAGTCCCTCCCAGTGGAATTCGTAGATGGGTCAAACCTGAACACTGAGAGCTCTACTTGAATTGTTTCAGCTTCAATTACGGGTACCGCGAAACCATCATCTCCGGCCGCCCCAACGGATGAACCACTGGCATACTCTGTGATTTCACCCACCATTCCCTCGACGAAGTTTCCAGAGTCATCGACCGCCGCCAGAGAAGGTAATGCTTTCATGGCCCACTCTGAGGCAGGAGAGTCGTAGTCAACATCACAGTCTATTCTCTCGATTATCCTAGTTGCTCCGAGCTTTTCGAAAAGGCCGTCCCACTCTTTACCTGACTCACAGAATAGCTCATAGCTCGTATCTCCGAGTGCGCAGACTGCGAAATGCACCCCTTCCAATCTGGATGCGGCATCTGAATTGGCAAACTTCCATAGTTCCTCTGCGTTATCCGGTTGCTCTCCTTCTCCCCATGTCGAGCACACGATGATGACTCTCTTCTTTGATGATAACGAGTTGAAGTCAAATCCATCCATGTCATGAACTGCCCCCTCCAATCCGTAGGACTTTGCGGTCTTAGCGAATTTGGAAGCCAGGCCTTCAGCGTTTCCAGATTGAGAACCGAAGAGAACGTCGAGTGACCTATCGCCAGAACTGAGGAACTCCTCAATTCCTCCGCCTACCGGAACGCTCTCTTCGGACATTCAAACACCCACCAGCTGTAAGCTGGACAGTTATTCCAGTGGTTCCCGATTATTGAATATGATGCTTGGGGCTTCTCAAGATAGGCGCGGAATTACCGATGGAAGGGATCACATGTCCAATCCGTCAAATTCGTCAGCGCCACCGGGGGATGCCCCTCTGCTGGATATTACGTCATCTATTCTCAGTATCATTACTGCTGTTTCAGACGCACTCTGAATTGCCTGTTCGACTACTCTGCTTGGCTCGAGCACTCTTGATTTGCTCATATCAGCAACACCACCTTCGTATACATTGACTCCAAAGTGGCTTTTTCCTTCTGAATGAGCCTTTCTGAGGTCGATGATAGTATTTACTGGGTCTAGTCCAGCATTCTCCGATAGAGTCCTTGGAATCACCTCTAGAGCTCCTGCGAAGGCTTCAACTGCCATCTGCTCCCTTCCTCCGATTCTCTCGGCGTAGGATCTCAGATCCCTGCTTATCGCTGCCAAGACAGACCCACCTCCTGTGAGAACGGCCCCATCCTCATGGGCTACAGCAACAACCCCGACAGCATCGTCGAAAGCTCGTTTGATTTCATCTACTACGTGCTCTGTTCCTCCTCTGATGAGTACCGAGACGCTTTTCGCTTGAGGGCATCCCTCAATGAAAACCATATCTGAGTCTCCGATTTTCTTCTCTTCGACGTTGGCCGCTACACCCAGGTCTTCCGGGGAGAGGTCATCGATATTGGTGACGATTCTGGCTCCCGTTGCCTTTGAAAGAGCCTCCATGTCACTCTTTTTTGCTCTCCTGATAGCGAAGATCCCTTCCTTGGACATGTAGTGTTGTGCTAGGTCATCTATTCCTTTCTGACAAATCACCGTGTTTGCCCCCACTGACTGAAACTTCTCTACGAGAGATTTCAGATACTGTTCTTCCTCGTCCAAGAACTGTGAAAGCATGTTTGGATCGGTAATTTGAATTTTGGCATCGACCTCGGTTTTCTTGACCTCGATCGCTGAGTTAATCAGAGCTATACTAGCCTCAGTGACAGATTTCGGCATCCCACTGTGAACTCTCTCTTTGTCTAATACAATGCCATCTACCAGTGCACTGTCCCTGATTGACCCGCCCTGCTTTTTCTGTATCTTGATGTCATCAACATCAACGGTGTTTCCATCGGAGTCGGTCTGTGCGACGGCTACGACTGCCTCTACGCTGATTTCAGCTAGGAAGTCTTTGACTGCGCCGGCACTCTTGCCAGTTAGAGCAGTTTTCGCGACTTCCTTGAGTATCTCTTCGTCGACCTTCAGTGCATGGGACTCAATCAGATCTGAGGCTTTCTCTGAAGCCAGTCTGAAACCTTCGCAGATTACAGTCGGATGAACGTTTTGTTCGATTAAATCCTCGCTTCTCTTGAGAAGCTCCCCCGCAATCACGACAGCACTTGTTGTCCCATCGTAACAATGTTGTTCCTGAGTCTTCGCTATTTCTATTATCATCTTTGCAGCTGGGTGCTCAATATCCATTTCCTTGAGGATTGTTGCGCCGTCATTTGTGATTACTACGTCCCCCATACTATCGACCAACATCTTGTCCATTCCCTTAGGACCTAAAGTCGATCTGACTGCATCTGCTACGGCCTTCGCCGCCGCGATGTTATTACTCTGAGCGGACTTACCGCTTGTTCTCTCCGTACCCTCCTTAAGTATGAAAATTGGTTGTTGACCGCCGTACATCTGCTTAAACTCCTGATTCTTGGAGAGCGCCCACCAAAGGGGGGGTCATAAGGGCTCGCACTGAGCAAGACATATCCAGATCAGTCATCATTCTGCTGGTCTAGCCATCTCTGGCCGTAGTGAGCCCACTGTTCCATGGTCCATCCTTCTGGCAATCCTGATTCTGGCAAAGAGGGGATTCCATCGGGAGTATCTTTGGGCGTATCATCTTCATTTTCCTCGCTGACTTCGGCTCTGGGGATGGGAGGAGGGGGCTGTTCGAAAATTTCCTTTGACCCCCCATACATCGAGTTGGCTACCTCATCAGACGATGGAAGAGGCGGGATTTCTGGAAGTGATCCAGGGGACCAGCTTCCTCCTGTAACCGACATCTCGTAGTCGTCTAGGGTCGAGATCTCCTCCAGTGGACTTGAAGCTGTCTTCATTGTCCGTACAGCGACCAGTAAAATCGCCACTACAGTTGCTATGCCAGCCAGGAGGAACAGGATGTTTCCTCCAAGCCAAGCCGCCTCTCCTGCAGAAACCCCATCATCTATGGGAACTGGCCTTTCTAGGGTAATCATAACGGTCCTTGAGATTTTGTCTATATCAGAATCTACATCCAGTGTTAGTTCAAAGGTCATTGAATCCTGAGACAAAGAATTGAGGTTTTCATCCGTTATTTCCAAGGTAACCACGATTAGCCTCGTTGTGTTAACGTCTAGGACGAAGTCCCTGTCTTCTTGTTCTATCCTCGCATTAACGATGTTGAAGAAGAGATCCGAGTCTCTGTCCACGTCTGTTCTGACTAGCTGAGCATCGGTAGGATGGTCATTCTTGACGCTGAATGTAAGCTCTAGGTCGTTGTCTGCCTCATAAATGACCACGTCATTTGGAGGCAAAAGTACGATCCATCCTTGGTCTCCAACGCGGAATTCTGCAATTCCTGTTCCAGAAACTAAGGATTCCAAATCCTGGGATTCTTTGCTGGTTGCAATCATTGAAATCGTTCTATCCCCGAATGCATCATCGCCGAATGAGTAAGTTACAGTAACATTATATGAGCTTCCCGATTCTATGTAAGGCGTCCTGAGTCCATTTGAATCAGAGACGAGATTAATCGCTTCGGTGGAAACGTCTGGCAAGTGATCGAAGTCTATGTAAAAAGCGTCATCTACATTACCATTGTTAGTGACTTCCCAGTTCATGGTTCTGGGCGCATCGCCGCCCCTGAAAACCTCTTGCAACATATCGATATCCTCGACTTCCACAAGATTAGTCTCTGGGATTGTCAGGTACACTCTCTTGGTTACCTCGTATGATGGATTAGTTACGCTCCTTGCGATAATCATGATTTCGTAAGTCTCGGGCTCCAAGCCGTATGGCATTGGTAGCATCAGGAAGAACGTCGTGTCCCCCCCGAACGGAGTTATCCCCAATGTCCTGTCGGTGTTGAGTGATGCTCCTAATCTCCAGTTGGTGTCTAAGTAGAGGTCGAATGACTCCTCTGAGTTTCCATTGTTGACTAGCATAACCTCTATTGATCTAAACACTCCATCGGCAGGAGCGTCATATTGAGTGGAGAAGGGGATAAGATCGATATCATAGAGAACTGGAACCTCAATTTCTACCATTGGGGTTGACATGAACTGGGCTGGTGCCCTGCCACTGGCTATGAGAGTTATCTGGTAGATTCCTGGGGAAATATCGCTCGGAGTAAATATCTTCGCGAATAAGTCAAGCTCCTCGTTTATGGCAAGATCTAGGCTGGTTATCATCTGCCCTTGGTCGTCGTACCATTCCACATTCTCCGGCCCCCAAGAAGTGTCTGCAAATGTCGCTCCGAGGTTCCAAGTCGCGATTTGATTTCCTGTATTCTTGAATTTCATTGGGATTGTAGCGTTATTGCCAGGCAGAATAGTAGCATCAGGGTAAGCTAGGGTCTCTGGCTCGAGCTTGCATGAGTAGGCCGCTTGGACTGATAACGGAATCCCTCTAACTTCAGGTAGCCCAATGGTGGCTTTTGTCGAATTGGTGGTACCATCATTGATGTCAACGTACCACATCATCTCCTGTACGTTGGCCCCATCTGGTATAGTGATGTTGAACCAAACATCGGTTGTCTCCAGGGCCTTTACAACATCAGTTACGACGAAGTTATCGTGGTCTGTCGGATTGTTGGAGTCTATCCTGATTGGGTAACCGAACATCCAAGAGTCGTTTGAGACCTCAGTGTAGAGTCTGAGCGTTACGTCCACATATCCATTGTTGGTTACTCTGCAATATAGAGACTTAACTTCGGCAGGAACCACGAGATAGGCATTGGGGAGGGGGTCGTCACAGTCAACATCGACAGTGTATTGAGGCACCCTTTCTATAGCAAATATGAGGAACGAATCTACGGCAATTCCACCGGATGCTTGAGAACTGTCCGAGTCAAATTTGAACGCTAGGTTATACTCTCCCGTTTTGTGCATTCCAGTCATGTTCCAAACGCTCATGGACCAATCATATTCGATGGGAGAAAGGCCGATTTCAGTGTAGTTGAAAGACTCGACTGAAGATGATGCATCCGCCTCTATACTTACCGAATCGCCTGGCCCCATCTGGCCCCATGCGTAGGTTACCATCTGCATCGAGAGGTAATCGAATCCTCGCAAGTTCATCTTGCAGAACCTCGAGCCGTATTTTTCACTGAGAGATAAATCCTGTATCCCATATCCCAATCCGTGACCGGGATCATCGCAGTTCTGGAATGGAGTGAACCATCCCCACCATAGTCTATCGTGTCTGTTGCTCGCATAATCAGAGCCATCCCTTGCCACCCTCCAATGCTTTTCCCCATCCGCTGAGTCATCTGAGTCAATCATTCTCCAATGACCATAGGTGTCTGGATCTGATGACATAGAGCCATCTGCTTCGTAACCACCTCCGACCCATACAGGCTCATTTGCATAGGGGGTGTTGGGGCAATCGTTCACCCCATCGCCATCGGTATCTCCGCAGAATCCGTTTTCCATGGAGTCTTGCCAAATTGCCACTGGCATCAAACGCATGAGGTCGTTGTTTCCCTGATTATCGTCAGCCAAGCCACCATCCACCATTCCTATCAATTCAATACCCCCTGTCAGGAGTCCAGTTCCATCGATAGCGCTGTGGGACATATTTGGTGTCCAGAGAATCTGCTGTACGACTGACTGCTGTCCCGAGAGTGTCATATTCGTGGTGAACTCATCAATCATGAATCCCACTGGATGCCAAATTTGGAGAGAAGCGGTTGCGTATGCTGGCTGGCTTGAGGTTCCAGCTTGTGTGTATGTGACATCGATTTGAATTTCCTGCCCTCTAATCACGTATTCTTCAATACTACCGTCTGGCTGTGACCATTCCATCGCGGAAATCGAGCCAGTTCCTATCTCAATGGATGTCACTTCAAAGTCAATCAGGGACTTGGCCTGAATGGACGATTGATTATCCTGATCAAGATGTATGGGGCCTCCTAGAATAGGGGCCATGGAGGTCACCAGTAGCAAGGAACACAATAGCAAGGGAGATACGATGCGCATACTAACGTAATTGGGGGCTGAACAACATGTATGAAGGTTGGGACAATGCGTTCAACCTCAAAACAAACCACCTGCATTTGGCAATTTGGTTTCACAAGTCGTGATAATCATCCGAAACTCAGTGAAGAGCTTATGATTGCATACTCGGCCGTCTTGTCATGAATGAGGATGAGTCTCTGAAAAATCGGCTAACTCTCTCAGTCCTCGTATTCCTTCAGGTGACACTGATACCAATATTTGGTTTCTCAACAAGATATCTTCTGAACATCGATAGAAGCAACTTCACTGTTAAAGTTGAGACAGAATTGATAGAATGGATCGTCGTTTCTGGTATATTCTACGGTGTATTCTCCCTCTTCCTCGCATTGGCCCTTGGTGGCTTCAGGCCACATTTCATTGTCTCCAGAGGGGGGTTGTCATCATTTTTCGGACTCAGAACTAGGAAGGGCGATCCTGAGCTTGTCGACAGAGCGAGGCTATCCGTCAGCTCCAGCCCTTATGGCAGAATGGCGAGGCTAGTAGACAGGCGTGTTTCAAGGGACGGGTATGACCTAATTGCAGTGCATGGGGGACTACAACTGATTGCTGTCCCCTTGCAGATAATACTCATAGCCGTTCCCTTGGCAATAATAGAGGGTTTTCCAAGCTCTCTAATTAAGCCTGGAACTGCCTTCCAGTTGGGGATGGCCGGGTATCTGGCTTCATTGTGGACCGCGATGAGGATTCAACCATTGATTTCTAGACATTTGGTAGGTATGGCATCGGTACTGAGAACTGTAATATGGAGATTTTCCATATTCTCGTGGGTGCTACCGATTGTGATTTTCTGGTATACTGCAAGGTTGCTTCTAGAGACATCACTTGGTTGGCTGGAGTTAGACTACAGCGATTGGAATGACTTGCAGATAGACGCATTTGTTCTGAATTTGGTTTCCCCAAACGCTGAAGTGCCCAAGGGAGCGGTAATTGATTTCCTGATAGCAATATCAGTACTTCCGCTAGCCACTTTCACATCCATTTCTGTCCTTGGTGGCTCCAATGGCCTGCCAGAATGGATGCTGGGGGGCGAGGATCGATTGGAAAATCTCCAGATGCAATCGCTTGAGGCACCCCGGGATTCCGAAGATACTCCGACCCTTGATGATCTCGGGGTATCTGATATTATCTCCAGTAGGCCTGATAAACAGGAGAGCGAAATGATAGATCTTCCATTTGAGTTATTCGGCACTGACCGGGAAGATTAGTTCGGAAAATCTATTCAGGAAGAACCACCCAGAACCAATTATCAGTCCAAACATAATCGGATTCGGTCCGTTTGACCACAGACTAAATCCGGCAAAAAAAACGATTAATACTGACGTTGCCATTTCGTATGGTGTGCCCGAGTGGTTTTGAATCATATCCGGAATGTACCAAGATACGACTGCAGAAACAAGGATCAGTGCTGCAGAAATCAAGTAAATTCCTCAGTCTCCACGTAATTCTGCGAGAATCGTCTCTACTCTGTCCATGCCCCTGGAGATATCCTCCTTTGAGATGGTGTAAGCGAATCTCAGATGCCCTTCTCCAGCTGACCCGAATGCAGTACCAGGGGAACACAGCACTCCCCCTTCTAGTAGCGCCATGGCAATTTGCTCACTAGTCATTCCTGGGACATCGATCTTGGGGAATACATAGAACGCCCCTGTGGGGATATGGCAAGAAACGCCGGGCATTGCATTCAACCTAGTACAAATCAAATCTCTGCGAGATTTGAACTCTACTCTCATGGACTCTGGGTAATCAGGCGCCTTCTCCAGAGCCTCCAGAACGGCATGTTGCATAGCATCATTGCTACAGGCAGTTACATAATACTGCATCTTGGTCAGCTGTTCCATTGCCTCTTGGTCTGGGGACAGTAAATACCCGATTCTCCATCCGGTCATGGCGAATGTCTTGGAGAAAGACTGTACCATAATCACCTTGTCGTAGCCCGCGCCTATGAACGAAACGTGGGGAGCGTCATAGACGATTCTGTCGTATACCTCATCGGTAATAATCCAGAGGTCGTTCCTCCTAGCAAATTCGACCAATTCATCTCTCTGTTGTGGATTAACATTACCTCCTGTTGGGTTACTAGGAAAATTGTATAATATGGCAACCGTGGATGGGTTTACTCTCTCCTCCAGATCTTGAATGGTGGGGACGAAACCATTGTCAAACTTACAGGGATAAAGATTAGGTGTTCCTCCGCAAATCTCTACATCCGGAGGGTACAATGGGAAGTAAGGCTCTGGAATCAGGACATTGTCGCCCGGGTTTACCAATGCCAGAAATATATCTAGAAGCCCGTTCGTTCCACTCATCGTGATACATACATTGGACTCATTCAAATCTGGCACTAAGTGGTGCCAGAGAGAGGCTATCTTGGACCTTAAGTGGGGGTGCCCCGCAGTCGTGGTATACTTGTTTCTCCCGTCCCGCATAGCCTTATCGAAAGCGTCGATTGCCAACTGAGGCGGCTGGAAATCTGGCTCACCCAAGCCGAACTGAATTGCGTCATCTCCGGCCATATCAAACATGCGTCTAACTCCGGTGGGACGAATGCTGTTAGCCCGGTCGGAGAAGCGCACCATGTGCGATTGAGATGAGACCTAGGATTTGAACAAGGCGGCTGTTAACCCTGAACGTCGCCCGAAGTGGGGTCAATAATCTCAGCAACTAGAATTTCTGTGGCATCTCCTTTCTTTTTGCTGTAAAGGGAATTTTTAGCCAATCGGAGGGCATGGAGCGGGGATAACGATCCAGTTACAGAAATGGACGCCACCCAACCGAATGCAATCAGGACAGTCACCCCGACAACGAGTGGTGAAAGATCAATCGACCCCGAATTAGACCCATTTGAATTGAAGTCGTGGAATACAGGGAGTGACCTCCACTCGCCCGATACTGAATGGATCTCTATAGTATGGTTCCCAGATTTCATTTTTGAGATGTCGAGAAGAATGTGCCACATGAATGGAGTCAATGCTCCAATTTCAGCCGGAGTCTCTGAATAGGTTGTCTCATACCAGTCCCCTCCATCGATTCTATACTCTACTTTGTCCACACTCCCGTCTTGGCTCCAAGAATGTCCTGTAATATTTAGGAGGCTGTTCCCAGATTGATTGGTGCTGATTAGATGATTCTGTAAATTATGGTTTATGATTGGCGTCCTTCCTGATTCTTTCAAGAATTTGGCGAGTTCTACAGAGGCAAGGGCGTCCACCATGCCATAACCGAATTCGCGATTCCAATATGGGTCAATTTCCGGAGCACTAGCTTCTCCTCGTCGCTCGGAGGTATGTTTTAGGATTTCCTTGATCTGTAGGGGGGTTAGATTCTCGTTTGCCTCCCATACCAAGGCCACTATCCCCGTTACTGCCGGAGCTGCATAGGATGTCCCACTACCACGTCCCGTGTAGGTATTGCCAGAAGCATCCCCTCCGATGAAATTATTGCATCCCCCACTCGAAACACAGCCTTCAGCTTGAATTATGTTCGTGCCTGGAGCACTAATTTCGGGTATCAATTCGTTCAGGGGGTTCTGGTCACCATTGTCCTTTCGAGGCCCCCGAGAGGAATAGCTGGCTATGGTATCATCATCCCTATCTATGGTATTCATGTCATCTGTGGAGGCGACAGTTATGGATAGAGATGAAGCGCTCATACCAGAAAGGCCATCATTATTCTCTCCATCATTACCCGCCGCATTTGATACAGCAACTCCGAGCTCCATTGCCTCATCAAGAATCCTACTGTGCATATCTGAGCCATCTGAACCGCCACTCTCATGACTGGTTATTCCCCAAGAAAGTGATATGATATCAATTCCATGATTTTCATCTGGAACACCAGGCCAAGCATCGTCTCTATGGTCTATAATCCATTGAAGTCCATTCATAGCAGACTCATAGAACTCTTGTTCCAACAGATAATTCTCAAAGGGCCCTGCACCCACGTCTGTTCCGATTCTAACGTCTACTAGCTTTGCGTTAGGTGCTGACCCGTAATAATCTGTTTGCGAACCATCTGCGTCTATCCCGTTAGCGCTGGCCATTCCCATGCAAGCAGTTCCATGTTGGTTACCGTCATCTGGATCGAAAGAACCGTCGTCTTGCCTACCTCCAGCTAATACACATTGTGGGTCAGAGTGGACGAAACAAACGGCATCGTAACCTGCAACAAACTTGCCACTTAGGCCAGGGTGTTCGTTGTCCACCCCCGTATCTACCATAGCTATGTTGATCCCGTCCCCAGAGACTCCCAAATCCCACGCCCCCCGGGGGTATTCTGTTGAGTTCCTAGCTTTGACAGCCGGAGTCTGTATATCTCCAAAGAATACCACAGAGCCGTACCTCTCAACCATTACTACGCCATCAACTTCTGACAGCTCCCAAACATCAGAGGCATCAACATCACCAAGGAGCAATGCGTCAACCACCGGTAATTTCACACTCACATTGTAGCCCATGGAAGAGAGGAAATCGATATCGCTATCCATTAGCTGTCTAGAATAAGAAAGTCCGATATTCACTCTCCCTTGCTCTGTTTGAAGGGAGTCGTGAATACCATTCCTATCCGAGTCCAGCGTGGTAGTCTCCCACCAATCCGAGTCTGTGTCCCACCAAATTGGAGCCTGAATAGGGGCCTCCATGGTTTGCCCCCCCTCAATCTTCTGAATGCCCTCGAAAGCGGTGGCGGACAATTGTGAATTATCGGATGGAGAGGAGATGCTGCCTATCAACGGAAAAAATAAAATCGCAATCATAAAAACAGCCGCAGGAGCTCTATTCATCGGTCTGTCCAGAAAGAGCCCCCCAATGAAGTAAGCGCTCATTGGGGTCTGTCTTAATCAGAGATTGGTCATGTTGTGGTGGGGGCACTGGGATTTGAACCCAGATCAGCGGGTGTCTCCCACTTTAGCGTGCACCCGGCAAGCGCACGCTCTCGGGTTGCGACGGGTCGGTGCTCCAGTTGGTCATCAGATCCATCAGATACCCACTCGTCGTCATTCCCGTGCAACTGGAGCCCGCGGTACTACCAGGTTATACTATACCCCCGTAGGAGTTAACCTTGGGGAGGGCCACGCTCTTATGATGGTCACGGTCAAGAGTGTCTCAAATTCGTCACAGACCTACCTGTATCATCAATACGACAAGACTGATTAGCATCCATAAGCCGAAAGTTGCGGAGGCCATCCCCCACGCTCTAGGTCTGATCCCCTTGCTCATTTGTCCTAATACAAAGGAGGTTTTTCCCAATGATGTTGCAAATGTTCGGATAAGAGTGACGACCAACCCGGCTACTAGAATGAACAAAGCTAGGACAATTACCGATGATATTGACCCAAGAATGCCGGACCTTGCTATGGAACCAACGCCCTGGGGAATCAGGAAGGGCGATCTAATCCATGCCAGCCATGCTAGCCACAAGCCGAGATACGAATCACGGACGAATTCATCAGGGCTTCTCCATTCTCTATAAGATTCAGGTAGCTTTGAGTGTATCAGTTTTGAAAGAACCTCAATTTCCAAAATCGAACCCTTGAGAAGAGTCGAGACGCCGTGATATATCAATGTCAGTGATAGGAAAATCTCCACCAATAACCATGATGAGGACATACCGAGTGACGCCAGCAGGGATACTGGAATCGCCCAGATCGCGAAGCCAACGGATGCTGCCGATACAGTCAGAATTGCACCAGCGAATGGGTTCATTCCCTTCTCTGGCTCATCTTCTTTTTTGGACGTCGGGAGAGAGAGTACTAGGAGTGGCAGGAGAGCGGTGGTTAAAATCATACCAAACAAGTCGGTAGGACTGTTTCCTGAGCCTTTTAGCCCTAACTCGACGGATTCCTTGATCTGGTTTGGTGGCATAGTTCCTGGACTCCATGATGCCACGAAACCTGCTGGATCTATTACGATGACCGCATCGGTCGGACCACTGGGGAAAGCGAAGCCGGTGCTTGAGTCTGATTCGTCCATCAACAGTGGCCATGACTCGTTTATTGACAGGGCGTGTCCGTTGAGATTCACCGCCGAAAGCTCACCTCCTGTGGCTATCTGGACAAATTTTACGTTATTATCCAAAATGATGTCCGCCGCCTCAAAATCATCTCTCTGATGTTCGGCATAAGGAGAGCCAGACTGGAATAGCCCCACTATGACTGCATCAGAACCGTCTAGTAAATCGTCAAGAGAGACTGCTCCTTCATCTGTGTTATGGGATAGCAAAATGAAAGAAGGCGCCGCGCCTCTTCCCTCGCTATCTTTCAGGTCAATGTCTGGAAGACTCGCTGCTGGCCCTAGAACTGATAGTGCTAGCAAGAGTATGACAATGTAGGAGATTAACGGCAGTGTAGCTTCTCTGATCGAGAAAAATATCCAAAGGATGATGGAGAGTGGAATTACAACAATAGCCCAAAAGCTTCCCAGTAGTGGTTCTGCTTCTTCAAACACTTCGAATCTAAGCATACCCACAGAGTGACAAGTATTGCTAGGATCCTGATCAGTTAGAACAAAACAACCGTCTATCATGTATTTTCCTGGCTCGAGGGGTTTGTCGGCAGACCATGCCCTGACTGTTCGATTTGCTTCCCCAATGAGAGTTGTGTGAGGGGTCTCGAAGTGATCTAGTCGCTGGTCCTCATCCCCATTTCCGTGGACCATCTCATCCCAGTCCATGGGTCCAATGATTTCTATGACTTGCCAATCATAGTCTGAATCCCCCCAGGGCGATAGTGGGGTGAACTGGACTCTCGCCATTCTATTCGAATCTATTTTCACCTCAAGTGATGGGTCCAGTATCTGTCCGTCAAGAATGATTCCCGAGCCCGCATCGTACGAGCCCCACCAAAGTACCCCGCCTTGGAGGCACTCGTGCTGGACGTCTATTCTCAGTGAAATCAAATCTCCTGACGATAGAGAGGCATTCACATCATTCGCCTGAACTATGAATTCGTGCGCTAAGCCAAATGATTCCTCCATGGCAAGAGAGTTAGTTGATGCTTGGGCTAAGACCTGATTTGAACCCAAACTTAGCCAGACTGTGAATGAGGTCTCCGAACCTGCAGAACCCGGGAGGACATTTGACAGACGGCATGCGTCATTTGTGGTTTCGAGGGAGGCGAACAGCCTTACAGTCACATTTCCTTGGAATCTAAGGGACTCAGAAAGTGGGGCAGATTGAATGTCAATTAGCGTCGGGTTAAGGGCAGAGCTTGTCTTGGTGAATTCCGCCCTCCCCAATGGTTCGCCAGTTAGCTTTGACCAGTTTCTATCGAGATATGGCTCACTGAGGTCTCCTTTGAGAAACAGATTGTGCGTGGTCGGAAGTTCCCAAGTCTCACCGGCCCCTTCGGGCCCAGTTGTAGACTGACTGGTAGCAAGTGGGGATACCAGCATCAATGACAGGATAAACAAAGCCGTTGGAATCATGGCTCTCGACCTTGGGGCGGGTTCCAACATGGGTTGCGCTGTGGGCTATGGCGTTCAAACCCAACGGCTAGCAGTTCCTACAGGAACTGGTTGTTGACGAGGACTGCCAAGACTACTCCTGAGCAGGTGGCTAGAAGGTTTACGGTATGCTTTCCGATACGTCCGTCATTCTCCCAAAGAGCTCCCAATAGGGAGTCTATTTGACAGCCTATCCAGCCGATGACTGATACCAAGGCGATGAACGTTGGAAGTGGTACCGTGTGTCCTCCATCGACCGGAAGTATTGAGGCGAGGACCCCGATTGACAGAGCTCCAAATATTGAGGCCAATGTACCGGTTGGGGACAAGCCCCCGTTAGTTCCCTGTGGGACTGCTTGGAGGTTGATTATACTCCTTGTTCTGGTGTCCAGTGATCCTATCTCTGAGGCCAGAGTGTCTGAACAAGCCACTGCTACACATGATGACAATGCCAGATAGTCCCAGCTTGAATCTGGGTACTGCCAATTCATGAGAGAAACAAACATCGGTGCGGCACCATTTGCCAGAACGTTTCTCCAACCCCTAAGTCCATCGTTGGCCTCCGCTAGGGAGATTGACAACTTCTCATCGTACCTCCATTTCGTTGCTGAAGACCCTATAATCAGGAACCCAATCAAGACGACCAGCCAAGTCCAGTGACCGGCTAGTGAGACAGTCAGGCCGACTGTGAGAGCGGCCACTATCCCCCCATTATCCAACATATCCTTGACCTTTGTAGCTATCAGCAACCCCGATACCAGGAATATGGAAATGATTTGGTCGTCTGAGAGCTCAAACATGGGCACAACCAAGCCTCCTGCGAGGTCATCTAGCCAAGAATGATTCCCCAATTTCCTCGCAATGGGGGCACTTGTCGGGGAACATGTGAATAGACCGGTGCGTTCTCAGTTGTCATGGAAGACAAGGGAAGCGGAGTTCAGTCCGTCTTCGTGAATTTTTTCACGATGAAGCCGGTTCTTCCTCCCGAGCCGTTAATTGATTACTCATCGGAAGGAGTAAGCAACAGTAAGCTAACCTCATGGGCAGTTATTTTTTCATTCCTCGTAGCCTGGATAACGGTTCTGGTCATCGGGATATTAGTGATGACCGTCCTTTTGATGAGTGCAGGAGTGGGGGAAGGTCCTGCCTTCTCAATCAGTTCTATAATTATCGAGATAATTTTACTGCCAATGATACTGTTGTTCATTTACGTAGATGGTAGCCTTGAAAGGACAAGGGATATGATACGGTTTGGCTCTATGAAAAGGTGCCTGACTATTGGATTTGCAATTCCGGTAGTTGCAATGATTATCGACAATATCCTCGTACTAATTTACGCGGTGATTTTTGTCGCCATATTTGGCGAACAACCAGTGCCAGAACTCCCTGGCGGGACCTCTTGGGAATCTTCCAACGCCTCCCTGATTCTAACTTTCATTTCAATTTGTATTCTGACCCCGATATCCGAAGAGCTACTATTCAGGGGGTACATTCTGGATTCGATTAATCGGATCCATGGAAAATGGCCTGCTATTTTGCTCAGTTCGTTGCTGTTCGGACTGGTTCATTTTGATCCTTACATCATTGGCATGGCTACAATAGGTGGTGTGATTTATGGTTGGATCAGAATTAGGACGGGGAGCTTGATCCCCGGAATTGTTGCACATGCGATGTGGAATACAATGGCATTGGTTGTGACCTATCTTTAGTGTCGCTCAGATCGCCCATCACTCTTGGTGCCTATTGCCCCCGGTGCGGTTCCTCATCACTGCGACGTTGGACGGAGTTGGATTTGACATATTGACTTGGCGAATTACAACACCGTGCCACAGAGGCCGCAAAATAGCTCGTTTCTGACCCCGTCTCTCTGCATACTCCATTCGCCACACGAAGGACAGGGGGGGAGACCCTTCTCGCTAGAGGCGACCTTTGGACCTTTCCTGAAGATTCTTTTGTACCTCCTAGGGCGCCACCATCCTTTAGACGGCCTCTTGATCTTGGGCATACTCATTCCAAGAGCGGTATGCTCATGAGGTTATTCTCGGACGGTTGAGCGATGTCTCGGCCGGACAGAGTGATGGACATTTCGATAATCGGTGCCGGAGTCTCGGGACTCAGTACTGGAATCAGATTGCTTGAAGCAGGCCATAATGTGAGAATTTACACCGAAAATATCAGTCCCAACACCGTTTCGGATACTGCGGCGGCATGGTGGTATCCATTCTTGGTGGAGCCGTTGGAGAAAACAAACAAATGGTCATCTGAGACATTCTACGAACTACTTCGCCTGCGTGAAGAGGAAGGGGTCTCCTGCATAACCATGAGGAAGGGAAAGGAGTTTCTTGAGGAGGAATGTCCTACCCCAGCCTGGGGGGACTCAATTCCTCACTTCAGAATCCTAGAAAGTGATGAGATCGCCACTGGCTACACATTCGGTTGGGAAATAGAGGCCCCCGTAATCGAGATGAACATTTACATGCCTTGGCTAATGGAAAGATTTGACGGCCTCGGAGGGAAAATAGAATTCTCGAAAGTGATTTCAATATCAGATTTACCGGGGGATTTGGTTGTGAATTGTTGTGGGCTGGGTGGCAAGGAACTTTGTCATGACGAGGATTTGGAACCCGTGAGAGGGCAGATTTTGTATGTTAATCAAGATCCGGGATTTGGGAGATTCGATCAGCGACCAGAGTCTCTAATATACACCATCCCAAGAAGGGATTTAACCGTGCTCGGTGGGACTGCTCAAAGGGGTGATTGGGACGAATCAATCAGGGAAGAGGACACTGAGGATATACTGACTAAATGTGAATCCTTGTGGCCTGAACTAGACAGATCGAAAATCATAGGAGTGTCAGTG
>CETE01041570.1_pt1 | contig 21221 bp, 19 predicted proteins | sample 531241 | NCBI WGS metagenome assembly CETE01 (sample SAMEA2622336, study PRJEB7988) | marine metagenome | biome: marine biome (ENVO:00000447); feature: deep chlorophyll maximum layer (ENVO:xxxxxxxx); material: "saline water (ENVO:00002010), including plankton (ENVO:xxxxxxxx)" | depth 30 m
TTTCCTGAAATCGACGGCCATTGAGCCCGCAGGAACGAGGCCTATCGATATGACGGCGAGGGTAAGTGGGTCAATTCGCATCGTCTTAGCGTGGCTACTTCTTCGTCATACCGCAATGCTAAAGCGGCACCGGCTCTCTCACGAAATCGCGTAGGCAGGGACTCAAACCACGGCGCGGACTTTTTCGCGATAAGCCGCTCGAAACGCCTGGCTATCAGGGCAATTCACTCCGAGAAGAGAGCGGCCGTCGATGTGGGAAAGGGGCTGAATTTCTCGAATGGACGAAGTCAAAAAAGCTGACTCGACTAGATTCAGATCTTCCATCGAGATCGCTGATGCCGAGACTTTCGGCAGATCTTTTGTGTTCAGTGCCAAAATAGTGGCGCGAGTGATACCGGGGAGGCAGCCGCTGTTCAGAGGTGGCGTGAACCACTTGCCACCCATTTGGACAAATATATTAGACCACGATCCTTCGCAAAGCTCGTCTCGGGTGTTGCGAAAGATGGCTTCGTCGGCACCGGCCTGCTTTGCTATTTCCTTGGCCGCAATATTCTCACCATAGTTGATGGTTTTAAAACCGGAAAGGGCACCCTTCTCATTGCGAGCAAATGAGACTGTGACGGCGCGGGCAGATTCGGAATGTTTGACTTCAGTCGAACTTGTTAAGAGAACACAGGATGGCGTGACCGTGATTCGCAGGCGTGCCAGCGAAGCAATTTTCAGCTGATTAGCTTCAGATATCTTTCCGATCTGCTCGCTAATGGCTTCCGGGGAAGGAATTGAAAGTTTCAATCGTTCCGCACCAGCCTTTAGCCGTTCGAGATGCGGTTCTAGCGCGAAAACTTCTCCTTTGTAAACGGCTAGAGTTTCGAAAATGCCTTGGCCGAAAGCAATGGATCCGTCATTAGCCGGGATCACTGGAGTGTCGGATGGGACCAGTTCTCCGTTCGCGAGAATAAAGGGGGCTGGAGTTTCAGGTGAAGGCATGAGCTTTACAAATCTTCCCGGATAGAGTTGCCTTTGCAACTGCGTTTGCAACCACTCATCGCAGGTTGCCTGAATATGATTGGAGCAATCCTAACCACCCTCTTCTTTGCCTTGTCAGCTGTCACGGGGCAGCGTGTAGCTATTCAATTGGGTAGTATCTGGGGAAATGCGGTAAGGCTCTTCATTGCGGCTGTCGTCCTCGGTCTCATCGTTTTAATCGCTTGGCCTGATTCCGTGGGGGGAGCCCCGTTTCTTTGGTTTCTTTTGAGCGGTGTGGTTGGATTTGGAGTGGGAGATGTCGCCCTCTTTTTGGCATACGAAAGGATCGGTTCACGGCTGACTATCCTTCTTAATCTTTGCCTTGCTCCACTCTTTGCCATGGGGTTGGAGTGGGCCTGGCTTGGCAACGGGATAAGCTGGAGCATTGCGGTCTGTGCCGCCATTACCCTGGTTGGTGTTACCATGGCGCTTCGTCCCAGCACCAACTCAAGTCAAAAAATGACTCGCCGCGGTAATTTCGGCTTTGGAGTGATCTGTGCGATTGTAGCTGGTCTTGGACAGGGAACCGGAGCTGTGATTAGTCGCAGGGCGGAAGAAGCAGCAATTGAGGTCGGAATGACCATTAATGGAATCAGCGCTGCTTTTCAGCGAGTGGTAGCAGGTTTTATCTTTGCGGCTGTGGTGGTTGTTTTGATTCGACTCTTCAGCAAAAGGAAACGGTGGAAGCAATGGGGAAATCCGCTTGATCGGGAGTTGGCTCCGTGGCTTTTGGGCGCGGCTTTATTCGGTCCCGTGATTGGTGTGAGTTGTTTTCAGTGGGCCCTGAGCAATCTTCAGGGAGGTATTGTTCTTGCTGTTGTAGCAACGACACCCATTGTTATGATTCCCCTTGCCGCCTGGAACGAACACGATCACCCTTCCCGTCTCGCGATTGTTGGGGCATTTGTAGCTGTCGGCGGGGTAGTGCTACTAAATGTGTGGGCTTGATGGTGGGCCCGACCTAACCTAATACTAGCAGTATATGAATTTCGGTCTACTTGGCGCCGGTTGGTTCGGGCGGGAAGCGCACCTAAGGAATCTTCTTCTCATTGAGGGAGTTAAGCCTATTGCGGTTAGTTCTCGGAGTGAGGAAAGTCTTGAGGCAGCGAAGGTTATTGGTGGTGATGAGCTGCAAATCAGCAGGGATTGGCGGGACGTGGTTGAGAATCAGGCGGTTGACGCGGTAATTGTCGCCTTGACTAATGACCAGCACTACGAGGCTGCCATGGCTGCGCTAAAAGCAGGAAAGCACGTGATGTGTGAAAAGCCCCTGGGGCTTACAGTTGAGGATTGCAACCGCATTATTAACCAAGCTGCTGAGGCAGACCGTGTCCTCCAGATCGGACACGAGATGCGATTCCAAAAATTATATTCGCACATGAAAAGGATGATCGACGGGGGTGAAGTAGGGGACCTTCAGTTGATGTGGTGCCGTGAATTTCGAGGACCGATGCGTCCCGGATGGCGTTCGAGCGAAGCCCTCACCGGTGGGACTATCCTTGAGAAGAACGTGCACCATATAGACTTATTTAACTGGATGATGGATCAGATGCCTCTTCGTGTTTCAGCTCATGGCGGCACTAACGTTCTAAAGGATCGGGAAATTCTCGATAATGCGCAAGTTTTGATCGAATACGAAGGAGGGCGACGGGCTACTCTGGAGTTGTGTCTCTTTGCTCCTCATGGAGGTGAGTGTGAGATTGGTGCATGCGGAGATAAGGGGCGGATCGATACGAAGAATCAGGCACTGGAATTAGTCCATCATCGATTTGACCATTCCGAAGTTCTCCGGATGCAGATTGCGGACGACGGGGATGCCGCTAATTTCGTGGATAGTTCCGGCCGAGTCGACAGGGGAATCAAGCCGGAACTAGAGCATTTCGTGAACTGCATTAAAGACGGGGTGAAACCGCTTAATGATGGCGAATCCGCTCGTCTTGCTGTGGCGGTTTGTCTCGCTGCTCAAGAGTCGATCAAGCGGGAAGAATCTGTTTATTTGAGCGAGTTACTTGGCTGATTTTCCCACGCTGAAGTTTACAAGGTAATTTCCGTTATGAGTCAGATGCATCAGATCCAGATGTCGTATATTTCGTCAGAGGATCGGGTCTTATTTCGCTTGAATACGAAGAACAGACAAGAGTTCCGTTTTTGGATGACCCGTCGTTACACCGCAATCCTCTGGAAGACGCTTGCTCGAGTGGTGAATGAGGCTGGGAAAAGTGCCAAGGCCATATCTCCTGCGGCGGTTCAAGATGAGCTTGCCAAATCGGCTGAGCAGGAAATAAAGCACAACGAAGTGGTGTCACAGGGCGATTTTGATACGGCCTATCTAGAGAGCAGTTATTTACCGCTGGGTGACGCGCCAACTCTTCTTTTCAGTGTGGCCATAAAACCGGGCCCTAGTTCGCGAGCGATGCTCTGCCTGCATCCGGAAAAAGGGGAAGGGATTGAGTTGGCGCTGAATGAACAAATTCTCCACTCGCTCTGTAAACTCATCATCGATACCTCCCAAAAAGCTCAGTGGAACCTCGATTTATCTTTCGGGTCTGGGTCGGCTCAAGGGGATGAGGCGCCGACGGGATGGAACTGAGCGAGATTAGCGATTTACGATGGATTCGCTGTCCTGCCGAATCAGTTCACCCTCTGGAATCCCGGATACGGACCAATTCCTAACCGTAATGTTTTTAGATTTTTCGATTAGAAGCCCGCTTTTGCCTTGAGAGATAATATTGTCGGACAGGATCATGTTGTTGCAGCGGCTTAGGCTGATGGCGCCGTTTTCTTCCCCGAGCGCATGAAACGTGCAGTTGGAAATGATACTCGCTTCGCACTCCTTGAAGACCAGTCGTCCGGGCCGGTTGAATTGTCTGGGGTTAAAAGTGTTTCCACCCAAATTTAGGCGCTTGCAGTTTGTGGCGTGAAGGAAATCTGGATTTGGGGCGAAAAAGGTATTGCCATTAATAGCGATATCTGTGGCAGTGTTGATATCAATCAGGACCGAGGTGTCACTGATTACGTTTCCTGTAATTGTGACGGAATCGATAGGCCAAATTTCTTTTCCAAAAATTCGGATGTTGGCGCCTCCGGGAGCGAGGGATTCATAGGAGGGGCCGCTATAATTTGAGCTGTGTTGGATCGTGCAGCCTGTAATGGCAACCTCGGCGATGGATCGAGTCTTATCGTTAGGAAATCCCGAAACATCTAGAAGGATGTTAGCGGCGGCAGTTGGAGTATCGTCTGCGGGCATATTTCCCTCGAGATCGCAGCCGGTAATGTGGAGATTCCTGACATTCCCATCTTTGACGACGATTCCCCCAGCACGATTGTAGCTGATGTGAGAGTTACTTACATTAATTTGATGAAGATTAACATCGTCTAGGTAAAGGCCTGCTCCAGAGTTCTCATAGAGGTGACAATCAGAGATAACTACGTTGCGATTCCTTTCGACTAGACGAATGCCGTGACGGCACCACCGGATTGCGACCCTAGTGATGGAAGGTTGGACGCAACGCACAAGGGCTATACCATCTGCTTTCGGATGATTACCGATAATCTCGATCCCTTCGATCATTGGCATCCGCTCATTCCAGGTTGGATAATCGAAGGTTTTCGGGCTCGCGGTTCCTTCATGTGACCCGGTGATTTTGAGGGCGGGGCCCGGTCCGTCCATGACAAGGGTGACCGGGCCATGGGGGGCTCGAATAATCGTGCTTTGTTTCTGTTGGAGAGGGAAGCAAAGTGAAGCGGAAATTCGATAGATTCCTGCCTTGAGAATTAAATTCCCCTCCGATTCGTCAATGAGGCGTTGCAGTTCTTGAGTCCGGTCGGGAAGCGATTCTAACTCGGGGATTTGCTTGGAAGCAAAAGGAGTCTGTGCGTGAGAATGTATCGAAAGGCCAGCAAACCAGAACAAGTAGATGTAAAATCTCATATATCTGTGTAGGCAAAACACATAAGAACGCATAGTCCGCAGAGACGTTACTGGATATACGGCAATCAGTCAGCTGTTAGAGCTGCTCGCTCATCGCCGGCCCCGGATTTCTCAATAAAATAGGTCCAATCTCCGTGGTAGCGTTTGGCATTTCCGTTTGCTACGTGAATCACGTCAGTCGCTAGTTCGTTGATAAAGTGGACATCGTGGGAGATGAAAACGAGGGTGCCCTGGTAGTTTGCCAAAGCGAGGATCAAGGACTCCACAGTCAAGATATCAAGGTGAGTCGTCGGCTCATCCATCAGTAGGATATTTGGAGGATCGACAAGAAACTTCACAAGATTAAGTCGGCTTTTTTCGCCTCCACTGAGCACCTTGGTCATCTTGTAGACTTCCTCTTTCCGGAACATAAAGGATCCAAGAATTCCTCGCGCTTCGTCTTCGCGAAGAGTTGGTGCGGCTTCAAGTACTTCGGAAAGAACCGAGTTGTTCGGGTTTAGCGATGCGGCGCGGTGCTGAGAGAAGTAGCCGATCTTAGCGTTGTGTCCCGGTTTGTATTCTCCCTTTTGGGGGGTCAACTCGCCCGCAAGCAGCTTGAGAAGAGTTGATTTACCGGACCCGTTTGGCCCGACGAGAACCGTTCTTTCTTCTCTTTCGATCTCGAAATCGAGACCCTCATACACCTTGTTTTCGCCATACGCGAAGTCTATAGTATTAAGCGCTAGAGCTTTCTGGCCACCACGAGGAGGCTCCGGGATTTGGAAGCGGAAAGGCTTCTTTGGAGCCATTGGCTTCTCAATCTTGTCCATGCGATCAATTTCTTTTAGCTTGGACTGAGCCTGAGACGCTTTAGAAGAAACGTTGCGGAACTTGTTGGCAAATTCCTGCAATTCCTTGATTTGTTTTTGCTGGTTCTTGTAGGCCTGATTTTGACGCTCGTAGTTTTCCTGCCGCTGCTTGAGGTAGTCAGAGTAGTTGCCTGTGTAGGCAATGAGTTTGCGCTCGTCAATGTCGTGGACTGACTCGACCAGTTCATCCATGAACTGACGGTCGTGTGAAATCATCAGAACGGCCCCGGAGTAGTTCTTTAGATAGTCCTGAAACCACAGGAGCGACATCAGGTCAAGGTGGTTAGTGGGCTCATCAAGCATGAGAAGGTCAGGCTCAATGACGAGAAGGCGCGCAAGGTGTGCCCGCATGATCCAGCCCCCACTCATCTCTTTGGCAGGGCTCTCGAAACGATCCTCTTCATAGCCTAGACCGCGGAGCATTTCCTTGGCTTTTGCCTCTACTTTTGGATCATTAAGAGCATCGAATTTAGCTTGGGCTTCATAATATTGAGGGACCTCAACGGTTCCTGCGTCTTCCAGAGATTTTAAAGTCGTCTCTAAGTTCTGAAGCATGCCGGCCCGACCCGTAGCAATTTCGAGGACTGTGTAGTCGCCTACATCTTCACTTTCTTGAGGCAGGAAACCAGTCAGCGTCCATTCGTCTCGCTCGACGGTTCCTTTATCAGCTTCCTCATCACCAAGGATAATACGGAAAATTGTGGATTTCCCAGCTCCGTTTGGCCCAACGAGGGCGACGCGCTCTCCATAATTGATCTGCAGGTCGGCACCCTCGAAAAGAATTCGGCCGCCATAGGATTTCTTGAGTTTACGGATGGTGAGCATACGCAACCTGATAACTGCATTTCCTCATTCCGCAAATTGAAAGGGGGAACGAAGTTTTTTGCCTGCAGGCTCAAGTTGGCGTTCCAATCGCCGCTTCCCCAGATAATAAGATGCTACCAGCGACATAAGTCGTAAAGGCTGCGGAACGGACCGGTGCTAGTAGCCGCAATGATATCGATGACTTACCCGATTGCGTGATTTGAGATTTCCGAGTTTGTTCGCTACCGTTTTCTTGCAATGCACTCAAACTCTAAGCGCCGCAATTTTCTTCGTGGACTCGGCGCTGCGGTTTCTCTTCCGATATTTGAAACGTTTCTGCATCGCTCGGCGTCTGCCGCAAATCGAGAGCAAAGGCTGGCAACCACGGATACAGGAATGCCCTTGAGAACGGCTTTCCTCTACAAACCTAATGGAGTGAATGTTGAAAAGTGGCGGCCTGCTGGAAAAGGGAAAGCCTACCAATTAAATGCGACCCACGAGCCCTACGCCAAATATCGTGACGAGTTCAATCTCTTCAGTAATCTGAAGCACGAGCAAGGAATGCCTGGGGTTGATGGTGGAGGTGATCATGCTCGCGCAAATGCAAGTTTTCTCACTGGGGCGCGACCAAGGAAAACTGCAGGGGCAGATATCAAGTTGGGCATTTCAGTTGATCAGGTAATTGCCAATCAAATTGGTAATTTAACGCGTTTTTCGTCTCTGGAATTATCATGCGATCCTGTGCGAAAGAGTGGGGTTTGTGATTCTGGCTATTCTTGTGCATACCAGTATAATCTTTCATGGCGTTCGGCTACGACACCGATGACGCCGGAGTCAAACCCACGGCTTGTGTTCGAGCGCCTTTTCGGTGCGGGATCGCGAGAGGAGAGAAGCAAGGGTTTTGAACTCAGAAATGAAGGGCAGCGGTCGATTCTTGATTTCGTTATGGAGGATGCCAAAGCGCTCAATCGCCAGTTGGGCCGCAATGACCAGCACAAACTCGATGAATATATGAATGGTGTTCGTGAGATTGAGCGCCGTATTGAAAAAAACGAGCGGTTTGGTTTGCCGGGGGATCCTGGTATTCCTGCGCCCAAGGATGTTCCTGATTCGTTTGAAGAGCATGTTCGTCTGATGATGGATATGCTGGTTCTCGCATTCGAGACAGATTCTACAAGAGTGGCAAGTTTTCTTCTTTCTCACGACGGAACTAATCGAAGCTTCAATGAGATTGGTGTTCCGGAAGGGCATCACTCGCTCTCTCACCATCAGAGCAATCCAACGAAGTTGGATAAGTTGGCGCAAATCGATCTGTTCTATTCGCGTCAACTGGCCTACTTCATTGAGCAAATGCGGTCAAAGAAGGATCCGGACGGCAAGAGTCTCCTATACAATTCGCAAGTGGTCTGGGGCAGTGGCCTCGAAGATCCGGATCGTCACCAGCATTATCGTCTCCCTGTTATTCAAGCGGGTCAGGCTGGTGGAAAAATCGAGACTGGCAGTCACCTCGTGGCTCCGGTGGAGACTCCTATGACAAATCTGTTCCTCAGCCTAATGGACAAAGTCGGCGTTCAAGAAGAGCGCATCGGTGACTCAACCGGGCGACTTAGTGTCCTTGGGTGAATGGCTAGCCAATAGCTGCTTCCTGTAGGGCTTTTTCGGCCAGCATAAGTGCGCCAATGATCCCGGCTTCCTGGTCAAGCTGAGCCATGGTGAGGTATTCTTTAAGTGGAGGTAAGGGCCAGTAATCTCCTGACTGCTTCTTGAATTCATTCCGGACTTTTGGAAGAAGGCCGGGTTTCTGGATAACTCCTCCACCGAGAATAATGATGTCGGGGGACCAGACTGCGGTGAGGGTAACGCAACCTGCTGCGAGATATTCCGCCTCGAGATTCCAAGCCTGATGGTCTTCGGGCAGTAGGTTGCCGGGAGTGCCCCAGCGTTCTTCAATAGCCGGTCCTGCGGCTCTTCCTTCGAAGCAGGAGGTGTGGAATCGGCACTTATTTGTATTTTTTCCAATCGCGGTATCAAAGTCAGGAATAAGAAGGTGACCAACCTCGGGATGGAGACGGCCATGGAGGAGTTTGCCATCATGAATGAAGGCGGCTCCGATACCCGTTCCGACGGTGATGTAGGCGACGTGCTTTCTCCCTACACCGGCCCCAAAAGTGGCTTCGCTGAGAACCGCTGCGTTAACGTCAGTATCGAAAACGATGGGTAATTGATATCCGAGTGCCGAGCGAATTGCTGAAACAACATTGAATCCTTCCCATCCGTCTTTGGGTGTGGTGAGTATTGAACCATAGTCAGGGGACGAAGGATCAATCACGGCTGGACCGAATGTTCCGATACCCAACGCTTCGATCGGACCGATTTCGTTGGCTTTCGTTTTAAAAAAATCAATGGCCTCAGCCAGCGTTTCTCTGGGAGCGCGTGTCGGAAAGCGAACCTCCTCAAGCGGGTGTTGCGGATCGTAGCCAACAGCGCAGACATACTTGGTGCCGCCGGCTTCGATAGCCGCGAGTAAAGGTTTTTTAGAAACAGCGTTGGAGGCGGGCATTGGAAATGTCAGAGAATTGATGTCAGGATTTGTGGAGCAGGATTTCAGCCAGCATCACTAAAAAGCACGATTCTTCAAAGGGATTGCGCTGACAAGCGGTTCTGCCTCGAGCGAGCGTTGCCCGAAAATTTGGAAGTTGATGGGTCGGCTTAATGATGAAAAAGGAGGGGGCTCGATTTGATACTTAGCAATTAACCACGTTTGAAGTCATCTTAGAAGACCACATTTTTGAGGCGGCAGGAGGCAGGTAACTGTGAATTAAGGCCGCCAAACAAGGAATAGCTTATTACACTCTGAACTGAATGGCATTTTGCAGTGTTCCAACGATGAGCGACCCCTATAGTCCGCAGTTGCGTAATGCGAGTCATTGATCATTGATCTGCATCTCCCGAGCGGCTATGAAAACAAAGACTGTAATATGAGACTGAGTGTTCAAATCATATGATGTCTGAGCGCTACGAAATACAAGGGAGGATTGGTCGCGGAGGGATGAGTGCCGTCTACCGCGCCTATGATACGGTGATGAAGCGGGATGTTGCAATCAAGCGCCTCCTCCCGGTTGAGGAAACCAAGCTGAACGAAAAAGTAGGCAATTTAATTGAGCGAGAGGCTGCCGCGTTGGCTCGCTTTCAGCATCCCAATATCGTGACAATTTATGCTCTTGAAGAGGATCATGAAGGTCCCTTTGTGGTGATGGAAATGATTGAGGGTAAGGATCTTCATGCTGCTATGAAGGAGGGGCCTCTATCGTGGGATAACTTCAAGGATGTGGCACAGCAGTGTCTTGAGCCGCTCGTGGCGGCATTAGAAGTGAACCTTCTCCATCGTGATCTGAAGCCGGGCAATGTCATGATCACAATGACTGCGGTCGACCGCTTCCTTGTGAAGATCCTTGATTTTGGTCTTGCCAAGTTCAGTCAGCAACCCTCATTGCAGACTCTCGATCAAAAGGGATCATTTCTTGGGTCAATTGAATATATTGCTCCTGAGCAACTTGAATTGAAGCCGCTCGATCAGCGGACGGATCTTTATTCACTTGGTTGCGTGCTGTATTATGTACTCACTCAAAAAGCCCCTTTCACAGGTGAAAACCCGGCGCAAACTTCGGCGAACCATTTAGAGCATCGATGCAAGCACATTAAGGACCTGCGCTCTGATGTGCCTGAGGCGGTCGCTGACTGGTTGATGCGTATGATTTCGCGCGAGGTTGAAGACCGCCCAAATGACGCGGCTGCGGCGCTGGAGTCTTGGCAGGAGGCGCTGAACGGTAAATCATATTGGCCAACTATAGACGCGGAAAAAGGCACTGTTTCTGCCTCTTCTTTTGGACCGACTTTAGAAAATCCGATATTGGTCAGTCCTGCGCCAGTGAAAGGTGTGCGTCTCCCGGGTAGGGAGGAGTTTCTGCCGGCCAATGTAGACAGATCTCCGAAACGAAAGATCATGACGGCGTTGCCATCTGAGTCGATTTTGTCCGAATCGAAGATGGCGCTGCGGAAGAAAGCAAAAGCGGATGGTGTTTCAGTTGTTGAAGGGATCGCCAAGATGCCGCTTGGAAACGCTGTGAAACGCCCTAGACCTCCGGAATCTACTCTCATCGGAATGACAATCCCGCTCATTGTCGGAATCGCTTTGACCGCGGTTATAGTGGCTCTCGTACTGCTCTATGGAGAGTGAGATTTACCGTCGGCTCTAGCCAAACAGGGCATTCTTCGATAAGAAATTCGCAAAAATAAAAAGGCCTTAGACCTGGGTTTCGGCCGGTCTTCGATATGGTCAATGAGCATTTCGGTCTAAACTGCTGAAGTCACGAGGTAATTTGACAGTCAGTATCCATCGCCTTATTATTTCACCATGATGAGACGGATGGCGGGGCTTTTCCTGTGTTTCCTGACCTTGGTTTCTCTCCAAGTTCAGGCGGCTTCATCGTTGTCTGTCTGCTCAAGTCCTGCGGCTTGTTGCTCTGCTGGTTCGACTAGTTGCTGTGAATCTTCCCCGATAGATTGTTGCGTTGAAACGCCTGACCGCGGAACCCATTTTCTGATTCCACAACATCTAGGATCAGTCGGTATTCCTCTCCTTGGAGAGGTTGAGGCAGCGAGTAGCGCCCATGCGGTTTCGTTGGTCTCAAATCTGGTGCCTGCGCGGATTATCGGGCCTGACCCGCCGTTGCCAACCGGCCGAGCCCTACTCACTCTCTGGCAGAGCTATCTCATTTGATTCGACTTCGTTGCAAGCCTGCTCCTCAGCGGAGAGGGCCTAATTGCGCCTCTGATTTGCGACTGCCGCAAATCGAAAACGAATTTTCGAATCAGAATGAAAAAAACAACTTTAGAATCAATTATCGGCCTCGATATCAATGAGGCTCAAACTAGCAAGACAGCGCGTAATCAACGCAGAATAGTTGCTGCCATTCCATGGGCTCTTGTCGCAGGCTTCTTAGCACTGATATGGATACTTTTTGGCGACCTCGTCGAACGGGGCAAGCCCGTGGAAGTTGAATCCGTTGTGACAATAAAACGTCCCGTTGAAGGCTTGGTAGAAATAGGAAGTCAAGGAGCTGTTTCAGCAGGTGATCCGTGGGATGCTTCGCTCTTGTTTCAAGCTTCCGGATGGATAGAACCCGACCCTCTTCCGATCAAAGCAACCGCGCTAGTCAACGGTGTTGTTAATTCTGTGGCCGTTCTTGAAGGCGAGGAAGTCGAGGCCGGGCAGGTTCTAGCCAAGTTGATCAGTGAGGATTTCGCATTGAACCTTAAAACGGCGGAAAGTGATCTTGCTTCCATAGAAGCAAAAGCGAAGGCACATGAATCGGCGATTAAAACCGGTGCAGCAAGGATTGTGACTCTTAAAAAGAGAGTGGAGGCGGGCGAGAAGAGATGCTTCGAGTTGGAAGACCGTGTTGAGCGACTTGAGCGAGTGAAGACTGGTGCCATTTCGGAGGAGGCTCTGACTCTTGCGAGGTTGCAGTTGGAAACCCATCGGGCAGAAGTTGACGCGTTGGAAGTCTCGAGAGGCGAGTTGGAAAGTGATCTCTCAATGCTTGAAGCGATGCGTGAGGAATTTGAGGCTAACGTTCGTCGCGCTGAGGTAGAGGTGAGCCGACAGAACTTGGCTCTGAGCCGAACCGAGATCACTTCCCCCGTCGATGGAATTGTCCTTCGCTTGCTGGCAGTGCCCGGACAAAAACGGATGTTGGATATGGATGATCCAGATTCAGCAACTGTCGCTATTCTGTATCAACCGGACGCTCTGCAGGCCCGCGTTGACGTTCCCCTCGAGGAGGCGGCGCAACTCAATGTTGGCCAGGCTGTGAGACTGAGATTAAATTTTCTTCCAGATAAAATTTTCAAAGGAACCGTTAGTCGCATCGTTGGCGAGGCAGATCTCCAGCGGAACACGCTCCAAGCCAAGGTGAGGGTTTTAGATCCGGATCGGCGTCTTCGTCCGGACATGCTTTGTCGTGCGGAGTTCCTGGGCTCCGGCGTTAGCTCCTCAGCAACGAATCCGAACTCTTCCAAGTCCGGCACTCCCGGCAGAGTATCAGTCTTTGTGCCGGAAACTTCTGTTGTGAACCGGAGTGGAAGTGAAGCGCAAGTGTGGGCGTTGGATGGTTCCGGTGAGAGAGTGGAGCTCCGGTCTGTCCTCCTAGAGGATGAATCAAGAGCAGGGTTCGTCTTTGCAACGGGGGATGTCTACCCTGGTGATCGGGTGGTCTTGAATCCCGGAAGTGGTATGAAGGCCGGCGACAAGGTGAAGCCAGTAGAGAAAGGAGTCATCTATGAATGACGATCCTCTGATCCGATGCAAGGACCTGACCAAGGTTTACCGTAAGGGTAGGATTGAAGTGACGCCGCTTGCGAATCTGACACTTGAGGTGCCACGTGGTGAGTTTCTCGGATTGATGGGGCCATCAGGTTCCGGTAAAACCACGCTCTTGAACTTGATTTCTGGTATCGATCGACCCACGAGTGGAACTTTGTGGGTTGGTGACCACGAAATCAGCAATATGAGCCGCGGCCAGTTGACGAAATGGCGTTCAACCGAGTGTGGCTATATTTTTCAGCTGTATCATCTCGTACCGATTCTTTCGGCCTATGAAAATGTGGAGCTTCCGCTCCTCCTTCAGAAAAGGCTGTCAAGAAAGGCTAGGCGGATCAAGGTAGAAGCTGCTCTCGAATTAGTGGGCCTTGCCGATCGTTCTGACCATCGACCCTCTGAGCTCTCGGGCGGACAGGAACAAAGGGTTGCCATTGCTAGGGCTCTAGTTGCTGATCCAGCTCTGTTGGTTGCTGACGAACCTACCGGTGACCTTGATCGCGAAAGTGCTAACCAGATTTTAAAGCTTTTGAGCGAACTCGCTGGCGTTCATCAAAAGACCATTGTCATGGTGACTCATGATGCCCGGGCCGCGGAGGCAGCTGACAGAACGTTGCACCTGGAGAAAGGACAGCTGGTCGAAAGCGGAGGGGGGGGTGTTGCATGAACAGGCTGATCCATCTCGCTGTGTTGGCGTTTAAGCAAGTGACCCGAAATCGGATTCGCAGTCTCCTCACAATTTCGGGCGTTGCGTCGGGTATGTTTTTATTTACTGCGGTGGAGACTATGCAATCTTCGCTTCGAATTGCGACTAAGGCGGGAACAGAGGATTCGACTCTTGTGGTCTATCGGGAAAACCGATTTTGTCCGTCAACATCAAGGCTCCCGGAGCACTATGAGCCAGATATAAGGCGCATTCCCGGTGTGGCTGAGGTGATTCCGATCCAGATTGTCGTGAATAACTGTGGGGCTAGTCTTGACGTGATTACCTTCAGAGGTGTTCCGCCTGAGGAACTGCAGTCTTTCAACCCGGAGCTTAAAATAATCGATGGATCATATGCGAAGTGGGCGGAGCGAAGTGATGGTGCACTCGTAGGCGAACACTTTGCTGCTCGTCGAGGGCTCGAGGCGGGGGATCAATTCGAAGCGGTGGGAGTCCGTGTCTATGTCTCCGGTATTATCCGTTCGCCAGAGCCTCAGGACAATAATGTGGCTTACGTTCATCTTCCTTTTCTTCAGCAATCTTCGAGAGTTGGATTGGGGATAGTTACTCAATTCAATGTCAGAGTGAAGGATCCCACAGATCTCGATTCTGTGGCTGCAGCAATCGACACTCTATTTGAGTCAGACCAGGCCCCAACCAGTACGAAGCCTGAGAAGGCTTTCTTTGCTGAAACCGCTAAGGATATGATCGAAATGGTGGGATTTACTCGCTGGCTCGGTTTTGGCGCAGTGGTTGCGGTCTTGTCGCTGGTGGCCAATGCATTGCTTCTGGTGGTTCGGGGGAGCGTGAAGGAAAATGCGATCTTCCAGACGTTAGGGTTCTCGCGACTAGCTGTTGGAGGTGTGATGTTATGGGAAGGAGTGATTTTGGGATTTCTTGGCGGTTTGATAGGTTGTGCAGCGGCGGCAATCTTCTTTTCCTGGAAGCGCTTTACCTTTGGTAACGAGGGGCTCACTCTTGCGTTGAGCCCCGATATGAATGTCACTCTTACAGGGCTTACTATCGCGGTCGGCCTGGGATTACTCGCCTCTTTATGGCCCGCTTTGGTGGCCTCACGTAAACCAATCGTTAAATCTTTGAGGTCTGCCTGAAATGTTACCTTTTTCATACGCTATTAGAAATCTGATCCGCGATCCTTGGAAGTTGGTCCAGAAAGTTGGTGGTGCCGCAATGGTGGTATTTCTCATCATTTCTGCGGCCTCCTTTAATCAAGGTATGGATCACTTGCTCCGGGCCAGTGGTTCAGAGAAGAATGTAATTCTCGTAGGTGCTGGATCGGAAGAAAGTGTAGAGCGGAGTGAGGTCCCTGTTCAGTCTGAGGAACTGATCACGTCTGGGATTCGCGGAATTGAGGTGAGGCTTGATACTCCAGCTGTCAGTGGAGAGGTGCATTATATGGGGAATGTTTTCATCGATGAAAAGAAGGCCCAAGGTCTCTTGCGCGGGGTGTCTCCTGCCGCCTTCGAAGTCCATCGAGAGGTTAGGATTACCGAGGGCGCTTTTCCTCGCCCGGGTGAAGTATTGGTGGGTCGACTCGCCGGGGAAGGCCTCGGTGTAGCGGAGAACGAGTTGTCAGTCGGCGCAAAGATGGTCTTCGAAAGTCAGGAGTTTACCGTGTCTGGCGTCTTTGAAGCACCAGGTACGGTTATGGAATCAGAGATCTGGATGGATCGCCTTGATCTAATGACTCTTGTGCAACGCGATACCCTTTCTTGCGTTGTCATTCGCCTTGAGTCAGAGCGGGATTTTGCTGAAACAGATCTATTCACCAAGCAGCGACTGGACTTGGAACTCGTGGCGATTCGGGAGTCAGACTACTATGGCAAATTGGCAGAGTTCTATGGGCCAATTCGCGGAATGACTTGGCTTACCGCCGGACTGGTTTCTGCTGGAGCCGTGTTTGGGGGTATCAATATGCTTTATGCAGCGTTTTCATCGAGAATTCGTGAGTTAGCTACTTTGCAGACCGTTGGCTTTACCCGCATCGCAGTTCTCGTCTCGTTGATTCAGGAAAGTCTTCTTGCTACCCTCGTGGGAACATTACTGGCTGCGTTTATGGCAACCATTTTTCTTGAGGGAATTAGTGTTCCCTTTTCAACCGGAACGTTCCGTCTTTCTATGACGGCGCCCGTCGTTTTTCTGGGGCTGGGAGCTGGAATTATACTCGGAGCCATTGGCGCACTGCCTCCGGGGATACGTTGCCTGAAATCTCCTCTACCCATTGCTTTACGATCCCAATAAATCCATTCGTTTAATCTCAACAAAAATCATATTATGAAACTAATGAAGCCCTGCATTTCACTGGCCTACCTCGGCGCCTTGACTCTCTTTTTCACCGCCTGTGGTGGAGAAAAATCAAAACCTGAAGCTTCAACGGTAGGAGTTGGTCAAAACTTCGATGCGGTCTTCGTGGATACGGAACCGGAAGAGGCCGTTTCCGTAGTTGAAGCCAGAAAATCAGCCCGTCCCGGTGATTTGATCGCGGTGACTGGTAAAATAGCTGGTGCTATGCACCCATTCACCGAGGGCTTCGCAACAGCAATCCTAGCGGATCAAACCTTAGCTACGTGTGATCTTACGAACGACGATGAGTGCCCTACTCCATGGGATGCTTGTTGCGTAGAAATACCAGTTATTCAGAGCAAGCGAATGTTGATTCAAGTTCTTGGTGATGATGGTCGCCCAGTAACAGAGGGACTTGCCGGAGTTCGCGGTATGAAAGAACTCGACGTGCTTGTGGTAGCTGGGACAGTCGCCGAAGGTTCCACCACAGAGAACCTGATCTTAAATGCTACAGAGATCTACCAGATGCCTCCGATTGTAGCTACAAAAGATAAACCGCGAAAGGCCGGAAGTTAAGACGTATTAAAGCGCTGCTACTCTCTAGATATTCGGGCTGAAGGACGAATTTTGGTCCATCTTGGCAGGGTGGTTTATTTTGTTTGAGGGTCTTGCATATAATTAGAAGGCTCGGTTGTGATCGCCAAGCGGGGTGCGTCCACCGGGAGGGTTCCATAAGAGTCAGAACGATGAAGAATCTTGGTTTCATCCTTACCAATGATTTGATATCGAATCCCTGCCCAAGTGATTCTCTTTTGGGTCCACGTGCTGACAAGCAGGATTTGGTGCATTAGCATCCAAACGGGAGTGAGCATGTGTTCGAGCCAGGAGCTTGAAGCCAACTTTTGGCGAACTTCTCTTTCAGGGAAGAGCGAAAGGTAGGCCCGTCGTCGAGCAAGCCCACGAATCTGGTCGATTACGCAGGCAGCAGCAATCGGCACCAAGGCGTAAAAATAGCCGCACGCCAGGGCGGTAAGGAGGCTCAGGGCCCCAAGCGTATAAAATCCGAGAACGCAGTTAACTCCAAGGTAGAGAATTGGGCTGAAGAATTTTACCTGAGTGTATTGACGCTTTGCGAACTCGAAGAAACTCCGCCAGGTAAAGTCGATCGGAGTGGGGAGAATTAGAGAGCGAATAAAAGCAATGCGGTTTCCGGCTTTGCGGGCTGCTTTTGAAATTCTGAGATCATCGTTGAGTGATCCTGAGAGTAGTTGCGGGATCTTGAGTTCTTCGAACAATTCCCGGCCCATTGCCATTGATCCACCCCATAAAACGGTGAGTAATTCAGTGCCGCCTTGAGTTGCAATTGAACCGTTGATGATGCTGGCAAATTGATTGGGTAGGGTGGGGCGTTTCGGGACAAGCCAGCGATAAGTGGTGGCGAGTTGATGGGTTCCGAGATTGAGGGGTGCAAGTAGTTGAACAAGCCAGTTTGATTTAAAAACGACATCAGCGTCGGCGAAAGCGATGAGTTTGTCTTCCGGCTTAAGTTCTCGGAAGGCAGCAATCTGGTTGTGAACTTTCTGACCCTCATTTTGGGCTGGGCCTGCAGAGACGAGGGTGACGCTTTTTAGCCCGCTATCGTGAACAGGGTGACTCCAGGTAGGGTTGGATGCAGAAATCTCGAGGTTTTTCTGAAGCCAGTTAGCGACCGGATCGTCCCATGATTCGAAGCACACGATAACGCGATAATTGCGGTATTCCTGTTCTAAAAGGGTATCGAAAAAGCGCGGGGTGGCCTGAGTATCGAATCCTTTAACCGCTACGATTACCGCTGCGGCTTGCTCGTTGTGATCGTGATCTTTCCATTTTCGATCCTGCCATCGCCGGGCAGCTCCAAAGCTGCTGACTCTTAACGCCGCAAGCAGCAGCAGTGTGAGCCATGCCGCCCAAAAGATTAAGAAATAGGGTTCAATCATTTCTCCCGTGCAAATTGTGGCGGTGTGGCTAGACTGCAAACGTTATTGTCATTGGATTTGTATGAAAGTTGTTCAGACCAAAAAACTCAAGAAGACTTATCATTTTGGAGACACCGAAGTCACGGCTTTGAGAGAGGTCTGCCTCGATATTGAGGAAGAGGAGTTTATCGCCGTCTGGGGCCCTTCCGGGTCAGGTAAATCAACACTGTGTAATTTGGTCGGATTGTTAGATACTCCTACTTCAGGTGAGGTCCTGATTCGAGAAACTTCAGCCAAAGATCTCAATGACGCGCAGCGTAGCGACTTGAGAAATTCTTCAATCGGGTTTGTCTTTCAGAATTTCAATCTGATCCCTGTCCTGACTGCTTTAGAGAATGTAATGCTACCTCTTCAGGTGACTGGAGTACCAGTCGTGGAAGCTCGCGAGCGAGCTCAAAAATTGTTGCAAGAGGTAGATCTTGGTGACCGCATGGGCCACCGTCCTGTAAAGATGAGTGGGGGGCAGCAGCAGCGGGTCGCGATAGCAAGGGCTTTAGTGACTAATCCACTTCTTGTTCTTGCTGATGAGCCAACTGCTAATCTCGATACTAAGAACGCCAATTTGATCATCGATTTGATGCGACGGATCAACCGTGACTGCGGAGCCGCTTTCCTGTTTTCGACCCATGACGACAGGCTTCTTGATCGAGTGGATCGGCGGGTCCACCTTCAGGACGGTGTAATTATCGAAGATGACCGTAGGGGTTAGAGGAACCCTTTAGCATTGGTTTGGGAGGGACAATCAGACCATATTTATGGAAAATTTGCTCGATTGCCCCAAGGGTGTGCTGTTTTATAAATGGTTTAGAGGCCATTAGGTAATCCCAACATTAATGAGTGAATCGACAACTGAGATCAAACCGCTGAAACACGCTGCCGACCTTGATCTGGTGGACCGTGCTGTAGATGGGGACGAGGAGGCAGTTGTCGCGTTTCAAAAAGAATATCAACCGATGCTAGAGCGGGTCATGATGTCGCGTGGCCTTGATAAAGTCGAGGCTCAAGATCTCGTTGCGGATGTAATCGCGGAGTGTTTCGGCGCAGGAAAAAAAGGGGAGACACGCCCCCTCTTGGAAAAGTTTGAGGGAAGAGCGTCTTTGTCGACCTGGATGATTCGCATCACTTGGAATCGCTGGTTGGACTTAAAACGACGCGATAAGTTTCGCGGTGAACTGCCAGTTTACGAAGATGATGAAAAGAGGGGTGTTGATCAATTTGATCGGCTGGAAGGAGATTCTCTCGAGGAAGATCTGCTCGATGAAGACCTCTCTGCGTTGATGGGGCGCGCCATCAAGTCTGCTTTTGATTCACTGGACCCCAATGCCCTTCTGATGTTGAAGCTATCCTATCTTCACGGAGTCAGCCAAACAGTGATCGCTCGAATGTGGCGATGTGATCAGACGAGAGTAAGCCGTGCACTGACTTCAGCGAGAGACCAGATTGCGTTGCAGACAATGCAGTGCATTCGGGAGGCAGATGCTGATCTTGAGCTGGAGTGGGAAGATTTCCAAAAACTCTGTGCTGCCGGATTGGACTTGTAATAAGAAATCGACCAACGCTTTGTAAGGAAAAGATATCGTATTGGTTATAAAACGCATTTTGTGTCGCGGTCACGCCAGCGCGACGAGAACAGGTATGACTGCGAAGGGGTAGGCGATCGCAGTGGACGAAGAGATAATCTCGGTGAATTTTATGAGAACGGACGAAGTGTGCCTGGCGGGAAAAACTATAATGAATCGCACGCGGCCTTTTCAAATTAGACGTTGGTAAAGTCGCCGGAAAAGAGAAAATTAGAGAACAACCCACCAGAATTTGGTGAAGATAGCCGAGAAGGAAGTAAGCTTAGAGAGTGAGTATTCGTTCACAGACTGAATCATCGATTGTCATTGAGATTTCTGTTCCTGGTGAGTTTGCCGGAGAGCGACTCGACCGGTTTCTTCCAGAGGCATTGAGGGGGCATGGGGTCGAAACCTCCCGGGCTCTAGTCCAGTCGTTGATCAAGGAAGCGGCAGTTTTGGTCGATGGTAAAAAGGTCAAGCCACGGCACGCGCTTGTCGAAGGTGAATCGATTCAGACAACGATCTCTCAAGCAGGCCCTGACGAGATTCAGGGGGAGGCAATAGAGATTGATATCATCTTTGAAGATGAAGACATTGTGGTGGTTAATAAGTCGCATGGCCTTGTCGTTCACCCTGCGTCCGGAAATCTCGATGGGACTCTAGTAAATGCTCTGGTGCATCATTGTAAGGGGGATTTGTGCAGAATCGCGGGCGATGATCGTCCGGGTATTGTGCATCGCTTAGATAAGGATACCTCCGGTTGCCTTGTGGCAGCCAAAAACGAGAATGCTTACCATTCGCTCGTTGCGCAGTTTTCAGGAAGAGAAACAGGTAAAATTTACCGAGCAGTGGTTAGTGGGGTGCCAGCCAATGAGGGCGGAACGCTCATTTCTCAGATCGGGAGGCATCCTGTGAACCGCAAGAAAATGGCAGTAGTGAAGCCACCGGCTGGGAAAGAGGCTATCACTGACTATCGGGTTTTAGGCTCGGATTCGACGGCTAATTGGGCTTCGGTTGAATGTATAATTCATACAGGCAGGACGCACCAAATTCGTGTTCACCTTAAAGAGTGCCTTCACTGCCCCATCCTTGGAGACCCAGTATATGGCCAGCCAAGGCGACAGAAAGTTCAGGTCAACCGGCTGATGCTGCACGCTTCCCAGTTATCGTTCAATCATCCCGTAACAAGCGATCGAATGACCTTTAATGCCCCTCTTCCGGATGAGTTTCTGGCTTTCGAATGAGCCATCCCGCTCGTGTTATGTGTTTAAATCAGGATTAGTCACGCTGCGCGGAAAGTAGAGAGACCGATGCATTAAAGCTGACGCAGATAGGTTCGACGGAGCTGTTAGACTGTGGCTAGGAACATTTGCAGTCATTTTTTCAAAGTAATTCTAAGCCGACTACCAAATAAGAATGGCAGGTTAAGATTTGGTCAGAGTTGCTTTAGGATTGAGATGCTGAAACGACTAACGTAGATAGAGCTGGCTACAAAATTTTAGATTCGATAGTATTTTTAAACTTCAGGATATTGCCGTAGTTTATGAAGTTAGTTGGTGGACTTTGTGAACTTAAGAGTGGTATCGCTTTGGCGAAATTATGAACGCGAAAATCAAGAAATCGTTGGGTTTAAGGACGCTTTTCTACATTGT
>CETE01047022.1_pt1 | contig 20822 bp, 13 predicted proteins | sample 531241 | NCBI WGS metagenome assembly CETE01 (sample SAMEA2622336, study PRJEB7988) | marine metagenome | biome: marine biome (ENVO:00000447); feature: deep chlorophyll maximum layer (ENVO:xxxxxxxx); material: "saline water (ENVO:00002010), including plankton (ENVO:xxxxxxxx)" | depth 30 m
GCCTTGACCCTGGCCCTGACCTTGGCCTTGACCCTGGCCCTGACCTTCGCCTTCGCCACCTGTTCCGGGTTCAGCACCGGACTGACCATCTCCCTCTCCGCCTTCGTAATCTGGGTCGTAGGCGTCTGGTATTCCATCGCCGTCCGAATCAGATGACGAGCCGTCGTTAGGATCGTTAGGGAACGGATCAGATCCGTCCGCTACACCATCGCCATCGGTATCCGCCGAGTTCGGGTTCGTGCCCGAGGCGTATTCCTGGCTGTTGGTCAATCCGTCCCCATCGGGGTCCGCGTTGGCATCACTTGCTGAGTTGGGATTCAGACCATAGGTCACTTCCCACCCATCAGGCAAACCATCGTTGTCCGTATCGGGGTTGTTCATATCGGTTCCTGCAGCTTGCTCCTCAGCATTTGTCAGGCCGTCTCCATCCCAATCTGCACCACCATCAGAGGGGTCCAGAGGGTTGGAACCATCGGCGCTAACGCCGGCGGAACCTGCCATCATCACGAGGAGCAGTGCAATTAGCATGCTCGCGTTCTTTGTCTTCTGCATTTTCATCATATCTCCAAATTCAGTTCAGAGAACCCGCTGTTCTCTCTTTCCGGGGCCAGCTAGCGCTGAGTAAGCATTAGCTAGGACGCCTCCGGGAGATCCGGATCTCTTCTTCGAACGAGAGTGTAATGCTCCTAAAATACTGAAAAACGCTCCACTAAGAGCTATTTTGAGAATCCAGTACTCGTTGCTATCTTTTTCTCGTTCCTCCATTCTATACATCCGGTCTCACGGGCTTTCATAGGGAACCCACTGTTCCCTCTAATATTCCAGAGTAATGTTAGATATTTGAATGGTTCCTGTACAAGATTCAAGGAGTCAGCTTCGCTAACTCAGCCTTAAACCTGGCTGAACCGAGGAAATGAACCACTGGTGCGGCAAGGGTTGCTACCAACAGTGCACCGAAGAAAACGCCAGACCAAAGCTCAATTCCTCTTCCCATCGTGAGGAACAGGATCCACCCCGCACTAGTGAATGCTAGAGGCCTGTATCTCTTGCTGTACAGTACCAGACGAGCGCGTGCTAGCTCGTCAGAATAGTACTGTGGAGACTCTTCTGGTAAAACCAAGCCACCTTCGACTGCACATCGTCCACATATCAAGTAACGAGGACCGTTCCCACTGATGAAATGTGACTGGTGGTAGGTCTGGTTGCATTTCCTGCATGTTGGCATGTAATTCATTATTTCCAGTGGGCCTACGTCCTTCAACACTACGGTCATTCAGCCTGCCTGCTCAATTGTTCCGAGAATTCTACAGGTCTCTTTCTGAGAAAATTATGGAGTAATTCACGGCCATGAGGACTACCTACAGATTCAGGGTGAAATTGAACTCCGTAAATTGGAAGATAGCTGTGCCTCAGCCCCATAACGAGCTCTCCCGTTGCGTCCCACGAATTTATAATCAAATTCCCTCCCTTTGGTTCAAGTACTAGGCTATTATATCTCATCATAGTGATTTTCGATGGCAGTCCCTCAAAAATCCCAGTACCGTCATTATTGATTATTGATGGAGTCCCATGCACTGCGCCTGTTGGAGATTTTATCAAACCCCAGCCCTCTTGTAACCCAATAGCTTGGTGGCCCAAGCACAGACCCAAAACAGGGATATGTTTCCCAAGCACAACAAGCTCCCCTAGGACACTCCTCCTTGCTATCTCCATGGTTAGCGAATAAGACTCTGGGACTGATGGGCCAGGTCCGAGTATCACTCTATCAGGTTGGATTTCTCTCAAGATTCTCCCAAGTAAGTCCGAAGATGTCTCAGTATCTACCGTAGTCAAACCCTCTACTATTACCACGTTGTGCCCTAGTGAGGCTACCTCTTCAGCGATATTCCGGGTAAATGAGTCTAGGTTATCTATGAGAAGTGTACATCGCTCAATACTCTTACAGGGGTAAATTCTGATGGTTCCAATTTTACTACTCTCTTTTCTCAAACCGGGTCTGAGCGACTCAACACCCTCAATTCCATCTGGAACCGGGAATATGCCAACTTCCCTTTCAGGCAGATCATTGTCTTTGAATCCAGTTCTGAACCCCCATGCGGATTCCGTAACTGCAGCCGCTTTCCAGCGAGCTTCCTCAACCTCCTCAGCAGGGGACGAACCGATTACCACCCCTCCTCCCGCCTGAACAGTTGCATGCCACCTCTCTGGACCGGAGTGAGCCTCCAAGGTCCTAATCAGGATATTCCAATCAGCCACGCCATGTCCTCTGTGAATATGCCCTATGGAACCCGTCCAAGCCCCTCTTGGCCCTTCCTCCAACTCGTCTATTGCGGCGAGAGTTACTGTTTTTGGGCACCCTGTGACGGAACCGCCAGGAAACATCGTTCTGGTGACTTCTGATGTCGAGAATCTTCCATCTAATAGGCCCTCTACCCCACTAACTAGGTGTTGAACATTAGACAGGCCTTCGATTCTCCACCCGCTCCAATGGACAGTTCCAGGGACACAAACGCTACTTAGATCATGCCTCTCCAAATCGACTAACATGAGGTGCTCAGAAATTTCTTTTTCGGTAGAAACCAGCTCTTTTCTGAGCCTAGTGTCCTCCTGAGAATCAAACCCCCTCTTCCTCGTTCCCTTGATTGGCCTGGTCCTGACAATTCCTTTATCTAGCTCAACAAGCCTCTCTGGACTCGAGGATGCAACAGACCAGCCTAGATCTGAAATCATCATCCAACAGGAGAAGGGTGCTGGATTAGAACGTGAAAGATGCAAGAACGAATCCCATGGCTCTCCGGGCATTTCTCCTTTCCATTTTCTTCCATAATTTACTTGATACAAATTACCCTTCGTTATCGATTCCTTGATACGAGATACCTTTCTTGCATGATCAGAGTCGCTTTCACTATCTGGAACCAAGTTAGAAGTGGGTATTTCGCTGATTTTTGCATTACTTAGATGACTAAGTTGCATATCGAGCCAAGGGTGACCATCCAATGCCAGAACGCCGACTTTGAAATCGGTTCTGTCGTGTATAATCCAAGCATCAGCCCTCCACAGGACTCCAAGTACAGTTCCCGGTAAAGGGGTATTTGAGAGTCTGATTGGGACAGACCATCTATTCAGATCGTACCCCAGAATACCTGTGAACCCTCCCGGATGGAGACTAGTCTCCGAAACACATGGGACAGTTATCTCAAATTTACTGACATAGTCAAGGGCCTCTGTTAGATCTTTGCAAGACTCTTGATCGAATGTTTTCCATTTCCCTTCTTCCATTTTTTGTGCAATTACATTCAATGAGGGAGGAGATCCAAGTGTAACTTCACCTTCAAGAGCGGATCCAATTCCTCCCAAATCCCCTCCTTCGGGCTCGATCATCAGAATTCTGATACTATTGATGCAGGGGATCATTGACCTCCTAGAAAGATCCGAGATTGGCCCTCCAGAATGTAGCAGTAACTCGTCACCATTGGATAATCCAGACTTTCTTAGAAAATTCGTAACATGTATCATATAATCTCCATCATTGGATTGACTCAGAATCTTCCACTGTGAGGATACCATACTAACTAGACCCCGCAAATTTAGAAGAAACCGTTCTTCGACTCCAAGCCTCCAGAGATATCGAGAAAAGAGGCCCTTTTGGATTTCCTATTTTCCGACCATCTATTGTCCCGAGAGATTTTATTCCCATACCACTACCACACACAATCATTTCTGATGATCTCTCTATCATTCCTAGTGTCAACCTAGCTGACCTGACTGGTATTCCGGACCTTTCTAGATATGGTTTGATAACTTGCAGGGAGACAGAATCTAATGACCCGTCACTGTGAGGTGGATGGTATGCTACACCGTCGGAGTCCAACAACAGCGGTGCACAACTATCTCCATCAATTAGACATCCATTTTCGAACAACAGCCCAATGTCTGCCCCATTCCTTTCTGCAATACTCCGCGCCTCCCTGTAAGGTTCGTAATCTCCATGCTTGGTGCCTCTTATGTCATCATCCCAACTAGGTGCATTGAGTGATATCCCAGATAGGGGATTCAACGGCCATACTCTGTTAACAGCGCCCGATAGAACGACTTCTCCATCCGAAGTAACCCTCACAACCAGAAGATAAGGATCCTGACCAGGATTATCATTTCGATTTTCAGGAATAGGAACTTCCCCTAGCAATGAATTGAAACGATCAATAAAATCTTCTGGAAAAACTATTCCAAGTCTTTTCGAATGACGTTGCATCCTATCGAAGTGTAGGTTTGCAGAAGTGAGGGTTTTTTTTCCATCCCAACCGATTGCCGACCAAACCGATGAGTAGGCCGCCTTCGAGTTGGTCATGCCTCCCGATGGTGGCCAGAGGATTCAAGCTCTTCTATCGATCAAAGTAGTTCTTCATCATCTAAGCCATCGGCGAGGTCATCTAGGTCATCTATGTCCAGATCATCAGCAAGGCCGTCTAAATCATCTATGTCCAAGTCATCTTCCTCAACCCCCAGTAGTTCATCTGATAGTTCAGGGGTGGGTTTTGGAGTATAATCGGTGAACTCCCCACCAATTGGCTGGACCATAGTACCCTCTTCCTCGTCATCATACTTTACTGAAGGAGAATCAGCCTCACTCCCGAATGAGTCGGAAACCATATCTAAATCATCCATTCCAAACTCCTCATCCTCCGAGAGTCCAGATGACTCTCTCATCATTTGTTCCTCAAGCTCGACCTCAAGGGCTCCCATCTCCCATGGTTGTGGTGCAGAGGATCTTCTTGGTCTGACGAACAATACCGCCCCCGCCAGAACCATCATGGCCGAAATCACCGAGATCAGAGTATTCATATCTCCACTCATTAATTGGTCAATCCAGGAGGCCCCGCCTTCCCCCTCCTCTCCATCAGAGGAACCAAATGAACTCTCAGACCAGGGTAAAATTTCTAGCGGGTCCACGGCCAACCTATTCACCTCTCCATCATATGCCACCACCACAGCCCAATATGATATTGAATTGTCCAGTGGCTCACCCTTGAACTCATCCAAAATCAGCAGATTCCCTTTAATCTCAGTGTTATCCACGTCAATGACCGAACTTACTAGTGTTGCATTCCTTACATCTTCAAACGGATCTACACTCACAAACACCCTATACGAAACAACTTGGGGATCTTGACTTAAGTCCCAAGTGATATCAATCTGCGAACCAGAACTGTCCCAATATCCACGGACTCCAGTGACTTCTGGAAGGTGTAGTCCCGGGTCCAAGCTGTTCTCATCTACCAATGCGATGGATGATGTCCTAAGGTTGGTTAGCCACGAGTTTCCTGATGAGTCTACAGGTACTACAGTAACCCACGTCATAATCGAAGGGGCTAAACTTCTCCCATCGGAAAGGGATTCGATGGTAATGGGTAATTCTGAGTATCTATCGACTACAATCACTGGCTCCATGTTAGTTGCATCTGCGAATGGGACCACATCTGCGAAGATGTGATACTCATAGAGGTCAGATGCCGCACTCTCTTGGAATGTGACTAGCATCCCATCTCCCTCATCCGCAGGCCTTTCTTCGAGAACTGGGGGAGGCAATCTGTCAGGAGGTGTGATATCCCCTCTGTTGTCAACAGGGGTCACAATAGAGATATGATCGTCCAATCCTTTGAGGTGGACGTTTCCTTTGATGTCATGTACGGTAACTGCGACATAGAGGGGAACGTCCGGGGAAATTGAGGATGTGACGAGTGTGTCAGGGGAGTTTCCATACATCGCCTTGTCTACTGTCATTTCTAGTTGTAAAAGTCCACCTATCTGTCTCTGGTCAACCACTATCTTGCTACAGATTACTATCCCACTTTCACAATTGTCACTGATTTCTGTGAGATCATTCAGAGGGTAATCAGAGACCCATACTGTGTAGAAATCAAAGTCCGGAGCCGTTGTTCTGTTCCAGACAATATCAATCTTGGTGCCATCATCATCAGGATGATCCCATGCAATTAGTCCCTCTACCCTTTCCGGTGCACTGGAGGTCCCGTTCTGATTCGCTTGAGGGGTTGCCTCTACGACCAAGACTGAGTTCACATTCGAGTTACCCCAGTCATCCGAAGCAACCACCCCAAACCAGTATGTGATACCGTCTTGCAGAGGGGATGATCCTAGGGAGTCCACTATCACCTGCAACGAGTCGGAGTCACCAGAGGAGCAACCAGGAATATATTCTGCTACGGGCCACCCATCCACAGTAGATGGTGGTTGCCATCCAGATGCTGGTAGTGCATAAACTGTGTAAAAGGAACAGTCTTCCTCGGTATTCGCCTGCCAGGTTACCTCAACCCTGCCTCCCTCATCATCTGGCACATCTCGAGCCTGAGTCCCCATTATCATAGATGGAGGAATGCCATCATTGAGGCCCCCCGCCGTGGTTACTGGCCCGAAAACAGTGACATTGCTGGGATCATACTGACCAGATTCATCTACACAAGCCGCAGCAAACCAGAATACTCCCTGTGGAGCTAAATCTACCACAGTTGAGTTCCCTGACGAATAAGGAATATCAATCTCCCCCGAAAGGGCAAATGCATTCGTGATCTCTTGTTGAGCAGTCCACAGCCTGGTGAATGAAGGATCTAGTTCTTGACACATCGCCCATTCTACGACTATTGTCCCGGCTGTGCCTCCCGAGACTGGCGACGCTTCTAGCCAACCGGGTGGGCTGGGCATTTCATCCGTTGGAGTGACACTTCCCGGCCAAGCGATCGCATCTCCAAGACTGCCGTCCGGATATTCAATAGCAATTGAACCGCGATACACCCTATCGTCAGAGAGGAGTTCAGTAGTGCCGTCATTGTCCGCCTCAGTTATGATAGCTGTTGTTTGTGCCCAGAAAGGAATGCTGGTGTACGTGGAGAAATCGTCCAATTCGTCTTCACTTGGGTTCCAATCCTCTCTCCCGGTTGCATCCCACAAGAAAATTCTATACCCATTCCAAGCGGCATCCTCTGCAGGAAGCCACGTAACCTCGACTACGCCTCCTCCATCATTAGGCCGATCCGTCATGTTGACTATGCTAGTCGGAACTTCTATTCTCTCCCAGTCATACGTAACTCTTACTTTCATCTTTCCGTCATTTGGTGATTGCAACTGAATATGGGCTTCAACAGATGAAGAGCCCGGACCAACCTGGGAGATAGCGGATTGGAATGCAGACTGGATTCCTGGATTCAACGTTTGCATATCCCAGATACCTGAGTAGTTTAGAGTAGACGACTTAGCCCACACCCAAGCTCCTGTCTCTGGAGATGATAGGGTCAAGGCCAGAGGATTCATTGGTAGTCTACCAGGTAACACAGACTCCGATACCACGCCTATGTCAATTGGCTGTTCGTCGTCCACGAGAACGGTAGTCATGCCAGGTCTGGCGGTCTCGTTTATTCCCTCCCACGTCCTTTCGCCGATAATGGCATTCAGCGGATGAGCAGTCCTTTGTCCACTTTTGTCCGATTCCACCATTCCGTTAACTGGAGAGAAGTGATGCAAACCGTCGTCAGAGACCAAGTATAGCCCATCGTCGCTTAGGTCAATCCCCCTTGGATCACTCAGTAAGCCAGATTGAGCCTTGACTGAGTGCGTGCCACCCGCATCCATAACATCAATACCTCCAGGGCTGATCATCACAAGGTTGCCACCATGAGAAGTCATCTCTGATGGGGGCCATGACATTAGGGAGTTCGTAGGTGCCCCTACTTCCATGTCCAGCGATGAGGAATTCCAATGAACCATTGGAGAAATGTCAGTGGCAATGTGAACTCCCCAGTCATCCGCCGCGATGGACCGCACATCGTTACTGGGAATCTTGTCAATCTGATAGGTCCCATTTACGATGTCCGTGTTGATGTCCCAAGCAACAACTCCTGGTCTGGTCGGGCCTTGTCCGCTGTGAGATACAAAGATTGACTCGTCATGGAATTCGGTGACTGTGTTACCATTTTCATCGATTACCTGTCTGGTCACACTATCAGCGTATACGAGTCCTGATACCTTGTTTCCAGCTAGCCCGTCACTGGCTCCTCTGGTAGTAAGAACCGTCAGATTGGAGTCGAGGATTGTAATCCCCGATGGACCTCCTGCTAACACGACATTACCTAGACTCGGAATATCTACCACCAGTAGGTGATCGTAAATCGAGATTGGAAGGCCATCAAATGTTGTGATTGGATCCTCCCACTCTGAAAGCGTGTTGTTGTAAACAGCAATCCCGCCCCAAGTGGCAATTAGAATTTTGTCTCCTAGAGCTACAAAATCTTTCACTATGTCATTGGGAAGCCCTGCCAGAAGGCTTCCATCTCCCCATGAATTGGTTGAAGTATCGAACGTTTGGAATCCTGCTGCTGAACCCTCGTTGCCCATCAGTCCGACATAGAGCATTCCATCATCGCTGTCCAGTATCATCCCATCCATTTGTCCATGTAGTGCTGGAGCCGAGGGAGCGTATGTCCTCTGGGCCAAATCTATTGAGTACAGGCCCCTTCCAGCAGTGGTTACCCACAGAGTTTCTCCGTCCACTAGCATGCTGTTGATCACGTCATCATCCAGGAGATTATACCCGTATTCCCACCGAACCGAGCCGTTTTGGAGTATGTTACCCTGTAAAATTGACGTAGCGAAGTAAGAATTGCTGTCAAAGGTCGATGCTACCCATACGTGCGTGGAATTTGAAGCAAACTCCACAACTCTGCCACTGGACAGTCCAGCTAGTTCGTCAAACCCTGAAGCTATTAGTCCGGTGCTATCCAGTCTGTCAACTCTGTTGATTCCAGTGGTCTGGCCTGAGCGCCCTATAGCATAGGTGGGGGTGTTGGCAGGTACGCGAACGATCGAGCAACCATCCATTCCCGGGCTCAGTACTTGCCCTCCTGTAACTGAGGTTCCAGAGGTGACAATTCTAGAAACTCCTCCAGTGTTTTGATACTGGTGAGTGGACAATAAGACATTCCCATCATGAAGCATACCACCGGGGAATATTCTGTCTTCGGTAATTCCATCAGATGCAGTTATTGTTGTGAGGAAGGTTTCAGTATTGTAGTTGAACCTGTCCAAGCCGACTCCATCTGTATCGAAGCCTATGTACAGTATTCTGTTTAGGTCATCACAGGCGAGAGCTCTGGGGTCGTCGTCCGAGAGGCCGTTATTTCCGTCTTCTAGTGGATCAATCCATTCACCAGTGATTCCATCCGAGTCGTGGTCGGCCAAATCAAACCTAGCTACACCTCCTTGACTGAACCATGAAAGTTTACCAATTGCAAAGTGAATTATCTCATCGCACACCAATATGTCTGCACCATAACCACTAGGAATGTCACCAGAACCAAGATCCCAAGTAGTCCAGTTTCCTGAAGTGCCATTCTTTCTCAGGATTTGGGCGTTTGAATTCCAGCTACCCTGACGATGGGACGCAACCCAGAGGTCGTCACCGACGATTTCCATGGAGAAGAAACCCTCCTCTGAGTTATTGGGAAGGCCATCGTTTTCAGTCCATTCCGTCTCAAAGGTTTCGTTGGTTGGGTTCCATCTGTATATCCCTTCAGTGGTCGCAAAGACGTACTCTCCGTTGAATTCCTCCATCCCCCTGACAGGTCCGGGGAAATCACTCCACTCGTTAAGAAGAGTCATGGTAGAGTATTGGAACCTTCTGAGGATGTTATCCCCATAAGCTATCCACATCTCGCAGGATGACGAATTCAGTGGGAAGCAGTCACCTAGAAGCTGGGCATTAACTCTCTGGACGTTGCCAATCGTCTCTAAATCGTCCTGCCATGTCTCATTGTTGGTGTTCCACCGGACCACGGTCCCTTCTCCGTCATTCCAAGACTGTGTGGGCCTCACTCCTATCCAAAGCTCGTCTCCAACAACACCCATCCCGTATACTTTGGAGCTGGAGCCAATTCTTGATCCAGCATCCAACGTTGAGAGAGATGTATTGTTGTTCAGGGCTATTCGGTAAATCTCGTCATTTGAGTTCCACCATTGATTCGATCTCTGTGTGGAGTAATGGAGAACGTCGCCCACGATGACCATGTCCGCAGGGCTTCTTGTGGGTATAGTCGGGCCGTTTGCATTCGTACCCCTTCCCCAATTAATCAGAACCGTATCATTTGTGACGTCAATCAACGTTAGTCCGAAATCCCCTCCTGCCCACAAAGTTCCGCTCTGCTTTCCGGGTATCAGGGCCGTCACGTCATCATCGTCGATATAGCCCTGAGTCCCGTCCCATGTGGTAAGCCACTCTTCGTTTGCTAGGTCGTATCTTGCAATACCAGTGTTTTCGAATCCCAAATAGAGTATCTCATCGATTTTGACTGTTCTAGCACGCTGTGTGTCATCCCCAGCCGTCCAAACTTCCAAAACTTCCATGCCATCCACTCCTCCGAGTCCTGCAGTACTGATGACGGCAGCACCTCCCTCGGTTCCCGCGTATAGTATCGGGTACCCTTGGGAGTCGTTTCCAATCAGATTCACTGAGTTGATCTGCCGTGATGGCATATCGCCCCCGTCTATGCACTCAAGGAAATCCATTGTCCCCTGTCCGGTCGGGCCCCAAGCGCATGCACCTCTGTTTGTTGCCGCGTAAATATCTGTGCCGTCACTGGTGATATCATTGAATTCCCATGGATCATTATTCCACCCTGGAATGTTTGTGTCGAGCTGGTCCCAAGACGCACCGTCCCAGATGGCAATGCCCCCATTTGACTGGGCACCCGTGTTGGCTACTCTGGATCCAACCACTAGATCTCCGCCGTATATGTACAGAGAGAGGACATCATTGTCAGGAAGACCGCTGTTTCCAACTGTGAGTAAGTCGGTGATATCCCCGTTTACCCTGTCCAGAATCATTATCCCAAACCCAGGGAGGCCGAGATAGACCACGTCTCCGTCTACAGCGATCGGAGCGGCCTCCAAGTTGTCAGCACCTAGTGATTGCCAGGAACCAAGAATCTGTAGCTCTGCTAAATCCAACCTCATCAGGCCGCTATCCGGCGTAGCCAAGTAAGCTACACTGTATCTGGTGGCAACATCCACGATTAAATCTGAGTCCAATCCGTCACCAGTGTCATAGGTTTGTATCAGACTGATTGTCGAAGAGTTAACCAATGAAACTCCGTTCTCTGGGTGTCCTACGACAAGGGTCTGTGTGTACTCATCATATGCCATGGAAATGATACTGTCAGACCCAAGCCCGCTGACACCTCCCATGTACGACCCCGTCTCTCCATCGAACAGTAGAAGGCCTGCGTTCGACGTTCCAACCCATACTTGCCCCAATTCATCTTGGATTACGGAAGTGATTGTTTCTAATCCCTGTCCTGCGAAGTCTGAGACGTCTATCGGGCTCATCCATCTTCTTCCGGAATTGTTGAATCTGTCAATTACGGAGTCCCCAGCTACCCAAATCTGACCATCTTCACTGTCATCGATACTAACGGCCAGCCTCATTGGATCAGTGATGGGGCTGCTCACGAGGTATTCGACGCCGACGAGTGTGTCTTGATGTTGCATAGCGGAAACCCCCGTAGAGTCAATCAACACCGAGACACTGTCCGCGGGGCTTCTTGCCCCTACACCTGAGGGCCACGAAGAAATTGATACGACACCATCCAGAAGTCCCAGAGAATCGACTGTTTCCTGTGATCTGAATACTCCAGCCGCAATCTCGTAGGATTGCAAGACGTTCCCCGCGAGGACATGCAGCCAGCCCGCGGACACGGACATCCCCACAATATTGTTCGATGCGAGTGCGTTTGCAGTTGACCATCTCGAGAGCCACGTTGAAGTCGCTAGATCTTTGCGATTGATTCCAGCGTTTTCTGTGGAGATGAGTAATTGGTTGCCCATCATTTCCAAATCCGTGATCCTGTTGCTAGCTAGGAAGTTACTGGTGTCCCATTGATCGCTGCTCCCTATGGTCACCACTGACTGGTTGGAACTTACACTGTAGTCGATTACATGAACCCCGTTATTTTCTGTTGAGATGATGACAGTGTCTGAGATGACAAGTATATCCGTAGCCTGACTCGATGCTGAGGCACAGAATTGGTACTCATCCCAGTGTGACAGGACGGTTACATCAGCCGAGTCAGGCGCGATGAAGCTAACCTCGCATCCACCCACAGCCCACAATGATCCATCCGGGCTGGAAGCAATTGCAGTAATGCTCTGTGATGAAATTGGGGTCGAAGGCCCATTTTCAGAGTTATTGAGGGATTGAGTAAACATCGTACCGTTTGCCGTACCGACAATCAGCATTTCCCTAGTCGAATCAACATCAATGCTTCTACCGTAGACCCCCTTGTCGATGTGGACAATCCCTGGGCATCTCCATTCGCATGCCTCGGAGGCCTTGCTATCAAGATGTATCAAGTCATCACCGAGAAGTACATACATCCTACCATCATGAGGATTGATGGCACTTCCATGAACCTCAATCTCAAGAGGAGCAAATGATATTCTTGGGTCTGATGGTGTCAGAGCCTCTATGACAAGGTCGGAGATTGAAATCCCAGCTGGGAGTATCCACGATGCGTCGCTGACTGAGTTGGGTTGTAGAGATGCGGATAGCTCGCCGTCTGTTAGCCCGGGGGGGTTGTCGCTGAAATCGTACTGACATCCAAGCCAGCCATTTCCTCGCCAATCCAATATCGGTGTCTGACTGTTCATCAAGGTAAGTTGGGGCTCGTCAATGCAGAATCCATCTGAACCGTCAACAGCTATTTCGAAAGTCAAATTGGAAATTTCAGCACCCGGTGCGAATTCTAAGAACAGGTCGGAGTAAGCATAGGTCTGATTTGATGGGTTAGCGCCTATGGCTTCCAGATCTAGCCACCCGGTATCGTTGTACCCGGAGGACCCCCAAACTCTAGCTGAGACTGACTCCATTTCGTCTTCCTCTGTTAGTTCGCGGTCTGAGAATGAAGTCCACGGCAGTAATAGCATCAAGGAAACTAGAATCAAAGCGCTCCTCTTCGGAGGCATCCCAAAGGCCGAACCTAGTGTATGCACGGTGGTTCGGCGTTCTATCACTATATTGAATGGTGTGGGTCGTTGAGCCATACATGCTTACATCCACCGTAGGTGGAAATTCAACATTTACTCCGTTAGACACATTTCATTAAACGCTCACTAATCGGCTGATAATATGTTCACACGTCTTAGGATAGCATCAAAGAGGGGAGGGTAGGACGGGTTTACGGGTTGTCAGCATGACAGATGAGAGGCTCCGCGAGGAAGCGCTGGATTATCACGCTTCAAAACCAGCTGGAAAACTGACTGTCATGCCAACAAAGCCCCATGGCACATCCCATGAATTGTCTCTGGCTTATTCACCGGGAGTAGCCTTTCCTTGTATGGAAATTGAAAACGACCCCGACAGTGCTTACAAATACACCTCTAAGGGAAATCTGGTAGCAGTTGTTAGCAACGGTACTGCAGTTCTGGGCTTAGGGGACATCGGCCCCCTTGCAGGAAAACCAGTCATGGAAGGCAAGGGTCTGTTGTTCAAGGCCTTCGCAGATATTGACGTCTTTGATATAGAGGTAGATAAGACGGACGTTGATGGATTTGTTGAAACAGTAAAAGCGATATCACCTACTTTCGGAGGAATTAATCTTGAGGATATCAAAGCTCCAGAATGCTTCGAGATTGAAAGGAGGCTCGTTGAAGAATTAGATATTCCTGTCATGCACGATGATCAACATGGAACAGCGATTATTTCAGGTGCGGCATTGATCAACGGACTAGAATTAGTCGAAAAGGAAATCTCGGAGGTCAAGGTGGTGATCTCTGGAGCGGGGGCATCAGCGATTTCATGCGCCCGACACTACGTTCGCTTGGGTGTTAGGAAGGATAACATAATCATGGTTGATTCTACAGGTATCTTAACAGATTCTCGAATGAAAAACGGCGATTTAAACGAATACAAAGAGGAATTTGTCAGGAGCCTTCCAGACGGGGGACTTTCGGACGCTATGATTGGGAGTGATGTCTTCCTTGGATTGTCAAAAGGTGGACTGGTATCGCCAGAAATGGTAAAGACAATGGCTGGAAGACCTCTAATTTTTGCCTTGGCCAATCCCGACCCAGAAATTTTACCTGAGGATGTGATGTCAGTTAGAGATGATGCCATCATTGCCACCGGAAGATCTGATTATCCGAACCAGATAAACAATGTTCTTGGGTTTCCGTACATCTTCAGAGGAGCTTTGGATGTGAGATCCACTAGAATAACCGAGGGGATGAAGATGGCTGCCACAAAGGCGATTGCTGAGTTGGCTAGGGAACCAGTCCCTGATGATGTTCTCTCTGCCTATAATGGTGAACAATTACAATTCGGTCCCGAGTATATCATCCCAAAGCCATTCGATGCTAGAGTGTTAATCTGGGAGGCTAGTGCAGTCGCATTAGCAGCAGTCGATGAAGGAGTGGCAGGGATCGAGAAGGGTCAATTTGATTTTGAGAGGTATAGAGAGGAGCTTGAGGCTAGATTAGGCCTCACTAGGTCAATAATGAGAAGAGTCATCAATCGAGCGAAAAGGGACAAAAGGAAAATAGTCTTCTGCGAGGGAGAAGATCCTACTGTCATTAAGGCGGCATCCCAATGTATTTCTGAGGGAATTTGTGAACCAATCCTCCTCGGTAATATTGAAAGAATTGAGGCGGTCAAAGAGGAACTCGGACTCACTTTCACTTGTGAAGAGATCGATGTTAGGTATGACCCTAGGAGAAGAGGCTCTTATGCAGAGGAGTTGCATCATATTCGCGGCCGAAAGGGAATCACACTGGAAGATGCCACAAGATTGATGAAGAACTCGACTTATTTCGCACCTATGATGGTTCATATGGGAGATGCAGACGGGTACCTGGGAGGAGTTTCTCATCATTATCCAGACATAGTGAAACCCTGTCTCCAGATTATAGGGCCTGAGAAGGACTCCCACAGAATTGTCGGGATGTACATGATGACCGTCAATGGTGAGTTAATGTTTATTGGAGATGCAACAATAAACATCTACCCAGATTCCCGAACTTTAGCTGAGATAGCTGTACAGACTGCCAAGGTGGCGAGAAGGTTTGGAGTGAAACCGAAAGTCGCTATGCTATCTTTCTCAAACTTCGGCACATCCTCGGAGATGAGAACAGACAGGGTCGAGGAAGCAATTTCAATAGCTCGAGAACTGGATCCGGAACTGATTATAGATGGCCCTATGCAAGCGGATACTGCTCTTGTCAGCGATATACAAAAAGAATATCCATTCATGTCTTTTGAAGGCCCAGCTAATATCCTAATATGCCCAAACCTAGCATCGGCAAACATCGCCTACAAACTCCTTCAGAGAATAGCGGGAGCGGAGATGACAGGGCCTATTCTCGAAGGGCTTTCCAAACCAGCACATGTTCTGCAACGAGGAGATAGTGTCAGAGATGTCGTACACATGGCAGCGATTTGTGCTGTGGACGCTCAAAGACACGATTGGCAAAAGCTGTGATAATGCCTTGATGGTTCAAGAGGCGCAATATCAGTTGGATTGAAGCTATCCAATTTGGATTACTTAATGCCACCCTTGACATATCTCTGAGTCCACTTCATCTTTCGTGGATTTCTTTTCAGCTTGAGAGCATTCTTCCTAGCCTTGCTGTCTCTGAACCACATAACTGACCCATCTCTTTTGACGTACATCATACCCGTTCCGGGCTCGATTTCCTCACTTGTGAAACTGCATACTCTCGTTTCCGGCATAATCACACCTCACCTGTTGCCTAGGCGTCGCGCCTCTCTACCAGTATCCTTCAGCATTAGGATGTCTCCGACTCTAACGGGACCCAACACGTTTCTGGAGATGATTCTGCCTATGTCCCTTGGATTGTTGGAGTCATCAACCCTGACCTTTACCTGGATAGCCTCTCCGCTCATACCAGTCCTTCCGACAATTTCAACGACCTCTGCGGGCCATGATTCTTGAGCCAAACTTCCAGCCTCCAATTTACTTTGACAGAGCCTCGTAGTGACTCTTGACTTCGTTGAACAGATCTTGAGCTTCCTTCCCTACTTCCAGAATGGCCACTGCAGCCGTTCTGGTTCCTGCAGTCATTCCAGCTGAGTCAGCTAGATATCCTTGGTCTTCCACGTAAATGAACGGAATCCCCTTCTCTCTGCAGATCATCGGGACATGAGCCAGTAACTCTCCTGGATTGACATTCTCGGCCATTACGATCATCGTGGCACTTCCCCTTTCGGCAGCCTTGGTGACCTCATTGGCCCCTTTCTTGATTTTACCGTCCTTAGCAATCGCTTTCACAAGTTCGTAAACTTGGTCTTGTATGTCTTTAGGGGTCTCAAACGCTATATGAACACTCATTGGATACATCTCCTCGTGCTGGGTAAGCCCTCGCAGGACATGGCTGATATAAACGCAACGTATCGTTTGGACAGTGTCATAATGACAAATCAACCAATCATTTCCTTGATTCCTCTGGCCAGCGCTGGTGCAGAACTAACTACAGATCTGGGATTCTTCAGGGAGTCGGTTGTGTAAACCCCATCAACGTGATTTGCAAGCCTCGAGAGCGCTCCACCTGTAAATAATCCGTGAGTACAGGCAGCATAGACGGCCTTGGCACCCTGTCTCCTAAGAGCGTCACTGGCCCTACATATTGTCCCGCCCGTGCTAATCATATCGTCAACTATTGCTACAACCTTTCCGTTCACATCCAGGTCTTTTGCCTGATGTTCTATAGTGTGAGCATCAATCCTTGTCTTTTCGAGATAACTGAATTCCCATCCACCTATCTTGGCTACCTGAGTAGCCCTGTCAATTGCTCCCTTGTCAGGGCTGAGGATGAAGTCTGGATTAACCTCGTCCTCCAGTATTCTCGCGATCTCTGGCATCGAACTCACAAACACCATCGGGAAGTCGGAGCCATCGAGCACCTTAGGTTCGTGGAGGTCCAGGATTACCATTCCATCACAGCTTCTCTTCAGGATGTCTGAGATAACTCTGGCCGAAACCGTCTCTCCCGCTGAAAATCTCTTGTCTTGCCTCGCGTACCCATAGTATGGCACTGCCAGATAAACACCGGGCCCCACGTCATCCATCTTCTGTTCCCCCTCCTGTTTGAAGTTCGCAAGATCACCTTTTCGAATATCATTGATCGCCTCAAGCATTAGGATGGTCCTCATTATGCCCGAATCTGGAAATGTATTTGAAACGAGGATAACAGGCTCAGATCTGATTGCACTGAAACTTTCAGTTGGGATTTTTACGTACCCCTCTCCGTCTGGAAACTTCCGACTCTCTATGAGGAAGGATTCCATCCCGAGAATTTCTGACATAGAGGTAGCCAATTCACGACCCGATGAGCCGCTCAAGACTGGCATGTGACATGAAGCCGAACTAAGCATCCTTCATGACGCTACCGCTTGTTTTGTCACAAGATGGTGGGCATGACAGGATTTGAACCTGTGGCCTCCCGGTTATCAGCCGGGTGCTCCAGCCAAACTAAGCTACACGCCCTTAAGCAGTCGTCCGACACAGGAACCTGATTTGAAACCTACTCAACAGGATCGAACTCTTCTGCGTCTTCCCCATTGAGCTTAAGATAGCTCGGAAGGGTAGTCAGACGCTTCACACTACATCTTAGAATAACCTCGTCCAACCTTGATGTAGTTCTTGCTAGTTGTCCGACGGGAATTATTAGAGTATCAGGAAGCCCATGTTTCTTTTTGATGATGAAATGAGGATTAACCACGACTCCCCTATAGGTTCTCTTGATTTTTATCATGCCAACCACATTCCCAATATCAATGCCATCGTTATCAAGAACCGCCCTGTCCAACAGCTCATCTGGTGCGAACAACTCCTCCGATATTCTGACTGTGTTCCTCCATCTTCTCTGTAGTTCCCTCATTGATTTCGAGAGTTTTATCGCTCCGTCGGGTCTGATACTATGGACCAGCTCTTTTGATAGAGGAGCACTCTCGGCTGGTTTCCTCATGAACTCCTCTGCAATTCCAGGTACTACCTGTAGCCTCAATGACTGAACGCATTCATCCCTCGGATGGAACCTCTCTCCTGTAATCACGCCGACGAACTTGTCGCCGACGTAGACGTCTCTCTGTAGTAATTCTTGGATCCTGTATTCGTCATTCATATTCTCACCAACCGGACTTGAGTTGCATCCCCCACGCTTCCTCTCCAATTCCTCAGAGAGCAGATTAGCACTTATACTATACTATTAATAAGACTGATAATCTAATTGAAATTTTTACCATATACGTAAAATTCCTATTGTAAATTTAAAGTGTGTTTGATTATTGTATAGATTATCAGAACTTTAGTTTCTTCTCCTTGCCGAGATAATCGGGCTCTGTGGAGGACAGCTACCAAGAACCTTGATGAGCAACCTATAACTCGGACAATCGATGGTTGCCAGTCTCGATATTCTGCATACGATTAGAAACAGGTCTGGAGCTAGAATCACTAACGGCCTTCCAGATAATGTAATCCTGTCTTTTATCGATGTAGATCCATCACTCAGAAGGGCGATTGAAGAGGCTGAGACTGTCTTTGAATCTCTTTCCTCGGAAACTGGAATCGAAATCAATGGTGTAGATGAGGTAACACTGATAGAGCAACTTCAATCGGATTATGTGAATTTTTATTCGGCAGCCACCATCAATCCTTACGTCGCAATTTCAGCCAGAGGGCCATGGATCGTCACATCTCATGGGGCAGTGGTACACGACAATGGCGGATATGGTATGCTTGGAATGGGACACGGTCCTGATGATGTAATTTCATCAATGCAGAAAAACTGGGTAATGGCGAATGTCATGACTCCCTCTTTCAGCCAAAAGAGATTATCAGATAGGCTGAAAATAGAGATCGGCCACACCAGAGGAAATTGTCCGTATGATCGTTTCATTTGTATGAACTCCGGATCCGAATCCATGACAGTGGGAATGAGGATATCTGACGTCAACGCACTCAGGATGACAGGTCCAGGAGGGAGGCATGAGGGAAAACCTACCAGGATGGTAGCCATAGAAAGGGCGTTTCATGGTCGTACAGACAGGCCAGCACAGATTTCACATTCATGTAAAGATGGCTACGATAAGAACCTCAACACATTCCAAGACAGAGACAACCTTGTCTTGATTCCTGCAAACGATATCGAAGCACTAAGAGAAACATTCAGGCGAGCAGATCTAGATGGTGCATTCATCGAGCTCCTTGCGATTGAGCCTGTTCAGGGGGAGGGCGCGCCTGGTCTTTGCATAGATAGAGCGTTCTATGACGAAGCAAGGCGCCTTACCAAGGAACATGGTTCTATGTTGATTATTGACTCGGTCCAAGCTGGACTAAGAGGTCAGGGTTGTCTAAGTATTGTGGACTATGATGGTTTTCAAAGCGCGGAAGCTCCAGATATGGAGGCATGGTCCAAAGCCATCAATGCTGGACAGTTCCCTCTTTCTGTGGTCGGAATGACTGCTGAAGTAGCTGATTTGTATGTCACCGGAATTTATGGAAACACAATGACCACCAATCCCCGTGCATTGGAAACAGCAATTGCAGTTTTGGAGAAAATCACCCCTGAGCTCCGTCAAAACATTCGCGACCGGGGGGATGATCTTGTCTCAGGGCTCCAGGGGATTATGGAAGAATTCCCGGAAGCTATTCTTTCAGTACAGGGAACAGGTCTTTTGGTCTGCGCGGAAATGGATCAGGATTTCTTTCCTGTTGTGGGTGATGACAAAGTCGAGATGTGGTGTAGGAAAAATGGCTTGGGAGTTATCCATGGAGGGGTAAACGCCCTAAGATTCACGCCACACTTTTCGATTACCAAAGAGGAAATCAGGATGATTGTTGAGATTGTCAGGGACGCAGTCATCCACTTCTCCGAAATGAAGTCTCTCGAAACAGCCTCACCAAGTACCGTTTGAGTGGTAAGATGTCCGATTCGTTCTGTATCGTGGGGAACGAGGAATTCTTTATCCAAGCCCTACAGGATAGGCTTTTACGAGCTGGCGCTTCATTTGTGGATAAGCCTGAGAGTGCCGATTTTGTCATAGCTGTGGGAGAGGGATTCCATGGAGATATGATAATACTTAGTGGTAGTCAGAAGTCTGGAGACTCTGACTTTGTCGTAAGAATCCACGATTTACTTTCTCCTGAGGGAAAATTGAGATCTTGGGGCGACGACGTATTACATAACTGGGCGAGTTCAATCAAACAAGGATCAGAGACATACTCAATGACGGAAAACGAACCGAGATTCTGGGTCCACATCAGAGATGTTTGTGATGCTCTGTGCATGCTAATTATGAACAATAAGCTAATCCAATCTAAGAATGAGCTGAATATTTCAGGTAGAAGAGCGTGGTTCTCAAGATCTATCATACAGGAGATGGAGATGTTGTGGGGAAGGTATTCCAACTCTCTAAATCACTCACACACCACTAAATCACTCTCCTCCCCTCAAGGGCCGGTCGTGGAAATGGAAGACTTTCAATCAGAAAGGCCCGATCTCTCAACTCTACACGATTGCCTTAGACAATGTGGAACAGAGGGATGGCATCCGCTAGTCCCTATGCGTGTCTCCATCATGGAGATCTTCGCTCATGCGAATGGTTAGCTAGGTAATCAGTTCTTGTCGTTCTGAACCTGGACACGGATGGACTGAGCCATCGTCTTGGCTGACTGCATAGCCTTGCGGACTCTTGTTCCAGCAGCCTTGTTACCCTTGTCGTGCTTTACAGCATCACCCATTGCATCTGT
>CETE01085033.1_pt1 | contig 20736 bp, 12 predicted proteins | sample 531241 | NCBI WGS metagenome assembly CETE01 (sample SAMEA2622336, study PRJEB7988) | marine metagenome | biome: marine biome (ENVO:00000447); feature: deep chlorophyll maximum layer (ENVO:xxxxxxxx); material: "saline water (ENVO:00002010), including plankton (ENVO:xxxxxxxx)" | depth 30 m
CTGCACGTAGCTCCGCCGCCAGACATCAAAAAGACGGCCAATGAATCGGAGACAGACTCAGCACCCTTCGTGTGCAGGCAATGTCAATCACCGATGAAGATGTCGGCGCTCAGGCTACCTGCATACTTACCAAGAGCGCCCCCTAAATAGGCGGGGTGCTTAAGGAGATAAAAAAGCGCCTTTACTGGTGAGGATGATGCTTTACCTGAAACGCTATAAACCCCATGACAATGAATAGAATGAGACAACCGAGCTGAATAAAAACGTGAAAATCAGATGCCAATAAAAACAAAACACCACTGGAAACACGTGATCTTGGCGATCATCCTCTACAGCAGACTCATATCCACCATCAAAATCCCCATAGCCAAACCACAGGGGTAACATCCCGCGGTTTCGTCCACCGACGATTATCTGATATCTGCCCGAGAGTAGGACATCAAGGTGGATCTGAATGGAGGGCAGATAACTGATAATCTAAACAGGAGCGGTCATCTGGTTCTTTATGTCTTTATGGTTGGTTTGCACGTGAAGCTGACGTTTAAAACTCCTTCCCATGAAAACACAAAATATGGTTTTTCATAGGAAACGGGGGTTAGTATGAAGTCTCAGTAATAAGCTGTTATACCACTAAATTCCCGCCGCGAAAAAATTTAAAGGTCTTGATTGTATGCATTTATATCAGTATCAAGGGCGTTTAAAAGTGGAGGAATTAAACCGAGAGATTGAAATGTCATGCGCCTTTATGCCGTTATATGAAAATAAGCCGCCAATGTTACTTGGTTAAAATTCAACCTTTGAACACCAATTTTGACGGCTCGAGACCTTACCTTAAAAGCATATAATTTGCGACTAAACAATCACTAAAATGGCGATTAATACAGTTGTTATTCTTCGTCCTCAATCAACGTCATTAAAATTGTATTGCCGCCTGATGCAGTGGTATCAATGCTAACGGTTTTTTCTAACAGTAACCTATGTATCAGCGTATCAGCGTATTCTGACGCAACAACCGGTATAATTGGACCATCACGGTTAGCAAGCTGTTGACTAAAGTATCCAAGTCTACTGCAATTACTACTTACCACTGCGGCGGAAAGATTTACATGCTGCAACAGCGCATCAAGCATTTCATGTTTAACAATTTGTAGTGCGCAAATGTTTAACCCACATTGGTTGAGTTTATTTTCAATCGCTTTAGCTTCTTCATAAAAAGTGTCTGACACCGCACTAACCACAGTATTGCCTACTGCCAAAGAAGAAATAATAGCCATTAACCAAAAGCTAAATGTGGTATCTTCGTCAGCGTAACATACCACCGGCCCACGCGATTCTAGATAAAGTAAGTTCGACTCTCCCGTTGGTCCAGCTAAAATTAATGGCTTTTTTAATTGCTTTTCAATGCGGTTCAATTGGGTTCTAGACTCAGCGAGTGACTTAGATAAGTCATCGGCAAATTCATCGACAATATCAACAGTAGCTATTTTAGCTAACCATTGGCGCATAAATGAGATGCGCGCATTCAACGTTACATCTCGCCAAGCTTTATGAGCAGCGTTTGCTGCTGCCATCACCGGGTTGATATATTCTCGCGCCAATTCAATATCAATCATGTCGATATCTGCAATATCACTATAGTCGACAGATGTGTTATCAGGTGTAAATTCTTCTTTAACTAATCGACTTAAATAGTTAGGCCCTCCAGCTTTGGGGCCAGTACCCGACAACCCTCTACCGCCAAATGGTTGCACCCCTACTACTGCACCTATCATATTTCGATTAATATAGATATTGCCGGCATTCAGGCTACGGGCAAGATAATTTGCTCGATCTTGCATTCGCGTATGAATACCTGCAGTTAATCCAAATCCTGCATTGTTGATTTGCGCCACTACATTGTTCAAATCAGCCGCTTTGAACCTTATAACGTGAACAATAGGGCCAAAAACTTCTTCCCGAAGCATATTTAAGCTTTCTATTTCGTATAAACGCGGAGCAAATAGAAAATGCTTGTTATTTTGCATTGTTCCTATATCACACTGATACAACAACTCGCTTTTACCCTGCAAACTCTTGTCCTGCAAATACGCTGCGTGGGCATTAAGCTTATCAAGTGCTTTTTGATCAATGACAGGGCCAACATCAGTGTGCAAAAATTGTGGGTCGCTAACACACAGCTCTTGCATAGCACCACTGATCATGGCAATAACTTGATCGGCGATATCTTCCTGTACAAACAGTACACGCAATGCCGAACAGCGTTGCCCTGCACTTTGAAACCCAGAGCGAATAACGTCGTCACACACTTGCTCTGGTAGTGCTGTAGAATCGACAATCATGCAGTTTTGCCCGCCAGTTTCGGCAATAAATGGAACTTGTTGACCACCACGTTTTGCTAATAATCGTGAAATTAATGAGGCAGTTGTGGTTGAACCGGTGAACATCACGGCTTGAATACGCTGGTCAGTAACGACGTGTTCACCCACCACATGGCCCGGAGAGATTATCAGTTGGACTACGTCCTCAGGTAAGCCAACCTCAATCATTAATTTTAACGTTTTCAAAGCGATTAAACTGGTTTGCTCTGCCGGCTTCGCAATTACTGTGTTGCCAGCAACAAAAGCAGCTGCTACTTGCCCCAAAAATATCGCCAATGGAAAATTCCAAGGGCTAATACACAACGTCACACCGCGCGGTGTAAAGCGCATATCCGTTAAGTTATTCTCGGCTTGGCTGGCATAATAACGACAAAAATCAACAGCCTCTCGGACTTCATCTATACTATCAGATACTAATTTTCCGGCTTCTTTAATACATAAAGCAATAAGTTCATCACGATGTTTTTCTAGTGCATTAGCAATACGTCGCAGTAGATTAGCGCGATCACTAAGTGGCGTGGAACGCCATTGCGCAAATGCAGCTTGAGCATGATCAATAATTATCTTCATCTGCTCTGCAGAATGATATTTTAGTTCACCTACTTGTTCCAAATGGTTAGCGGGGTTAATAACACTTATAACCTTACTATGTTGGGTGCTATTCAGTCGCACATTGTCGCGTACCCAATTATCTACATTCGTTTTTAATGCTAATAATTGATTGCCATCATGCAGGTCTAAGCCGCTTGAATTTACTCTTTCAGAGCCAAATAGATTAATGGCAAGCGGAATCGCGGTATTGCGTTTGTCTTTTAGGTCTTGCAGTTTTTCAACGGGATCGGGTAATAGCTCTTCAACTGCTTTAGTTTCATCAACAATTGCATTTACAAATGAAGAATTGGCCCCATTTTCTAGGAGCCGGCGCACAAGGTAAGCAAGTAAATCTTCATGCACCCCCACAGGTGCATATACACGGCATTGCACGCCTTCAATACTCACCACTTGGTCATACAAACTTTCGCCCATGCCATGCAGTCGCTGAAATTCAAAACCGTGCTTTTCACCTTTAGCTAACTCTAGAATCGTCGCTACAGAATACGCATTATGCGTTGCAAATTGGGCAAAGACTGCATCTCTCGCGGCCATCAGTTTTATAGCACACGCTTTGTATGATACATCGGTACTTGCCTTTCTTGTATATACCGGAAAATCAACAAATCCATTAGCTTGAGAATCTTTTATCTCGGTGTCCCAGTACGCGCCTTTAACTAAGCGTACCATTAATTTTCTACCGGTATTTCGCGCTAATTGAATGACCCAATCGACCACCCAAACAGCCCGCTTCTGATAAGCTTGAATCGCTAGACCAAAGCCATTCCACCCATCTAAGCGAGGATCCGTAAATACGCTTTCAATGACATCGAGTGAAAGTTCCAGACGATTGGCTTCTTCTGCATCGACAGTGAAGCCGATATCGTATGCTTTTGCAGTGATGGCCAGCTCCATTAATCGTGGAACCAATTCATCTATTACGCGATTTCGTTGAAAGGCATCAAAACGTGGGTGTAACGCCGAAAGTTTTACAGAAATGCCGGGGCTCTTAATAGGCCCTTTATTACCAGCGGCTTTTCCCAAAGCATGAATAGCCTCTAGATACGAGGCATAATAGCGGTCAGCATCGCGCATAGTCCTAGCTGCCTCACCCAACATATCATAGCTATACACGTAACCCTTCGATTCGCTATCCTTAGCGCGCACTAGAGCTTCATCAATGTTTCTACCCATTACGAATTGTTTGCCCATGATCTTCATCGCATAGTGAACAGATGATCGGATAACAGGTTCACCAAGCCGCCCTATGGTTCGCTTTAACATACTTAGCTGTTGCTCGCGACTGCGATCGGAAAAATGCAATACTTTACCAGTGATCAACAGCCCCCAACTTGAGGCATTTACAAACAACGAATCACTCTTGCCTAGGTGATGGCTCCACTCACCATTAGCTAGTTTGTCACGGATCAGCGCATCTTGAGTATCACTGTCAGGGACACGTAATAAAGCTTCTGCCAAACACATTAAAACGATACCTTCTTCCGACGACAATGAATACTCATTCAGTAATGCATCAACCCCACCTTTACCCGCTTCCATTTGACGAATGTTTATCACCAACTGGCGGGCACGCTCCCAAGCTCGTGATCGGGCGGAAATTCCGATTTCCGCTAGCGGTAACAATTGCTCAATTGCGTTAGTCTCATCTATTCGATAGAAATCACATATATTTTGCCGCAGTTGGCAGGATGTGGCAGGAACTGTTTTTACTAACATGACCGTTATAAATCTCCAGTGAATATATATTAAACACGCGTTATCGAGCAGTCTGGAAAAACTGCTTTGTACTCAACGTTGGTGAAAAAGAGCGTTTTATTTAACGTTGCAAACGTAGGTATAGGGACTTAATGCTATGCAGTATCACAAACGTGAATGCAGCGCCTAGCAATGAATCAATAGAGGAAATATTACTTATTCCAACGAGTTGAAAATGACATAAAAATCCCGCCAAAATGCCGATTAACCAGCTCAGTAAAGTGGTAAAATGGTAACTTGCTATTTCCGGCACTTGTTCATATTCAAACTTTTTAATGACGATAGCGTCGAGGCAATAGATCGCCCCTAATGGAGGGATGACGATTCCCAACACAACCAAGAGGTTAATAAGGTAATTTTGCGCTGGAATGAATGCGATGGCGGTACCAACAACGCCAACGCCCAAGATAATTTTTTGTAACGGCCATCTCTTGGTAACCGTTGCCAATGATAAGCCCGCCGAATATAAGCAAAGTACATTACTAGACCACGCCCCAAACAGGAGCAAAAAGAAAGCGGGAATCGCTAACCCTAGGAGTGACATTACAGCGATAAAATCTGGATTTGCAAAGGCTAAACTAGGCATAGCAGAAAGAAATTGAATGGCAGGAAACGCAATACCTAAGGCAACAAATACGGCAATAGAGGCATAGACTTTGTTTCTTGCAAAACGGCTGTAATCAGGTTGAATTACGACCCCTGCAATATAGCTTCCTACCACCGCTGAAATAGCACTACTCATCGTAAAATCAGTGGTATATTGAGTTGTTTGTAAAGTACCCATTGCCGTACTTTTATAAGCAGCAAAGGCAATAAAGGAAAACATAATAGGAACTAACCAAAGTGCTAATCTGTCGATCCCTTTAAACCCTGAGAGAGTAACCAATACCATTAATATACTCGCGATTAACACAGGAATGTACGCGGGTATCGTTAGGTCAAACCCAATTGCTAGCATTTGTTGTCCGGCTTGCCCTAGTGAATTACAAATCACGCCATACCAACCCACTAACGATATAGCAATGGCCGTGTTACTAAACTTCGCACCGTGTTTTCCAAAGGTATGTTGTGTTAAAAGATAAGTACTTAGCCGAGCTTTCGCACCAACATAACTTGTAGTTGCGCCGAGTATTCCCAAAATAATACTGCCAATAATAAATGCTTTTGCAGCATCACTAGCCCCAAGTGATCCGCCAATACGAGCAGCTACAATAAACACGGCAAAACCTATCGTCCCGCCAATCACCACTAGCGCTATCTCTAAACTTCCTACGCCTGCGTTTTCAGGAACTACAGAATTAGCATAATCATTTTGTGAAGACTGATTTTTCATTGTTGTCTCCTATTGTACTCACAGTAGTTAGTCATCAACCGACAAACCGAAAGGATTATCGATACTAAGACTAGGCTCGGTGAACCATTTTGGTCCTTGGTCAGTGACGTAAAAGTGGTCTTCTAGACGAACGCCAAATTCATTTTCGATACAAATTGTTGGTTCATTACTAAAACACATACCAGGTACCAAGGTCGTGTCATCGTTTGCCACTAAATAGGGTGATTCGTGAATGTCTAAGCCAATGCCATGGCCCGTACGATGCGGTAATCCAGGCAATGCATAAGAGTCACTGAACCCACATTGTGCTAGTGTTTTACGAGCAATATTATCCAAATTGGCACAGGTTTTATTCCGTTCAACGGCATTAAATACGGCAGTCTGCGCTTGTTTTTCAGCTTCCCAAACCGTTCTTTGTTTAGATGAAGGGCTCCCAAAAACATAGCTTCTCGTGATATCGGATGTATACCCCATCAACTTACATCCCGTGTCAATTAGCACCATATCGTTAGCTTTTAACGTTTGTAATTGACTGGTTCCGTGGGGTAATGCTGAATACACGTCAAACAAAACTAAGCAGAAATAAGACCCTGAAGCCCCTACCTTTTTATGAGCCGCATCGATAAAAGAAATAACTTCTTGGCAACTTATTCCTTCATATAAAATACTGGCTGCCGCCTGTTGAACCGCCAGCGTCATCTGCATTACTGTTTCTATGATCGCTAATTCAGCAGAGGATTTTATTTGCCTTAATGGTTCTGTGATTTTATCTGCACACGTTATTTGAAAGTGCTCAGAACCGTTTGAAAGTCTAGTTGCAAAGGTGAATGGCGAAGCACCACAGAGTGCCATTGTCAGATTTCTTACTACGCTATCGTTTATATTGCTATCGTTTATATTTTTATGACAGTAGTAAGTGACTAATGCGAACGGATCTTCATGTTCTTGCCAAGTTAACACATCACCACTGATCAACTTGTTTTCGGCAAAACTATCGAATTCAAATTTTGGTACCACGTAGGTTATACCACCACGTGATGGAATGAGCGCACCAAACAGACGTTCCGTCACCCGCCATTGGATATTGGTAAAATAAACAAGGTTGCTACCTGGTGTTAAAAATAAATAATCCACACCTTGTTGCCGCATCAAATGTTGGGCATTTTCAATCCGCTGTTGAAATTCTGCTAATGCTATAGGTTCTACCCCATTTGTCATATTCACTAAATTATCAAGTGCTTGCTTAGCAGAATTTCCGCCAATACCAATAGTCATACTTAAGGTCCTTAACACTTCCCTTGCTGTACTGACTTGGCATGACAAGGAAACCTGTTCTTGATTCGTAACGTTACCCAAATTTCAGAGATAAAGAGGTCGCCAGATCTCGTAAGATCTGGTTCGCCTCCTGACAATACACACAATAAAACTGGGAAAATTTTGTAGTTAATTGAGATTAATTTGGCTTGTTTTCAGCCCAACCATAAACCTCGGCGGCATAACTTTTAGACACATAGCCATTTTCAACGTCGCGTTGAATTAACTTTTTATCTCGCTTATGAGGATCACCGTAACCAGCACCGTTAGCCGTTATCACACGAACAACATCATGCTCGCTGAGCGGTAATTCGCTCTCAAAACTATGGCTACTGCAATCGCCATTGGAGCGAATGACATCAACTCTATTTAGGGAGCCTTTGTGACCACCGTTCAACGGCCATGGTGGTACTTTAGCCCGCGAATACGCACACGTTAAGAAGGCCTGAGAGCCACGGATCTGATAGTCAATCACCACTCCTTTTCCACCTCTAAACTGACCAGCTCCGCCGTCTTCGGGGTTTAACGCCATTTGATTGACTCTTACGCCATACCTAACTTCAGCAATTTCTGCCGGACAATTAAAGGTATCACCATGCATAGATGAAAATACCGCATTGGCGCCATCACTGTTTTTGCTCGCACCCCACCCCCCTATTTCAGGTTCGATGATAGAAAAATGTTTACCTGTGTCAGGGTGATTACCACCCAAAATAGTCGCGCAAATTGAAGAGAAACCACCAGCAGGTAATAGGTCGGGAATATGCGTAGCTAAACAACGCCAGATAAGATCTTTCAAACGAATCATCGTTTCAAAGTACATACCGCAAGGTGCAAACCCTGACACATCATAGATACTCCCAGGGCGGGTAATAATATCCATGACCCGAAAACATCCACCATTTGCTTTATTTCTATCACCCACTAGCGAAAGTAACAGCATACGACAGGCCAATGCAGTGCCGTCACGTGAAAGGTTAATTGGCACATCGACCTGATCGGGAGCATCAGATAAATCAATACGAATTTTGTCGGACGACACGTTTACCGTAACACTAATGGTAGTGCCATCATCTTGCTGCTCTTGGAGATAAAAATTCCCTGTTGGCATTTTTTCCAAGACCTTGCGAGCCATGGCCTCACCATCATCCAAATAATTTTCTACTGCACGACAAAAGTGTTCAACACCATATTTATTAGCAATTTCGATGATGCGTTTGGCACCAATTTGTAATGAAGAAATCTGTGCCCACATGTCGCCTTTTAAGTAGTCAGACATCCTTGAATTCACTTGGATTATATCCATTACTGCGGCAATAGGTTCACCTTTTGAAAATATGTGAACGGCGGGAATACGGATTCCTTCTTGAAATATATCTTTAGCATCTGCCGACATAGAACCCGGTGATTTACCCGAAACATCATTCCAATGAGCGATGTTTGCAGTCCACGCTATTAGAACGTCATCCATAAAAACGGGTTTAACGAAGGCAACATCATTTAGATGGGTGACTCCTCCATAATGGGGATCATTACTTATGAAGATGTCACCGTCATGGATATTGTCTAACCCAAACTTTTCAATAATCACGGAAACGGTTCTGTCTAGTGCACCAACAAAAGCAGGTATACCTGAACCCGCACTCGCTAAGTTACCTTTGGCGTCAGTAATAGCTGTAGCCATATCAAGAACTTCATAGATAATCGGGCTCATTGCGGTTTTGGCGATGGTGGCAAACATTTCATCACTAATAGCTCTAAGTGAGCTTTGAATTATTTCAGCACTGAAGTTGTCATTAGTCATTGCGGCTCTCCATTCAGGTGAACAATTACATTTCTGTATGGGTCAATTTCAACCTTTTGTTTAGGATGGATAACTATGGTCGTGCCACTTTCTTCAATAATTGCAGGACCATTAAATTGCATTCCATCCTCAAGTAGCTCACCATCGAAAATAGTGGCTTTGTGCATACCTTGTTCCAGGTAATCGACTTGACGCTCCCCTTTAATAGCTTCACTCAGGCTTCTTCCGGTATTAATTGACGGCTGCAACATTACTTTACCTACATCCATTTGTGCCGAGATATGTAATCCTATCAACTCTATGCGACTATCCAGTTGATAGCCGTATTCTTGCTCATACATTTGATGGAATAGTGCTTCAGTTTGTGCAATGTTCTCGCTAGAAATAGGAAGTGTAATAGGAACCTCAATTGCATGTTCCTGGTTTTGGTAACGAAAACGTCCAAACACACGGGTGTGAAGAGTAGATGTATCTAGCTCATCATCTTCAAAGGCTTGGCTTATCTCGTTGGTTAATGAGGAAATTTGACTCTGAATTTGGTTACTTGCTGCGTCGTCCCAATCACTTAACCAAGTAATAAATTGGTCACGTCGTAAATCAGAGACAAGCATGCCCCACGCTGAAAATACTGAGGCAGTAGCAGGAATCACCACTTTCTTCATACCCAATTCATGTGCAAGAGCACAAGCATGCATCGCTCCACCGCCACCAAACGCCACAAGAGTAAAATCACGAGGATCATGGCCTTTATTAACAGAAACCAATTTCAATGCATTTACCATATTGTTATTGGCTATTTGTATAATGCCACGTGCCAATGCTTGGGAGGAAATATCAAGCTCATCAGATATCGACTGCATTGCAGTATTAACAGAGGCCATATCAGCTTTAATTGAGCCACCACAAAAATAATCTGGATTGATTCTACCTAAGACCAGATTAGCATCTGTTGTGGTCGGCACTTTGCCGCCTCTTCCATAGGCAGCTGGGCCTGGGCTTGATCCGGCACTTTGCGGACCCACATTTAATTTACCGAACTGATCTAACCATGCTATTGAACCACCACCGTTACCGATTTCAACCAAGTCGACAACTGGTACCATTAGCGGGTAACCAGCACTTGTTAAGTCTCGTTCGATATAATAATTAGAAGTCACGGGTAACTGGCCATTAATTATCAGACTGCATTTGGCCGTAGTGCCACCGATATCTAACGCTAAAATATTTTCTTCACCAATGATGCGCCCGACTTCTGCCGCCCCCAAAATACCGCTTGCTGGCCCCGACTCCACCATTGAAATGGGTACCGCTTTTGCTGCTTCTACAGTATCGACCCCGCAATTAGACTTCATCACATACAAGCTACCGTTAAAACCTTGCTCGCTTAAACCATCTTCAAGGCGACTTAAATAACTTGCAGCAACAGGTTTAACGTAGGCAGCCAGAGCAGTACTTGATGTTCTTTCATATTCCCGCCATTCACGAGAAATCTGAGAAGATATTACGATGTGAATTTCTGGTATAAGTTTGGCTAGCGCATCAGCGATTTGCTTTTCATGTTCGTTATTTTTGTATGAATTTAATAAACAAACAGCCACCGCTTTTATTCCATTGGCTTTCAGCTGCGCAACAATGCCATCGAGAGCAGCAATATCAACCGCAGTTTCAATTTCGCCAAAATGGTTAATTCGTTCGGTAATTTCATAACGATGCGCGCGAGGAATAAACGGCTCAGGTTTTTTGAAATTAAGGTTAAAGAAATCAGGGCGATTGCCTCTACCAATTTCCAGAACATCTCTAAAACCTGTGGTAGTGATTAATGCTGTTTTATCGCCCTTTCTTTCAGTCAAAGCATTAATTACAACCGTAGTTCCATGCGACATAAGGTCAATATCGCTAATATCTATTGCCGCTTTATCGAGGACATTTAGCACACCTTTTTCAAAACTAGGAGGTGTGGTATCCGATTTAGCCGTTTTAATTACCTGTCTACCAGAATCATCCGAACAAAACTGTACTAAGTCGGTGAATGTGCCGCCAACATCTGTCGCAACAAAATTCTTGGTCTTCATAGTTTACTCCTTTTCACCCAACGCAATGACCAGCCACGGATACAATGTTTCCAGAGCCTCAGTGGTAAGTTCTTGGTACGCGCCTTCTTGTGCCAACAAATTTACCGTTCCTATTACTTTTTGGTTCTTTATCACTGGGAAATTTATTACTGCGCCTAACTCAAGCTGAGCAATCACTGCATGGTCAAAAAACACTTTTTTGATGTCACTTAACGTATTTGCAATAAACGGTTTGGCGTTGTTAATTACCTGTTCTGTCCAAAAATTTTCTGGAAAAGGTTTCATTCCTCCAACGGGATATATGTCAGGTTGGGAGGAGTACATCCTTCTTGCTTGTTGGTTAGCCATATCTATTACTGAAAGGGTAAATAGCTTTATTGGGTATGACTGAGCGAGCTGTTGTTGGAGTTCCGCAAGGAACTCCTCCACTTGCCCAGTTTCTGTTAATTCTTTTAAATGAAACTGCATTAGAAATTCACCACGCTCACTTAAAAGAAGTCCCAGCGAACTTCAACGCCATAGCTACGTGGTGCAGCAGGATGAGCAAAGCCACCTAATACCCACTCTGCGTTGTATTCTTCATCCGTTAAGTTCTTAGCCCAAAGTGAAACACTGAGGTTATCATTATTGAAAAAGCCAATACGTGCAGATAGGAGGTCTAATTCTTGTCTAGCAGTTGAATTCAAAGGATCCCAGTATTGCTCTCCCCGACGCTCCCAATCTAAACGCCATTGCGACACCCAATCACTGCCCAATTCCATGGTGTACTGCACACCCAAATTGAACGTATAGTCTGGAACATAAGGTGCTTTATTACCGATAGTTGATGGTTCTAACTGATATGCGGTAATTTCACTATCAGTAATACCAGCACTGGCATTTATCGATAAATTTTCGAATAACGTTGTGCCGAATTCAATTTCGCCACCGCGCAATTCAACTTCGTCTATGTTAACTAATACTTGTGCCCCAACAGCTCCTACAAAAACATAGTAATGTTGGTTATCTATCGTTGAATCAAAAATAGATACATTTAAGCGTGACTTGATAGCAGGAAAAAATGCTTTCAAACCAACTTCGAGGTTATCTGTTTCTTCCGCTTCGTAAACATCACTTACACCATCTAGACCAACGTTAGACGCAGCGACCCCAACGCCACTTTGGTTAAAACCACCACTTCTGAAACCCACTGCATAAGTACCGTATAGCGATATGTTGTCAAAACCAGTGTAGGAAAGTGATACCTTGGGTTGAAATTTAGAAAACGTTTTTGAGCGCACTTCCCCTGAGTTAACATCAAACTCAACTGGAGCGCGGTTAGTTTGTTCTCTTTCATCTTTGTCGTAACGACCCGCAAAGGTTATTTCCGTATCTTCGTTTAAGTCAAAATTGACCTGAGCGAAAAGTGCTGATGCTTGGTTGTCGTTGTCATCCGCTAGGAAAGTAAGAGTAGGACTAATGGCACTGGTCGTTAACGGAGCGGTAGTAACCTTGCCAATACCCAAACCCAGATCTAAACCTGTTGCAGATGAAATATAACGATCTGTCTGTAACATGTAGGCTCCCGCTATCCATCTGAACGGACCTTCATCAGTAGACGTTAGTCTGAATTCCAGACTATTAGCAGAAGTATCTAAATACTGTGTTTGCACACCGTCAAGTACATTGGGTCCAAACGGTGAAGTCGCTGAAGGGTTACGAGTGTAAGGAAATTGATCACCCGAGAAATACTCTTCAACATTATCATTTGCAGCAATAAGCGATGCGGTGACACCGGGTAATTGCCAATCAAATTTTAGTGATGCTGACTGAATTTCACGCTCATTAATACCTAAATTATTTGCTTCTATTTTAACTGAAGTGTCGCTGGCGTCGTTAATACCGAATAACGGTTGATAAACATAGTTGAGTGAACCCCCTTCTGTATCGCCATAAGATAGTCGCAAATCAGCCGTAAAGGTGTCTGACATTTCCCAGACAAAACGGCCTCGAATATTGTTATCATCTTGGAAGTCAACTGGCGTGTCTAAAAACACATTATCGATTAACCCATCAAACGTTTTAGTTGATGCAGTGAGTCGATAGAAAAAGTTGTCACTTAACGCACCGCCATACGCAGCCGTCATCGCTAGCAAACCACCATTACCCGCGTCAAATTCTACATAAGCCATAGGATCGTCACTCGGCATAACTGTGGTGATATTTATAGCACCACCAATTGCATTACGACCATACAACGCACCTTGCGGCCCCTTTAACACTTCAATTTGAGCGATATCGAACAAATCGACGTTAAATTGGTTTGGGCTAATTTGTAAAACACCATCTACAGAAATAGCAACTGGCGATTCTCCGTTCCGTACCTGCGATAATCCACGTACAGTAATGAAGCTCGTACCGGCGTTTTGGGCTTCAACAATTGTCATATTGGGAGTAAGAGAAATAAAATCAGCCGCTCTTTCCAATCCTAAGTCTTCAATTTCTTGTTGGCCGAACGCGGTTATTGCAATTGGGACATTTTGAATATTTTCAGACCGTTGCCTTGAAGTCACTTCAATGATCTCTACATCACTTTCTGCAGCTTCGCTTGCCGTTAGTGGTTGATTTTGTGCAAATGCAGATTGTTGCGCTAGGCAAGTGCTTATAGCCATACCAAGTATCGATAGCCTAAAAGGCTTGGGCGAATTCATATGTTTCTCCTGATTTTATTCTGAGAGGGGTTCCCCTGACGTCGTATTTAGCTACGATTTAGCTCAACGTAAATCTATAACGTTGCTACTTTTTTAAATAACTCACCAAATGGGTAGGGACGCCCATCGGCCACCCACAACCTACCCATAAGGGTGGTTATGTGTTACGGTTTCCCTTTCCACGCCGCCCAACAAATGAAATCGACGAGCAAAAGCACATGACCACCAGATCTAAAGCCCACGAATTAATGCAGCAGAAATTTAACCCTCCAGTGCAAAGGGCAAACTCATGTGCTAGGTCAGCGCTTATTAAGTTATTGTCAGATAACCCATTTACCACAGTGCGGTTGTTAATAGGTCCGGCGGGCTTTGGCAAGTCAACAGTAATGAGCCAATATGTCACAGAGCAATTGCAAATCTACCCAGAAGCAACTGTGGTTTGGATTTCAATTGATGATAGTGATAACGAAGACAATCAGTTTTTTCGTTTGTTGTCACAAGCGTTTGTTGCTAAAGACGTTGTGAATAAATCGACGGTTAGTGAATCAATGAATTCCGCGAGTAGCGCGCTACTCGAAGAATTTTCTACGTCATTGTTGACGCAAATTGTAAATTACCCGAAAAAAATCATGTTTGTGCTAGATGATCTCCATCACATAGATTCTCCAATTATTTTCAGGTTTTTAGAAAAATTACTTGATATAAAATCTCAAGGTGTACAGTTGATAATTAGCTCACGGATTTCACCATCATTGAACCTATCACGCTACGTGATACAGGGAGAGGTCGTTGAAGTCAATCCCGAGAACCTAAGATTTACCCTTGAAGAAACTCAACAATTGCTAGCCAATCGATTAACGGTAGATGAAATAAAACATTTTCATCATCAATCAGATGGTTGGCCGGTTGCTGTTCAACTACTACGAATATGGTCAGATCAAAATCCTCATGCGCGTTATGAGGAACAAGTATCCGGTAGTGCTCACTTGTTAAATAGATTCTTAGCAGAACAAGTCTTTTCGGGATTAAGCGCCGCCGCACAGCACTTGTTACTCCATGTGAGTTTGTTGGATAGATTTAGCGCCGATTTTGCAGACTATTTGTGTGGAACAGAGCATTGTGCGCGTATTCTTAGCGACTTAGTCAATGATTTTTCCTTGATAACGCCTCTGAATGCCGAACGCCAGCATTTTCGTTTACACCAACTGTTTGCTAATTACCTACAAGAAAAACTCGCCTACGATAGGGGCCCTATTTATTTACTTGGCCTGCGTGAAAAAGCTGCCTCTTGGTTATACCAACATGGTGATATATTGGAAGCGGTAAAGCAATGTATAAAGGCTAAAAAGCCAGAAATGGCACTTCATTTCATTACAGAAGCTGGCAGTTGGGGGCTAGTGATGACGAGAGGAATAAGCCTTGTAGAATCAATTTTGAACCAATTTACCCCTAGTCAAATTTCACATTCTTCCTGCCTTAGTAATATGAAAGCCTATCTTTGCCTCAAATTTGGTTACCTGGAGGAAGCCACAAAACATCAAACTATCGCCCAAACGCTACACGCTAGTGGAGAAGATACGAGTGCTAAAGCAACTGATTTACAAGTTATGCGCTTAATACTAGCCGTGTACACTGACGAAAATGTGACATTAGCACTGTATGAACAAACTGAGCTTCTCATGGAAGAGTTACCAAACGAGGATCACTTAGCTAAAGGCACTATTCTAGCGTTGCAAGCCCTTGTCCTTAATCAAGTAGGTAAATTCAACGAGGCAGAAAAAAGCGCTCGCAGTTCATTATTAGAAATGCAACTTGCTGATTGCCCTGTAGGGGTAAATTACGCTCTATTTCACTTTGGCTTAAACCTTTGCTATCGAGGTTACATCCAACAAGCTGAGGAAACACTAAAACAAGCGTACGACATGGCAATTCACCATTTGGGTTTGGACAATGGGTTAACTCATATGGCCACCTGTTTCCTAGGATTAGTGCGATACCAAATTAATCAACATGAGTTGAATGAAGCAGCGATAGAGCAGAGCCTACACAATTTAGAAAAAAGTGATTGCTGGGTCGAATTGTTGATTATTAGCTACCAGATGAACATTGATTTAGCACTTTCAAATAGTAAACCAAATTTAGCACTCCAATATGTGGAAAGAGGCTTAAGGGTCGCAGAACAGAGAAATTTTCGTAGACTAGAAACCATGTTACGTATACTTGAGCTTAAGATACACGTAATGAGTAGCCCCGACTTTACTATCGCTAATGAATGGTTAGTACAATATGACAACCTAGAATCTAATTGTTGGCACGCTCAACTAGAATTAGGATATACCTTATCGATTTACTATTGGCAAAAGAACCAATTCAGAAAAGCTCGGCAATATGCAGAAAAAATAGACGCCAAAGCGACAGCAATCGGCGTACCCTACAAACGAGCCCCTGCGTTAGGTATATTAAGTGTTATTTATAACAGTGAAGATTTACAACAAGCCTCTTTTCAACAATTTTTGCTACTTATTAATTTGTGTACTGAGTTAAAAATAATAAGGCCATTGATTTTATTGCCTGATTCTTTTGAAGGCATTGCTCAGAAATTGAAAAATAGCAAAGCATGGTCCACCCTGCCCCCAGCATCTAAGGCTCTTGTAGAATCTTACTTACAAACCAAAGGCAGAGAAACACAGCAGGCGTCGATTACAACTACCCTTTCCCATCGCGAGTTACAAATCATTGAGTACCTTACCAAAGGGTTAACTAATAAGCAGTTGGCCTCAGAAATGGGAGTATCTGAAAATACCATCAAGTTTCATTTGAAAAATTTATTCACGAAATTGTCAGTAACCAACCGAACTGAGGCTGTGATTAAATTCAAAGGACACATTTAATTTACACTATTATCAAATCAAACTTTCAAACTCATAATTGTCCATTGTAGTGGCAGACTAAACCCGAACACCATTTTAAGCAGGTATTTACCTCATGGTTTGTTGCTTTCTCATTGACTCCCCAGTGAGGGTTATCCGGTGAGCATTGTGGATGAGGCGATCTAGTAGCGCATCGGCAACCGTGCCGTTACTTATCATTGAATGCCATTGCTCTACAGGTAGCTGACTACAGATGATGGTGCTACTTACGCCGTGCCTGTCTTCTACCACCTCCAGTAAGTCTGTTGCCTGTTTGACGGTGAGTTTTTCCAGTCCCCAGTCATCCAGGATCAGTAGCTGTTGTTTCGCTATCGTTGCTAGCTGCTTGGTGTAACTGCCATCAGCGTGGCCGATGTGTAAGTGCTCGTTTAATCGTGGTAATCGCCAGTAACCAACACGTATTCCCTGGCGACACGCTTGTTCACCAAGCGCACAAGCTACATAGGTTTTACCGCCACCTGTGGCTCCGGTAACAATGATATTCTGATGATGACTAAGATATCCGCCATTTAATAAATCGGCCATTCTTGGCTTTTGTAATCCGCGGCCATTGTCGTATGACAGTTCTTCCGGTGTTGCATTTAACCTGAGTCGTGCCTGTTTACGAAGTCGGTTGATGCGGTTTGTCCGTCTTTGGTTCATTTCATGGTCAACCAGCAGGGACAACCGTTCCTCGAAGGCTAATTCACAGTAGGTGTTGGGTTGAGCGCGTTGCTGTTTTAACATATCCGCAATCCCTGTCATGCGCAGTTGCTGTAATTGTTGGATGAGTAGATCGTTCATTTGAGTTCCTTATTTGTAATATTTAGGGCCGCGGATGTTGTGATGAGTGAGATTGGGCGTTTCAACGTCATCCACTTTCGGGGCATTATCAAGGTGGGTGTGCAACAGCGATTTCACGCTGGCTCGACAGGGATTACCTATATCAATAGCCCGGCGACAGGCTTGTTCCAGGCGACTTTCGCCGTATTTCTTTGCAAGGTTAAGTAGCCCAAGGCAGGCCCGATAACCTTGCTCTGGATGTGGTTTGCTTTGCAGAATGGCGTCGGTGACTTCAAGTGTGGAAGGGCCGATCTGCTTTGCCCAGTTCTTGAGTCTTCCGGGTGACCATTTCTGATGCTGATGATTGGCAGGCATATGCTCATCAACACAGGTAAAGCCACCTTTTCGGTCACTACGCATGTGTTGTGCAATGCACTCGCGTTGGTAGTAAATCCGAATAAGCCGCTTAGAAGCCTGTATTTCAACTGACTTGCCGACAAAGAGGTGAGGAACTGAGTAGAAATGGTCTTTGTACAAGACATGGTAATCAATACCGACTCTGGCAATATGGATTTCAGTGTATTCCCATGGTGTTGTGGGTAACGGGGCCAGCTCTGGTTTATCCAGCGATTCAAACAAGGTTTGTCGGTTTCCCGGTAATCGCTGGAATGGTTTCTGATTCAGTTCATGCAGTAACGCCCGAATAGCAACATTAAGGCCTGATAAGGTATGGAAGACCTGATGCCGCAATTTTGCCATTATCCATCGTTCCACAATGAGTACGGCATTTTCTGCTTTCGCTTTATCTTTTGGCTTCAGAGGTCTTGCAGGCATCACGGCGCAGCCATAATGATTCGCTAATGACTGGTAAGCTGTATTCAACTGAGGTTCAAATCGACAGGCTCTGGTGACCGCTGACTTGAGATTGTCCGGTACCAGCAATTGCGGCACGCCGCCGAAGAAGGCAAACATAGCCACATGCGCCTCCAGCCAGCTTTCGAGCTTCTGGTTTTCTGTGGCAATCGCAAAGGTGTAGTTTGACGCGCCCAGTACCGCAACAAAGACCTGGGCATTACGCACTTCTCCGGTGCCGGGATTTACAATCGGTAATGTCGGCCCACAGAAGTCGATAAATAGCTTCTCGCCTGCTTTATGCGTAAATCGCATCGAGCGCTTTTGCTGGGATTTCCATTCACGATAATTGTCGCAAAACTGGCTGTAGCTATAGCAAGCATCAGGGTAATTAGCCTGATATTCCTCCCAGAGCAGCAGTTTAGTTACACCTTTACGCCGCAGTTCAATATCCATCAGGCCATAATCAGGTTTAATACGGCCCGCTTTCCTGTCAGGATAAAGTGACTGATGTAGCCATTGATCGGAGGCATGCTCAGGTAACGGCCAGCCACAATCCAGGGTTCTGAATTTACCGAGAATATCAGATATAGTGGCAGCCCCCACATTCAGTCTCCTGGCGATGTCCCGGTTACTGAGGTTTTCATCAAGCTTAAGATAGAGAACCGCTTTAACGCGTTCTATGTCAGTAGGTTTTGACATACTTGTTTCCTCTTTAAAATTAAAAGAAGTTAACAAGCATAAAAGACTGATCGGGTGGTGAAGAAAAAGTCTGTGATCGAATGACCGGAATAGAGTTGATCGGGCTAGCCAGAATCAGCGATCGAGAACATCAGAATACGCAATCCGACCTAAGCCGACAAGAAGTCTTTACCCAAAATGTGTTTGATAACTTACCGCTGGCAATTATCGTCAAAAAAGCCTCAGATTTGACGATTGTGCATGTGAATCTCGCTGCACAAGAAATATTAGGACAGCAGAAGGCAGAGTTGCTCGGGCATAATGACTTTGACATCTTTGAAGTTGAAGACGCTGCACGTATTACCGCTTCAGACACAAATGTACTCGATACACTCAACTCAGCAACAATACAAGAAGAAGCAGTCAAGATTGGAGATGAAATACGCTATCTCTCCACACGTAAAACTCCCATATTCGACCGTGGGCAGAACCAACAGCCATGCTTTTTGTTAACAATAATTGAGGATGTCACGGAACTTAGGAAAACACGTCAGGCGTTAGAGCACGCCAACAAGCGAATGGCTATGGCCGCCGATGCCGCCCAAATTGGATTTTGGGAATGGAACGCACAAACTAATGAGCTTATTTGGGATGATTGGATGCACAAGATATACGGGCTCCCTAAAACTAAGCAACAAGCCGATTATTCCGCTTGGGCTGCCACAGTTCACCCCGAAGACTATCCCACGGTTGCAGCACAATTTGAAGAAGCGCTCATTCAAAAAACAGAGTTTCACACTGAGTTTAGAATGTTAACACCTGATGATGACATTCGCTATATAAAAGCAGACGGAAGCGCAGAGGGGACGAAAATGTTTGGAATTAACATGGACATCACCGCGCGCGTGATCGCCGAAAAGGAAGCTGAACGTTTATCATTAACTGACTCTCTCACAGGTCTTGCGAATCGAAGCGCTTTATTACAGTACCTTGAGCGTGAAATCCCTCGAAATGCACGTCAAAATACACGTCTCTTTTGTGTATATATCGATTTAGACAAGTTCAAACCTATTAACGATACTTATGGTCACAAAGCAGGCGACGAGGTGTTAATCGCTATTGCGAAGCGTCTTTCTGATACCGTTCGTCAGTCCGATTGCGCTGCGCGTATTGGCGGTGATGAATTTGTTGTAATGCTCACCGACATTGACAATGATAATGACGCGGCGCACTTGTCTTCTCGCCTACAATTTGAGATCATCTCACCGATTTATACATCAGCTGGTCAGTTGACCGTAGGCGCTAGGGAAGATGCGAATAAGTCCCCGATGTGAGATCATAGCTGCATAGTAAATCACAGCCATTACCGCCCATGAGCCAACAGTTAACTTTTGCCGATAGCGAGTTTTCCAGCAAGCGCCGTCAGACCCGTAAAGAGATATTCTTATCCAGAATGGATAACCTGCTGCCGTGGTCTCAATTGCTGGAAGTGATTGAACCCTTTTATCCTAAAGCAGGCAATGGCAGACGTCCATATGCGCTTGAGACCATGT
>CETE01076101.1_pt1 | contig 20613 bp, 14 predicted proteins | sample 531241 | NCBI WGS metagenome assembly CETE01 (sample SAMEA2622336, study PRJEB7988) | marine metagenome | biome: marine biome (ENVO:00000447); feature: deep chlorophyll maximum layer (ENVO:xxxxxxxx); material: "saline water (ENVO:00002010), including plankton (ENVO:xxxxxxxx)" | depth 30 m
AAAAAATCTAGGATAAGTAACGTCGCAAGCTGGAATATCGGTCTTCAAGAGTGCAGATAAAAAGAGAGTTGGTGCTTATGCTCCGTTAAAGATGCAGCATGCTCAGTCTGGTTATTTTCTACGCCAGCTAAAGTCAGTCAATTATCTGACACTGACATCGTAGCAAAGCAGCAAGTCTTGATCTCGCAAGTAGAGCTTACCGTTTGCGACAACAGGGTGCGGCCAGGCCTTATGATCACTGCGATTGGGTTGATCGAAGCGGCTTACCTCTTCATAGCCGTCCGGCGAAGCCTTAATCAGGGCGACGGGACCGTGCTCAGAACGAAGGTAGAAACGATCGTCTGCGTAAAGTGTGGCACCTTTGCCAACGCTGCGCTCGATGAACCTGGGTTTTCCGGTCTGGATATCTACGCAGCGGAAGGTCGATCCGCTACCACCAAAAACATGACCATCAAGAAGAATCACTCCGCCATGATGATTTGAAATTTCTTTGCTGGCATAAATTTCTTTCGCAGACCAGATGTCCCCACTTTTACTCACCTTGAATCCATTACAGCCGATTCCGTAGGAGGAGGTTACGAAAATCATGTCACCATCGATAACCGGTGTAGTGATAACTGCCGTTTTACCGGGGCGATCGGCTTTCCAAAGGATGGCGCCAGTTTCCGGGTCAAGGCCAGCGAGACTTTTTCCAGTGAGTTGGATGTACTGGCGCACTTCGTGGATGGTCGCAATGACCACGGAAGAATAGCCTGCGGTATCAGTCCAGTCGCTGGTCTGCCATCGCTTCTTGCCGGTCTTGCGGTCGATTGCCAACACAGTGCCCTCGTTACCTCCTGGTGTGACTACCACTTGATCGCCATCGACGAGCGGGGACTCGCTATACTTCCAACCTGACATCATCTTACCGCCAAAATCGTTGGTTAGGTTCACCTTCCACTTGGGCTTTCCAGTCGATACATCGAGGCAGGCGAGATCGGAGTGTTGATTAAGCACGAACACCTCACCTTCAGCTACCGTAGGCGTGCTTCGGGTGCCCGGGTATTTCTGATGACCGCCTGCTTCCCCTATTCGCGTTCTCCACGCAGGGCTGCTGTCTGCCTCATTCAAAGCAATGGCGTAGCTACCATCTTCAAGATCGCCGAGAGTAAATATTTTGCCGTCTGAGATGGAAATACTCGAGTAGCCCGCCCCCAGGCCGCTGGCTTCCCAGACGAGATTTGGGCCACCTTCTGGCCATGACTGGAGTAGCCCTGATTCTTGCGATATGCCGCTACGATCCTTTCCGCGCCATTGAGGCCAGTCGTCAGCAAAGATAATTGTAGTGAAAAAAGCTACCGCAACAAAAAAGGCGGCATGTGGAAGTGTGGATGATTTCATGGCAGAGCTTTGATTTACGGAGATGCTGAGAAATTTTAACGGACAGGTCCACGATTTTGCCGGACGCGATTCCGCTCTGGAGGAGTGGCCCTCTTGATCTGTCATAATTTTTTCGGTTTTAGTAGGGTTTGATGTTAACTAATTACGAACAGGTGGCTATTCAATGAGTTGAAGTCTTCGTGACTGTCCATAAAAAATATTTTCACATAAAACCTGAAAATAGCGATACGTCTCAGGAGGAATCTGGCTGAGGTATTGCCGCACTTTGAGAACCGTTCGTTTGGAGAATTAATTCCATGATATTCCGATCTTTTTTAAGTCTACTGATGACATTGGCTGCGATATCCACGGCGGCGGATAAGCCTAATGTATTGTTTCTTGCGGTCGACGATATGAATGACTGGCTGGGCTGTCTTGATACGACGCCCCGTGCAATCACACCCAATATCGACCGATTGGCAGGGCGTGGTTTGAATTTTACCAATGCGCATACCGCAGGTGTTTTTTGCGCTCCTTCCCGAGCTGCAATTTTTTCGGGTCAGTTCGCCTCAACAACCGGATGCTACACGACAGCGACTTACTTTGTGGATCATCCTGATATTGTCCCGTTACAGTCTAGCTTTGCGCGAGCTGGATACAACACTTACGGCGCCGGAAAGCTGTTTCACCATCCAGCCGGGGCTATTGACGTGCGTGACTGGACTGAGTTTTTCCTGAGAAACCAGGTTCAAAGGGAGACCGGGTGGCCGCTCAATAGTTGGAGCGAGGAAACACCTTTTCCAGATCCGTTCCCGGCCAGTGTCTACAATCGTGATGAGGAGGTGACCGGAGGACTGTTTCTCGAATGGGGAGCGATTCCTGACGAGAAAGAAGAGATGATGGCTGATACTCAACGCATCAACTGGGCCGTGGAACAACTCCAGAAGAAACACGAAAAACCGTTCTTTCTTGCATGTGGCATTTACGCCCCTCACTTTCCCAACTACTGCCCGAAGAAGTATTTCGATCTCTACAATATCGAAGAAATTGAGACGCCTCCATACAAGGTCGATGACCTCGATGACCTGCCGGAAAAGATTAAGAAAATTAAAACGAATCGTTCTCGGATTCACCAGCGCCTTGAATCCCTCGATGCGGTCGAAGATGCGATTTTGGGATATCTCGCTTGCATCAGTTACGCCGATGCAATGATGGGACGCGTGCTCGATGCTCTCGAAGCGAGCCCTTATGCCGACAACACGATCGTGGTGCTGTGGAGTGATCACGGCTACCACCACGGTGAGAAGGGTGACTGGGGTAAGCACACCTTGTGGGAGCGCACTTCAAATGTTCCGTTTATATGGGCTGGGCCCGGAGTTGCTAAGGGCAAGAAGACGGATGTGACGGTCAGCCTGATTGATATGTATCCCACCTTCGTTGAGATGTGTGATCTGCCGGAGCCATTACAAGAGCTCGAGGGGACTTCCATCGCGGCGACGCTGGCAGATCCAGATTCGGCAGAAGATCGAAACATCTTTCTTCCTCACATGAATCCAGGCGAGTTTGCCATCATCAATCGTGAATGGCGGTATATCCGCTACGGCAAAGACGGTGAAGAGCTCTACGATTTGAAGAACGACCCTAATGAGTGGGATAACCTTTCTTTGCATCCAGAGATGGCTGGCAAAATGGAGGAATTGGATGCGTTAGCACCCACTGAATTTGCTAAACCCGTCACGAAACTAAGCGCTAAACGAGACCTGCTTTTTGAAGGGGAGACCTTTCGCTGGATGAAGCGGGAGCCCAAGCCGGCAAGAAATAAGGAGTGAGGACTTGCGTTGAGACGCGGGCCTCGCGACCTTCGAGTATGCCGGAAGTCACCCATCAAGTTTCGCTCGAATATCGTGTGCCATATGCGGATACGGACCAAATGGGGTTCGTCTACTACGCCAATTTCCTGGTCTACTTTGAACGTAGCCGGAATGAGATTCTCAGGAATCTCGGCATTCCCTATGTCGAATTGGAAGAACGAGGGGTGATTCTTCCCGTCTTAGAAGCTCATTGCGAATATCGGCTTCCGGCAAAATACGATGATATTCTAAAAATCTTGGGTTGGGGTGAGATTGTCGGAAAAGCGAGGATCAAGTGCCACGCTGAAGTTTGGCGCGGAGAGGAGCTTCTCGCATCGGGATACACGGTGCATGCTTCTCTCGATAAAAAAACGCTTCGGCCGGTCCGCGTGCCTAGCGAGATATTCGCCTGAAAGAGCATAGGCGCGTTCGCGAGTCGATTTCTTGTTAATGATTTGCAGGGTTTTCGCTACTCATCAGTAAACCAGACTTTGGCGCCTCTAGAATAGTTTGAAAAATTGATCAACTCATGAAGACCCTTATCTCCTTTTCCGTTCTTCTTGTGTCCCTGACGCTTGGAGCTGCCGATCGTCCCAACATTGTCGTGATCGTCTCAGATGACCAAGGATATGCTGATGTGAGTTATAATCCCCATTCCCCTCCGGAGGTGAGCACGCCACATATTGATGCCCTAGCGGCAGAAAGCGTGATATGCACAAGTGGCTATGCGAGTGGACATGTTTGTTCGCCAACACGGGCCGGCTTGATGACAGGGCGCTATCAGCAGCGCTTTGGTATCTACACGGCGGGCGAAGGGGGTAGTGGTATGCCGCTTGATGAGAAGTGGATCCCCATGTTTATGGGTGAGGCGGGTTATGTTTCTGGAGCCTATGGTAAATGGCACCTTGGCTTGGATATGTCCCGTCACCCGATGAATCGTGGTTTTGATGAGTTTTATGGATTCATGGGGCGGGGGGCACATCCCTACTTTGATCATTCCGATCCAGATCATCCAATTTTTAAAGGGCTTGAACCGGTGACCGATGAGGAAGGTTATCTGACGACTCGCATCACTGAGGAAGCCGTCGACTTCATCGATCGCCGTAAAGAGGAGCCATTCTTTCTCTACGTCGCTTACAATGCGGTTCACTCACCGGCGGAAGCACCGGAGGAGGATATCAAGCCGCTGACAGATGATCCGCTGCGCAACACGCTCATGGCGATGCTGAGGCATCTCGACAACGGCGTCGGGGAGATTGTCGGGAAGTTGAAAGAAGAGAAGCTCTTCGACAACACGCTGTTGTTTTATCTTTCCGACAATGGTGGAGCAGGCGCTATGAACGCGAACAACGCCCCCTTGCGCGGGTTTAAACAGCAGGACTACGAAGGCGGTATTCGTGTTCCATTCATCGTCTCTTGGCCGAGGCAATTGAAAGGTGGGACGACATGTGATGTTCCGTTATGGTCAAATGACATCTTGCCAACAATTCTCTCAGCGACCGGTCAGCAATTTCCGACTGAGAAGCCTCTTGATGGTGTCGATATGATACCTGCGCTCATGGGTAAGGTAGACAAATTGCATGATAATTTGTTCTGGAGTTCCGCTGGGCAAAGAGCGCAGTGGGCGATTCGTTCCGGAAATTGGAAGCTCGTCACAGTGAAGGATCAGATCGAGTTGTTTGATCTGGAATCTGATATCGGTGAGACCAATGACTTAAAGGTAGAGCATCCCGAGATGGTTGAAAGCCTGAAGAAGAAATACGACGCCTGGCTTGATGAGATGGCGGAACCGCTTAACGGAGCGCCGAAACGCTGGTTCGCGGGCACTGAAGCCGAATCAAAAAAGAAGAGGGACAAGTCTTTAAAGGCAGACGAATCAGCAGGCTCGGAAGCGATCGTAAAAAGTAATAGGGGAGCAGCCGCGCCTCAGCCGAAAGGTGGCAGAAGGAGCAAGGCGAAGAATGTTCTCTTTATCGTCTGTGATGACTTGAATACCCACGTGTCTCCTTCGGGATATGACCATATCATGACTCCCGGTCTTGCTGAACTAGCTTCCGAGGCCATGACCTTCAATCGAGCATTCTGCCAGTATCCGGTATGCGGTCCATCACGGGCTTCTTTTATGAATGGGCTCTATCCTCAGTCGAGCGGAGTACTCGATAATACCGCTGACATTCGCGAGACGCGCCCGGGAACGGTATCGATGCCACAGTTTTTTAAGGAGAACGGATTCTGGACTGCTTCGGTAGGAAAGGTGTTTCATTCGCCGCGTCATGAGCACGGTGAGGTGGCCTGGGACGAGTTTGTTCGATTTGAGAATGATGAACTTCCGGTTGTGACTGAGGCCCGCAGGAAATTTGAGGCGGAACACGGATCGGTCGACAATCCAAAGAACAAGAAACTCTGGAAGCCGATTGAGAAAGCGGCCAAGAGCAAGCTGGATGCTCAGACGCCTCCCGGCTATGGGCGCAGTGGCCTGACCGACGAACAACACAAAGACGGGAAAAATGCCCGCCAGGTCGCGAAGTGGCTCAAGGAGGAGCCGAACGGTGACAAGCCCTTCTTCATTGCCTGCGGGATTCAAAAACCACACGTGCCGTTCCTGGCACCCGATAAGTGGTTTGATCTTTATCCAATCGATCAGATCACTTATGAGGCGGATAAACCGAATCTCTGGGAAGGGATGCCGATGTCAGCAATTTCGAAGCGCTACGAGGCGTTTGGCTTCGAGTTTAGCAAGGAGAACGATCAACTCCGGCGTGAATACATGCAGGCCTACCATGCCTGCGTTTCGTTCATTGATGCCCAGGTCAAGATTGTGCTCGATGCCTTGAAAGAAAGCGGGCACTGGGAGGATACCGTGGTGATTTTTACCTCTGACCATGGCTATCACCTGGGAGATCACTTTGTCTGGGGTAAGGTCACATTGTTCGATGTTGGCGCGAAGGTTCCCTTCATTGTTCATGCTCCCGGTCTCACCAAAGGAGGAACCAATTCTGAGGCGATGGTGGAGTTGATCGATATTTACCCGACCGTGGCCGAGCTAACTGGGTTGACCCCGCCGGATCACTTGCAGGGGGCGTCGCTGGTGCCGCTGCTTCCGCGGCCCGACCGTCCAGGCAAAAAGAAGTTCGCCTACAGTGTGGTATCCCGTGGGCCGGACCTCGGCTACTCGATTCGCAATCAGCGCTGGCGTTACGGTAAGTGGCAGGACGGAGAGGAACTCTACAACCTGACCAACGACCCTAACGAGAAGAAGAATCTCGCCAACAACCCGGAGTTCGAGGGACGCCTCGAAGAGTTTCGGGCAGCGTTGGCGGAGAAGGAGAAAGAAGCGTTGTTGAAGCGGTAGATTCGCTTGGATTGCTATTCGGAGGCAGTGTCCTCCCGGTCCGGATCAGTTGCCTGGAGAGTACGATTCGATCCGAGAAAAGAATACCGTCCGTGTTTACCGGCTACCTGGGTGGTTTTAAATCGAATGTCTCTCAACAGGGAAAGACAAAAACGTTAGAGTGACGACCTCAATTTGGATGGGGCGATGTCCGAATATCGCAGGAACAGATGGCGTCATCATTGCGCCGGGAAGGCAGGGATCTCCTTGCGTATCAGTGCCGGGAGGAGTAACTCGGTATGAATCGATGAAGTTCTGTTTTGTCTGGATTACCGTTTTCCTTGTTGCTCCATTCTCCGGAAAGGGACAGGAAGGGACTGTGCTTAAGCCATACACCGGACCGAGCAATAAGGGTGTGAACTGCGCTACCCTAGATGGAAAGGTGATGGCAGGTTACCAAGGCTGGTTCACGACGGAGGGCGACGGACTGGGACGTGGCTGGGGACACTGGAGCAAAAACCGCCGCAAACCTTTCGGGCCCGGTAATCTCACGGTCGATCTCTGGCCGGATATGAGCGAATACTCGGAGGTATCCCGGCACCAGACGGAGTTCAAATTAGCAGGTGGTAGTCCTGCGACTGTATTCAGCAGTGTCGACAAGACGGTGGTGTTGAAACACTTCCAGTGGATGCGCGAGTATGGTGTCGACGGGGCGTTTATCCAGCGCTTCGCCAATGGCTTAAACCGACCGGACTCGAAACTACACAAAGACATCGTGTTGTCTCACGCCCGCGAAGCTGCGAATCGGAATGGTCGCGCTTACGTTGTGATGTATGACCTCAGTGGAATGGCCGCCGGAGGAACGGAACGGGTTTGGGAGGACTGGCGCGAACTCCGCGAGAAAATGGACATCACGGGCGACCCTGCCTACCTGCATCACAATGGCAAGCCGCTGGTATCGATTTGGGGTGTGGGATTCGAAGACTACAAACCTCGTGATTACACCGTCGAAGAATGCCGGCAACTGGTGGAAAAACTGAAAGCCGACGGCTGCTCTGTCATGCTGGGGGTGCCGACGGGTTGGCGGACGCTGGATCGTGATGCGGTGGCAGATGAAGCACTGCACGAAGCGATCAGGTTAGCTGATGTGGTGAGCCCGTGGACGATCGGTCGCTACCGCGACAAGAAAAGCGTGGCCAAACACAAGGAAAAGTGTCTCATCCCGGATGTGAAATGGTGCCGTGATAATGATCTCGACTACTTGCCCGTCGTGTTTCCTGGTTTCAGTTGGTTCAATTTGCACGGTGGTGAGCTCAACGCGATTCCTCGCGAGGGCGGACAGTTTCTCTGGTCGCAGATGGTAGCCGCCAAAGAGTCCGGTGCTCGGATGATCTATGTCGCCATGTTTGACGAAGTCGACGAAGGAACTGCCATCTTTAAATGCACGAACGATGTGCCGATTGGTGAAGGGGTAAAGTTTCTCACCTACGAAGGCAAGGATCCGGATCACTATCTGAGGGTGACAGGAACAGGGCGGCTCATGCTGCGAGGCAAAGTGCCGGCAACGAAAGAATTACCGAAGAAGTTGGTGGAACGCGGTAGGCCGAACTTGGTTCCCTGATTTGGATTGAAGCTTAAGTAAATCCTGGGCGAAACGGTGCATACTCTAGATCTTCGTTGGGAAAGAGTGGGGGATCTTCTTCCCAGTTGGAGGGATTAAAGGCGAGTGTTTCTTCACTGTTGAGAGCATCCTCCCACTTGATTTCCTGTCCGGTGTAGGCAGCCATGCGGCCCATGATGGAAAAGAGCGTGGAGTAAGCACCTCGATCTCCTTCGTTGAACTCGCTACCGTTGCGGATCGCTGAGAAAAGGGCATCATGCTCAAGTTGGTAAGAGTTGCCCGTTTCCTTGTAGCGGGTCGCGGAACCCTGAGACGGGCGGATGGCTCCGTTAGCCTTGAAGGAAAGCTCTGCAGTCCCCTCAGTTCCGATGATTTTCTCGCCAAACCAGTTCCAGCACTTGGGGATGTGGCGATGCTGAGTCGTCACTAGCGAACCGTCGGCGAATTGGTAATCGACACTGAAGTGATCGTAGATCTGCCCGTTGGTCGGACCGGTTCTGACGAGCCTCCCGCCCTGGCCCTGACAGCTGACCGGGAATTGCTCCTGCTTGATCCAGCGCACCACGTCAAATTCGTGAACGCTCTGCTCGACCATGAAGTCCCCGCTCAGCCAAGTGAAATAATACCAATTTCGAACCTGAAATTCGAGTTCCGATTCGCCTGACTGACGTTCACGTCGCTTATTGACGTCGGAGCGGCAATTGAAAATCTGAATCAGGGGAAGCTCTCCGATGCCTCCGTCGTGTAGACGGCTGATGACCTCGTAGTGAAGGGGGCTGTGGCGGCGGTTGAATCCCACACCAACTTTTAGATCTTTGGCTTTAGCCGCTTTAGCCGCTTCAAGGACCCTTCGGACACCAGCAGCATCGACGGCGACTGGTTTCTCCATAAAGACATGCTTACCGGCATTCACGGCAGCCTCGAAATGAAACGGACGGAATCCGGGGGGGGTTGTTAGGATAACAACATCCACATCGTTCATCGCCATGACCTGCTCGTAGGCATTGAGTCCGGTGAATTGGCGCTCTGGAGCGACCTTGACCTGCTTTGCATCCGGAACATTTTTCTCCAGCGTTTCACGACTGATATCGATTTGGCGTTGGTCGATGTCAGCCATGGCCCATATTTCAGCTTGATCGTCAGCGCTGAGGGCTTGGGCGGCTGCCCCTGTCCCACGTCCTCCGCATCCAATCAAGGCGACGCGTACTTTTTCGCTGCCCTCGTTCTGCGACTGGACTCCCGCGGGAAAAGCCGACGCGGCAGCTGCGAGAAGAGTCGAGTTTTTAACGAAGGTTCGGCGCTGAATTTTAGGGTCACTCATCGGGGAGATGATAGCAGGAAAAGGAAAGGTCGAGTCAAGGTAGTGCGTATCGCAAATAAGTGAGTAGTTTTGCTCGGTAAATTGCTACGAGTCATTAGGATACGGGCATGGAGGAGAGAATCTTTTCCCGACGATCCGCGGTTCTCGGATCGATGGCGTGTTTGTCAGGTATGGCGATGGCTGGTCCATTGTCGGGACGCATCAAGTTGGCGGTGAAATACGATATGATTCTCGAGCCGGAACTTTCGGTGAGAGAAAAGTTCGAATTGCTCCGCGATGTCGGTCTTCATGGAACCGAACTGAAGACCGATGCTTCGGTGGATCACGACGAAGTGTTAGAGGCGGCGCAGGTGACTGGGATCCCGGTGCATGGCATCATCAATGCAAGTGATCCTGTCATTGTTCCTGCACTCAAGATGGCAAAGCGGTTTGGGTGTGACTCTGTTCTCACGTGGGCGAGAGAAGACCCGGGCCTTTCTTACAAAGAGAATTTCGAGATCTGGCGTGGCCATTTGAGAGATGCCATTCCGTTAGCGGAAGAGTTTGGAATCAATCTTTGTGTAGAGAATGTCCGCGCCACCTTTATTAAAACCGGTCAACAAATGGCCGAGTTTATCGATTCCTGTGAGTCGGATCGGGTGAAGTCTTATTTTGATCTCGGTAATACAATATCATGGACTGAGCAGTCCGCTCAGAACTGGGCCAGCGCACTGGGTCATCGGATCTACAAATTGGACATCAAGGACCGCGGGCATCCAGAATTTGGGGATCCGAAGATAAAGCGAGAGGGTGTCGTAGGGACCAATGGAGGGGAAGTGCACTGGCAAAAGGTTAGAGATATCCTTAATGGGATTCAATTCAGTGGATGGGCCACGGCTGAAGTGAGGGGTGGGGATCGCAGAAGACTAGAGCGCATGGCCTGCTGGATGCGGAATGTGCTCGATTTGGATTCTTGAAAGCGATTCAAAAGCGGGCAATTGAGTCTGCGACCCCTTCGAGAGAGCAGTTGAAGCGTTCGAGTGAGTATCAAAATGATTCTCCAAAATCGGGAGCCTCAAGAAATTGAGCCAGAGCCAAGACTGGCTCGGATCAGAATTCGCGCATCTCCGGCTAGAATTGTCTTTCGGAAGAATACAACAGCTGAATTAAAGAAGGCTTTTTTGTGATATGGTGAGAGCGGCAATACCCCGTGCCACGACTTTTAGTTATTTGCATCACACTCAATGCAGTCGAGCCATTTCTTTAAGGGTTTGTCTGTTATCAATTCCGGATAGTTGTGATTTAAGTTCACAATCATGACGGATGGTGAAAGTTGTTGTCTTCACTTTTAGCATATAGGGCTGTGTTGCAGCCGAGGGTAAGCATCCAAATCGGGTCCGATACGAGTTAATGTTTTAAGCAATCGAAAGAATGCAGGATTACGTAGTCGCCTTACCTTGGAAGCATTGCTAGTTTGCCTTTGTTATGCGATTTCCAGCTTCGATTGTTCGGATTCTGTTTGGCCTTCTGACACTATCCGTTGTGGGAGTTCTTGGTGAAGAGCGCCGCCCCACTCAATGGGAGTTGAAATCACCGCGGCCTGAGATTGGTGTAAAAGGTGAGTTGGGACGTTTAGGTGAACTTCTTCTCTTTTCTCCCGAACTCGAAGGTTTGAATGGATACTGGGAATCATCGTATCCCGTAACGGGGGGCGAATGGGTTGAGTTTTCTGCCCTCAGACGTTGTCAAAATGTGGGCCATCCGAAGCGTTCTTGCATCGTCCGAATTGAATGGATAGGGCCAAATGGTGAAGCTGTAGAGAGCCCGCATCGGGTAAATCCTGAATATTTCGGCTCCGAAACTGATCGGGCTCGCCCTGACTTTCCGCGCGATCGAGGCTCTGCAATGAATGATTGGATCAAGGTATCCGACCGTTACCTCGTGCCGGAGAACGCTCTCACAGCGCTCGTTCAGTTGCATTTGAGGTGGGCTCCAGGAGGGATGGCTGAATGGAAAGATGTTTCGTTGCTTAAGTCTGAAGCTCCGGAAGAACGAAAAGTAAAATTGGCGGCAGTACACACCAAACTGTCCGGATCGGAAAAGACTCCCGAAGGAAATCGCCAGTTACTAGTCCCCCTGATTGATGCTGCGGCAGCAGAAGGAGCAGACTTGATCGTGCTGCCGGAGTTACTGACCTGTAAGGGGGTGCCGAAAGACTATGTTGATCTGGCCGAAACCATTCCCGGCCCATCTACTGAATTCTTCGGTAAAATAGCCAAGAAGCATGACCTCTATCTTGTGGCAGGTCTTGTCGAACGAGATGGCCCCCTTATCTATAATGTTGCTGTTCTAGTGGGTCCCTTGGGTGAAGTTGTTGGAAAATATCGAAAGGTGACTCTTCCACGGGAGGAGATTGCGAAGGGTATCGCTCCTGGTAACGAGTATCCTGTCTTCCAAACCCGCTTTGGAACCGTGGGAATGATGGTTTGCTACGACGTTTTCTTTCCTGAGGTTGCTCGTAATCTCGCGATGAAAGGCGCCGAAGTAATCGCGCTTCCTATTTGGGGAGGAAATCCACGCATTGCCGCAGCGCGTTGCGCTGAAAACGGAATTTTTCTGGTAAGCTCCACCTACACCAATCACGAGGCAAACTGGATGAAGACGGCGGTCTGGGACCGTGAAGGAAATTGGCTTAGCCACGCGCAGGAATGGGACACCGTGGTGGTTCATGAGGTCGATCTGAATCGTCCCACAATCTGGACAGGACTCGGCGATTTTCAGGCCCGTATTGCTCGCGAAGCCCCTGTCCACGCCGAGTAGGCGTCAGCCAGTATGGCAGTGACCCGAGTGCGAAGGTGACAGATTGTTGCCATGCTTGCCGGTGTATGATGGGACTTTTTGGGCGAGGTTGCGAACCAGCGGCGTCAAAAAACCGCAGTGGCGGCCATCGGGGGGGTCGGACGAGATTACGTTCAGCGCAGTCGAATCTCCCGCTTCAATATTTTTCGTGAATTGACTTATAGATGGACCAGGTTGATTGGGCCTTACTTTACTGCTCGGCGGTAGTCGCCGTTCATGCGAATGCGGAGACCATATTCTTTGCGCCCTTTGGTCTGGGCTTTGAAAGCTTTATTCCAAAGGACTTCCCAGTAAGCTTCTTCATTGACGAGGGAGTCTTTTTTATAGGTCATCTGCCAAATATAAATTTCCTCTTCGAGGCCGCGGCTGCTCAAGTCGTCTTGAGCAATTTGAGCGGCCTTGGTTGCGGAAAGAGCCGGCGGAGTGTCGGCGAGCAGAGAACTGCCCGATAACAAAGAAGTTAGGGCGATCAAAAGCAGTGATTTCATGGTAGTAGGGTAAAAAAGTGCAGCGCTTCCAGAATACCGGCTGCTCACTGAGTTCGTCAATCACTCATCATTGTAGTAATTTGATGATGAGTTTTCTCAGAAGCAGAAAGAGTATGGTTGTGTTGCTTGATTTGGAGCAAGGCCCTTTGTATAAGCGTGGCTACATGGATGACTCTAAAAGAACTTTTGCCAGTAGAGATGGGGGTGACTTTCCCACTATTGGCCTAGGAACCTGGAAAATTCCCGATGAGGTGCTTCCCACCCTGATTCCCGAAGCGGTAGCGATGGGATACCGTCATTTTGACTGTGCCTGCGACTACGGAAATGAAGTTTCTGTCGGGAAAGGCCTCAGTGCTGCTCTTTCCGGTGGGCAGGTCAGCCGGGATGATTTGTGGATCACATCCAAGCTGTGGAACACCTACCATCACCCTCAACATGTGCGAGCAGCTTGCGAAAGGTCGTTGTCAGATCTTGGCGTGGACGAACTCGACCTCTACCTCATCCACTTTCCGGTGACATTGGCCTATGTGCCTTTCGAAGAGCGTTATCCACCGGGTTGGCTTTTTGACCCCGATGCTGAAAAGCCTGCCATGAAACACGTCGATATTCCCTATGCGGATACCTATGGTGCGATGGAAGAGTTGGTCGATGACGGACTGGTCAAACGAATTGGTGTCTGTAATCTTGGGACGGCAATGCTGCGCGACGTTCGGTCCAGCGCGAGAATCCAGCCCTCGGTTAATCAGGTCGAAATGCATCCCTATTTGAGCCAAGAGCGGCTACTTCGCTATTGCCGCGAAGATGATATTCAAGTTACTGCGTTCTCTCCTTTTGGTGCTAGTTCTTACGTGCCCCTAAGTATGGCTGAGCCAAATGAGTCCCTTTTTGACGATGAGTTAATGAAGGGAATTGCTGAGGCCCATAATAGAACAATCGGCCAAGTGGCGCTGCGATGGGCAGTGCAGCGGGGCACTGTAGCAATCCCGAAAACGCAAACAACCGGACATCTGAAGGAGAACATTGAGATCTATGACTTTGAGCTATCTGAAGACGAAATGGGGGTAGTCAATGGGTTGAATCGTAATCGACGATTTAATGATCCAGCAGAGTTCGGTGAGGCAGCCTTTAACACCTTCTACCCCATCTTTGACTAGATGTTTGAGAGGCTACGGGCTACGTTTCGGCCCCTGAGTGGGTGTTGCGATCTCATCGCGAGATGATGAAGGACGAATCTCACTTCTAGATAACTTCGCGCCGGCGTTTGTCGACAGTCTCTTTTGGTAGGAAGATCTAGCGCTGAGAAAAAAATGTCTGGGCAATTCCCGTTGGCTTGGGAGTTTAAAGGGATATGAGATATAAACTGTTGGTTCTGTTCCTCGCTGGTTTCAGCACTTTTTCGATTGTTGAAGCGGCTCAGAAGCCCAACGTGATCATTATTTTGATCGATGATCAGGGTTATTACGACCTCAGTTCTTATGGTGCGGAGGAAATTAAGACGCCACGCATCGATGCACTGGCAGAGGAGGGAATCCGGTTCACCGACTATTACGCCGCAGCGCCGATTTGCTCGCCGTCGCGGGCCGGGTTGCTGACTGGTTGTTACCCTCGCCGCATCGGCATGGAGGCTTGGGTGCAGCGGGCGGATTCCAAGCGGGGGATTCATTCAGACGAAGTGACGCTGGCAGAATTGTTTAAGGCTAATGGTTACGAAACGGCCTGCATCGGCAAGTGGCACATGGGTGACAAGGGGGAGTTCCTGCCGCATTCGCAGGGATTCGACTATCACTATGGACTCTACTCGAATCTCGACCCGGTAGAGATCGTTTATTTCGAAGACGGCAAAGTCCCGGTGATGAGAAATGGCGAGGTGGTGAAGGATGAGGCGGTCCCTGAAGAATTGACCCGCAGTTACACAGATGAAGCGATCGCCTACATTGAGCGGACCAAGGACAAGCCGTTCCTGATCTACTTTCCTCACACGATGCTTCACGTGCCGCTCGGGGTCAGTGAAGAGTTTCGCGGCACCTCTGATTGGGGCGAATACGGTGACGCCATTCACGAAATGGATTTTCACGTGGGTCGTCTCATGGAGTCGCTTGAGGACAATGGGATTGCCGACAATACCCTTATGATTTATGCCTCCGACAACGGCCGTGGCCCGGGCCGCACTGAAGGACAGGAACTGATCGGTAACAAGCTGACGACTTTGGAGTGTGGCATTCGAGTGCCGGGAATCGTTTGGGGGCCAGGACTTGGGATTTCCCAGGGGGTGGAGAACAATGAAATCGTCAATGCTCTGGACTGGTATCCAACTTTAGCCAGCCTCGCCGGAATTAAGATTGGCGACGATCATCCGGTGATCGATGGACGAGATCTTTTGCCTATGCTTAAAGGTGAATGCGAGGAGATTCCGTCTCCCTCTGATCAGCTTTCGCTGAATGCCGAACTCCCGCTGCGCCGTCACTGGGATCAGGCCTACGAGTGGTCTCAATACTTTGACCGTGAGGAATACATTAATGCCTTCTTCTATCACGGCGCTGAGGGAGCCTTCGCGGCAGTGCGTTCCGGCGATCTCAAACTGGTGCTCACTCCACGTGCGACGCTCTACAATTTGAAGGAGGACCCGACGGAATCGCAACCTGTTCGGGATCGCGACCTGACGCGCCGGCTCCGTGGTATGGCGATTACGTTCCAGGAAGAAATGAGCCTGACCTCCCGACCTCCAGGATACGTCGTGGAGTGAGGTCCTGACGGATTGAGACAAAATCCGGCTTGATAGCGCCAAGAAAGGAGATCGACATGTCGGTAGAGTCATCGTCACCTTTTTTGCTCATGAAACTCCCTTCGATTCTATTCCTTGCCCTAGCTGCGACTGGTATTGCCGGTGCGGCTGATGTCGTCAAACCAAACGTCATTCTAATGATGGCTGACGACATGGGTATGGGTGACACCAGTGCGTTCCAGGACTACACGGGGAATGCTGACGAAGTGCAGGTCGATACCCCGTCTATGGAGAAGCTGGCCCGCCTCGGGGTTCGCTTTACGGATGCTCATACGCCTTCCTCCCGCTGTTCGCCCACTCGATACGGGTTGCTGACGGGACGTTACCCGTGGCGGAATCGCCTCAAGCACTGGGTGCTCTTCGGCAACCAGGGGGACCCGATGATTGAAAAAGACCGCCCGACCCTGGCCACCATGTTCCGCGATGAAGGCTACACCACCGCCATTACTGGGAAGTGGCACGTGGGCCTGCGTTACTCTCGCGCTGACGGTTCCCCGGCCGCGGCGTGGGCGGATGCAGATATCACCCGGCCACTCTCGGATACGCCGGTGGATCACGGATTCGAGCTGGCTCGTTACACTTCGCGTTCGCACGGAACTTCCGGGCCCGATGCAGGAAGCGACAAGAAGAATGGACCGAATCAAACGATCGGACCTGGACACCTGCATGAACGCACTGCAGTTGCGGCGAGTGGTGATGGAAAAGCCCTGATCAGGGAAGGCGAAAATGCTTACGTCCTGACCAAGTTGGGCAGTCGTTTTTCCGACATGTCCGTGAAATATCTGGAGACTCATCTTGCGGGAGGCGAGAACGAAGGGAAGCCCTTCTTTCTCTACTACCCGTCTCCATCGAATCATGGCCCCTACACGCCCGACGAAGGGATCAATGGAAAATCCGCCACCGGCGCCTCTCGAACGAAGGAGGGGGAGCCGATGGACCTGCGTCATGACTACATTTATGAAAACGACCTGATCCTGGGCCGCTTTATTGACTGGCTCGAAGCGAACGATGATCCGCGTCATCCCGGAAAGAAACTGATCGAAACGACCGTGGTGATCTTTACAAGCGACAACGGTGCGGAGAAAAACACGCGGGAGGCATCGGGTCCATTTCGCAGTAACAAAGGATCTACCTACGAGGGAGGACACCGCGTGCCTTACATCGTATCGTGGCCCGACGGCAATGTAGGTGACGGTGACGCGTCGACGCCCGGGGAAACCAATGTCTCTCCCATTTGCCATACGGATATTTATGCCACTTTTTCAGAAATTATCGGACATCAACTTCCAAATCCTGCCAATGGTGAAAAGGGAGCGGAGGATAGTTTCAGTATCTTGAAGGCGTGGCAGGGAGAGGTGCTCCATGAGCGACCGCCGATGTTTGCTCATGATCACAAGGAAGCGAAAGACGATCCGGCGGTTTCTGCACTGAGACTGGACTCGCCGACGGTTAATGGCGAAAAGATCGAAGGCCAGTGGAAGTTATTTTTTGACGCCTCATTGTTGCGCATGGGCAGGGCCGTTCCCATCGAACTTTACGATTTGGCAAGCGATCAGATGGAGGAAAATAATCGAGTCAGCGATCCTGAAATGAAGTCGCTGGTGAAATACATGAGTGAAATGGCGATGAACCACCGAAATATCGGGGGCCATCGACTGGCGTCTTTGGACGTTGGGCGGGAGCAGGTCTTTGAGTTCAAGCCAGAAATGAAATATAATTTTGCGGATGGGAAACTTTCAGCATCTGGAGGAAACGTTGCTATTTTCGTGGAATTTTCGGACGGGAAACCTTCTTTTAATCGAATTGGAATGGGTGCTTCGAGCGGTGCGTTCGAGCAGGTCGATGGTGGTGAAACATTACTGCTTTCCTTTGATCGAGATGTCGTGGTCCAGAATGTCGCCATCGTTGCCGGGAATGGCCAATGCGGCGGCTTTTACCAAGTGGGAGACAAATCCCCTTTGGCGATCTACTGCATCGACGCGGCGATCGATATGAAGGATCAGTCTGGAGTTCTAAGTGATATTGGGGTTCTGAAGGAAGGCGATAAATTGTTGCTTAGCAGTGCCCCTCACTATGGGGTTGAAGACGAGGGGCGTTGGCGGTTGCGATCAGTTTCTGTGCGCCCTCTGAAATAAATGGGCCGGTTCAGGTGACGGATGACACGTTGTTGCGCCGGTGGTAATGGACAGGGGGGTGGTGAATCCTAACCGGGGATGAGGATGCTAGATTCTGCTTTGAGCCTTGTCGCTCTGCTGCTGCTTGCCGCTCCGGCGGTTCGGAGCGATACCGGAACTTTTGAAGGAGTCGAGCCAATCCTGATGGATCTCTGTTATGATTGTCACGGCGATGGCATGGAAAAGGGCGACTTTGCCATGGACAAATGGGACTCTGTCGAGGAGCACCTCAAGGATTTCAACGTTTGGTATGAGATCTGGAAAAATATACGCAGCAATTTAATGCCGCCAGCGAATAAGAAGCAATTTAAAGAGGAAGAGCGCGCAGAAGTTCTCGCCTTCATCGAAAGCAAGATTTTCAAGATTGATCGGGAAAACCCTGATCCGGGAAGGGTGACAATCCGCCGGCTCAATCGTGAAGAATATCGCTACACCGTTAAAGATATCTTCAAGATTGATTTGGACGTGGAAAATATTCTACCTCCTGACGATACCGGCTACGGTTTCGATACCATTGGTGATGTGCTCAGTATTTCACCCCTGTTGATGGAGAAATATCTTGAGGCCGCTCGTTTAATCGTGACCGAAGTCGTACCTCTGGACGGCATTCAGAAGGACTATCCCGAGCATGTAAGGCATCTCTTCCCTGAGGGGTTACCTCCAAATGATAAAAGCAAGAGAGATATCTACCGGCACAGTATTTTGAGCCGGGTCGCGACGATAGCTTTTCGCCGACCGGTTGATAAAGAAACGATAGAGCGGTTGGTGGCGATTGCGCATGAGACCGATGAGCGTCGAGATAGTGGATTTGAGAGTGGGATCCAGCGGGCAATGATCGCTATTTTGGTAAGTCCGCGATTCCTCATGCGTGCAGAGATCCAGACGGAACCCGACAATCCTTCCAAGGTTGTCGCTATTGATGAGTTTGCTCTCGCTTCAAGGCTTTCCTATTTCCTTTGGAGTTCATGTCCTGACGAGCAACTTCTCGATCTCGCGGCGAAAGGGGAATTACGAAAAAACCTGAGGTCGCAGGTGGATAGAATGCTTTCAGATATCAAAGCTCAGCGCTTTTTCCAAAACTTTGTTGGGCAATGGCTTCAGGCACGGGATGTTCAGACTGTCTTTATTGACGTGGGCAGTGCGCTTGATGCTGGGAGCAGCAGACGAGTTCGGCGCAGATTCAGTGGGCGACTGCGCCAGGCGATGAAAGACGAGAGTGAACTCTTTTTTCAATACGTTCTCAATCATGAACGGCCCGCGACAGAGCTTCTAACCGCGAATTACTCGTTCCTCAATGAGGAACTGGCGAATTGGTATGACGTGGAAGGGATCAGGGGGTCCAGCATGCGATATGTCGAATTACCGAAGGATTCTAAGCGAGGGGGGTTGCTCAATCAGGCAACGTTCCAGATTGTGACCTCCAACCCGACAAGGACGTCCCCTGTGAAGCGCGGGTTGTTCGTTCTGGAAAACTTCCTGGCAACACCAGCACCTCCAGCAGTTCCTGATGTACCAGCACTTGAAGATGCTGGAAAAAGACTGCCAAAAAACGTGCCATTAAGAGAGCTACTTGAACTCCACGCCGAGGACAAAATGTGTGCCTCCTGTCATGCTCGTATGGATCCAATTGGTCTGGCCTTGGAAAACTTTAACCAAATTGGACTCTGGAGGGACGAAGAAAAAGGGCAGCCAATTGATGCCTCGGGCAAACTGATAACGGGCGAATCGTTTTCCAGTGCCAAAGAACTCAGCCAGATTCTGGCCACAGACCGAAAATCAGATTTTCATCGCGCCCTCTCGGAAAAGTTGCTCACTTACGCTGCTGGTCGGGGGGTCGAGTATTTTGATGCCCCGACGATTGATAAAATCGTCGCAGATGTGGAAGCGAATGGTGGAACACTTAAAGAAATTATTTACGGTGTGATTGAGAGCGCTCCCTTTCAAAAAAGGAGAGGCGACGGTGGATTTTCCGCAGCAGAGCGTTCAAAGTCTGCGGAAGAATAGTGCCCATGCAAAAGATCCTCTATATTCTGACTGTGTTGTTACTCTCGGTCTCTCTTGAAGCTAAGGACCAAATATCACGAGTTCTCTTCGTGGGGAACAGTTATACCGGCCAGGTTAAGGGGACCTTCCTTTCGATGATAAAGGAGGCTGGGGCTGATCAGATTTATTTTGAATTCATCACCCCCGGGGGGTGTACTCTCACCCGGCATCTCGAAAATCAAAAAACGATAAAGGCAATCAAGGAAGGGAACTGGGATCTTGTTATTCTGCAGGAACAAAGTCAGACGCCCGGATTGCCCGGTCAGATTGGCGACTCGTTTCAGGGTGCGGCGGGCGACCTCTGTAAAATCATTCGCTCGACCGGAGCCGAACCGGTTTTTTATCAAACCTGGGGAAGAAGAGACGGCGATAAACGTAATTCCGGCGTCTATCCTGATTACGAGACGATGCAGGCAAAACTTATCGATGCTTACAGTAAGGCGGCGAGACGAAACTCAGCTCGGATGGTTTCGGTCGGCGAAGCATGGAAAAGGACGAGGGAAAAATTTCCGTTGTTGGGTAAAAAGCTCTACAAGTCCGATGGATCGCATCCTTCGGCTCTCGGAGCTTGTCTTGTATCTTCTGTTTTTATGAAAGAAGTCTTTGAGATAGACCCGAAAACAGTCCAGCCACCGAAGGGCGTCTCTGACAAGGAGTTCAGTCAGATTTTATCCGTGATTATTGCCCTCTAATCACTATCAGATTCCCCAGACCTCGTCACCGTAGCTTTGCAACAATCAGTAACCGGTGCCATCATTAGATATGTTTCGGACTGTTGCTTTTCTCATTCTATGTCAGCAAAGGAG